>LNFM01010594.1_pt1 | contig 15282 bp, 8 predicted proteins | sample 596031 | NCBI WGS metagenome assembly LNFM01 (sample SAMN04254537, study PRJNA301005) | activated carbon metagenome | isolation source: dual media filters at the Ann Arbor, Michigan drinking water treatment plant | place: USA: Ann Arbor | reverse complement strand
GCGAGCCGCGGCACAGCCTGGGCTATTCGCAGTTCGGGCGGGATGGCCAGACGGCGACCGTGGACCCGACCATCAACCGCGAGGAATCGGGCCACCCGATCCGCCACGCCTTCACCCGCGCCATCCCGACGTCCCAGTGCATGAACTGCCACATGCACCAGCCGAACATGTTCCTGAACAGCTACCTCGGCTACACGATGTGGGACTATGAGTCCGATGCGCCGACCATGTGGCCCGAGCGTCAGCGCTATCCGACCGCCGAGGAAATCCGCGCCGTTCTGGATCGCAATCCCGAGGGCGCCGCGCCGCGCGGCAACTGGGCCGATCTGGACTTCCTGCGCGCCGTCAACGACCTGAACCCGACCCTGCGCGACACCCAGTTCGCCGACTATCACGGCCACGGCTGGAATTTCCGCGGGGTGTTCAAGCGCGACCGCGAGGGCAATCTGCTGGACGCCGAGGGGGCCATCGTCTCGCCCGACGATCCCGAGCGCTGGCGCCGGGAAGGGGAGGGTCAGTTCGTTCCGCCGGGGACCAATCCGGGCCGCACGGTCCACATGATGGACATCCACGCCGAAAAGGGCCTGCAGTGCGCCGACTGCCATTTCTCGCAGGACAGTCACGGCTCGGGCCTGATCATGGGCGAGGTGGCGGCGGCCGTTGAGATCGGCTGCAAGGACTGCCACGGCACATCGCGCGCCCTGCCGACGCTGCGCACTTCAGGCCCGGCGGCACCGCCCGAGGGCACGGACCTGACGCTGCTGAGGAATTCCGACGGCCAGCGGCGCTTTGAATGGATCGAACGCGACAATCGCCGGGTGCTGATCCAGCGCTCCATCGTCGATCCGACCCTGGAGTGGGAGGTCGATCTGGTGCGCGACGCCGTTGACCGGGACAGCCCCGAGTTCAATCCGGCGGCGGCGCGGGCCAAGCTGATGTCGGTGTCCCGTCCGGGTCTGGCGGCCTTCTCGTGGGGACCCGGCGTGGCGACCACCGACCTGGCCCACGATGACGAGGAGATGGCCTGCTACAGCTGTCACACCTCATGGACGCCATCCTGCGGCGGCTGCCACCTGCCGGTCGAGGCCAACTGGCAGGCCACGAGCCACCGGGCCGAGGGCGGAACGACCCGCAACTACGCGACCTACAATCCGCAGGTGGCGCGCGACGACATGTTCCAGCTCGGCCGTCACGGAACCGCGAGCGGCGGGGTGATCGCTCCGGCCCGCTCGTCCTCGGCCCTGGTCCTGTCCTCGACCAACATCAACCGCGAGCGGATCTATGTGCAGCAGCCGCCGATCTCGGCGGTCGGCTTCTCCAGCCAGGCCTTCGCCCCGCATTTCCCGCACACGGTCCGGCGCACCGAGACCAAGACCTGCACCGACTGTCACGTCTCCGAAGCCGAGGACAACAACGCCATCATGGCCCAGTTGCTGATGCTGGGGACCAACACCGTCAACTTTGTCGGCATGCATGCCTGGGTCGGGCTGGCGTCCGGCATCGAGGCGGTGCGGGTGACCGAGTGGGACGAGCCGCAGGCGGTGTTCGGCTCCTATCTGCAGCGCTATGCCTATCCCGACTTCTTCGCCCAGCACGTCGAGCGCAACGGGCGCGAGCTGATCAACTGGACGCGGGGCGAGGCCTTCGACCTTGAGGCCGGCGGCAGCGGGGATACGCGATCCGTCGAGGAAATCGCCAATACGCTCCAGCGCACCGGCGGTGAGGCGCGCTGCCTGCAGCTGCGCGGGGAATATATGTTCGTGGCCGAGGGCCGGGGCGGATTCCGGGTCTATGACGTGGCATCGATCGGCAACAAGGGCGTCTCGGACCGCATCCTGACGGCGCCCTTCTCGCCGCTGGGCAATGACACCCATGTGGCCTCCGGCAACGCCACCTGCATGGCCCTGCCGACCAACCAGCCCATCGCGCCGACGCGCAACACGGCCGAGATGCGGACCGCCAACCAGGAACAGGCCTTCCACCCGATCTACAGCTATGCCGTGGTCACCGACGCGCGCGAGGGGCTGATCCTGGTCAATGTCGACACCCTCGCCGACGGCGATCCGCGCAACAACAACCTGCGCCGCGCCGCGACCTGGAACCCCGGCGGGGTGCTGGACGGCGCGCGGCACATCACCCTGGCGGGCCACATCGCCTATATCGCCGCCCGCGCCGGTCTGGTGGTGGTCGACCTCGATGATCCGCTGCGGCCGCGCCATGTCACCACGGTGCGGCTGGACGACGTCCGGGCTACGGCGCTGCAGTTCCGCTATCTGTTCGTCACGGACGCGCAGGGGATGCGGGTTCTGGATGTGACGAAGCTGGATGATCCGCGGGCCATCGAGGGTGCCGTCGTACCGCTGGGCGATGCCCGCCGCCTCTATGTCGCGCGGACCTATGCCTATGTCGCCGCCAAGGGCGAGGGGCTGGTGATCATCAATGTGACCAACCCCCGCCAGCCCCGCCTGCACCAGCGGGTGACCTTCGACGGGCAGCTGAACGACGCCGAGGATGTGGTCGTGGCCTCCACCAACGCTTCCCTGTTCGCCTATGTCGCCGACGGCCGGAACGGACTGAAGGTGCTGCAACTGACCAGTCCCGACAGCCAGCGCAATTTCTACGGTTTCTCGCCGGAGCCGCGGCCCGAACTGATCGCCTGGGCGCGGACGCCGTCGCCGGCCCTGGCCCTGTCCAAGGGACTGGACCGCGACCGCGGCGTGGACGAGACCGGGCACCAGATCGCCATCTTCGGCCGCCTCGGCTCGCGGCCGTTCAACAGGACCGAGATGGAGCGACTGTTCCTCGACTATCGGGGCGAGCTGTACCGGGTCAGCGACCGGCCGGCGCTGGACGGCTGGCTGGCGGCTTCCGGCGGGCAGTAGCCATATTCGAGCTCTAGTGGTGGTGTGGGCCGGCCGTCCCGGCACGTTCCTGCGCCAGATGCTTCATGAAGGCCTGCATCTTGTGCGTATAGCGGGCGAGGATCTTGTAGCGCTGGACCGCCGTGAAATGGCTGACCAGCTTGCGGCCGTTCCAGCGGTGAATGCCGAACGACGGCGGCGCCTCGGCGATCATCGGCCGCTTGTCCGGACGGTCCAGGTTCATCGGCTTGAGGTCCAGCACCACCTGCGGGGCGGTGGAAGGACAGACCGTCAGGGTCGTGCCGGCCCATGAGGTGACGATGGTGCGGTGGACGTGGCCGCACAGGGCCCCGACGACCTGGCCGTGGCGCGAGACCACGTCGGTGAACCGCTGCACCCAGGGTTCGGCCGGGCCGATGGTCATCCACTCGATGCCGGTGTCGATGGGCGGGTGATGCAGGACCAGCAGGGTCGGCCGGTGCGGCGCCTCGGCCAGGCGGGCCTCCAGCCAGGCCGCGCGCTTCTCGCAGAAGCCGCCGCCATGGCGGCCTTCCTCCAGCGTGTCCACCACCACGATCCGCAGGGGATGGTCGTCGACGACATACTGGATGAAGCCGTCCTCCTGGGCCGTATCAGGGAAGACCTGACTGAAGCTGGCCCGTGAATCATGGTTGCCCATACACATCAGGATGGGCAGGGAAAGCTGCTGGATTTCCTGACGAAACCACTCGTATGACGCTACGTCGCCCTTGTCGGCGATGTCGCCGGTGATCACGATCAGATCGGGCTTCGGGTCAAGCTTCGTCACCGCCTGGACCGTCTGGCGGAAACGCTTCTTGTTCATCTCGAACCGGCTCTTCTGATCGAAGCCGATATGGATGTCGGTGATCTGAACGATCAACATGACGCTGTTCCCCCGTTCAAAGCCATGTCGTTCCTATTTCTCCAGCGCCTGGCTGATTCCGTCCCAGTCGGCGGGCGGCGGGTTCTCGCGGAAATCCGCAACCCGCGTGGCGTAGATGGCTGCCACGCCCTCAAGGCCCGGCAGCGTACCCGCACCCCGCAGGTTCTCCAGTGCAGCCTCGGCACCGGCCCAGTCGCGGGACCGGTACGCCTCGAGGACGGTGGTCATCCGGGTCCCGGTCTCAACGAAGGCGGGGTCTGACGACAGTTCCGGCGGGCCCATCAGGGCGAAGACGCGCTCGGGCGCGTCGCGGCCGACGACGCGGATGAGGTCCAGTTCGATCAGGGCGAAGTCGGGCAGGCGGGCGGCGAGGTCCTCGCCGACGAGGATGTTCACCGCATAGGCCTTGGTCAGGCTCTCCAGACGCGAGGCGAGGTTCACGGTGTCGCCGATCAGCGAATAGCTGAGGCGCTGGCGCGAACCCATGTTGCCGACGCAGCACGGGCCGGTGTTGAGGCCGATGCCGATCGCGACCTGACCGGGCCAGGCCGGATCGCGGGCGCTGTCGGCGTTCAGGCGTTTGAGCGTCTCGAGCATTTCCAGCGCCGCAAAGGCCGCGTTCCGTTCGTGCTCGGGGTCGTCGAGTGGCGCGTTCCAGAAGGCCAGAACGGCGTCGCCGATGTATTTGTCGATGGTCGCCTTGCGGGCCAGAAGCACGTCGGTCATCGGCGTCAGCAGGTTGATGAGGAAACCGATCAGTTCCTGCGGCCCGAAGCGTTCGGAGATGCGCGAGAAGCCGCGGACGTCGCTGAACAGCACCGTCATCTGACGAACCTCGCCGCCGAGCTCCAGCTGGCCGGGATCGCGGGCGATCCGGTCGACGAGCTCCGGCGACAGATAGCGGTCGAAGGCGTTGTGGATGTGACTCCGCGCCCGCTCCTCGCGGTAGAAGGAGACGGCGGTGATGGCGATGTAGACGGAGACCACGCCCAGCGCCGGGAAGATGGGCTCCAACAGCACGCCGCTGTTTCTGAAGGCCAGCCACGATCCGGCCAGCACGCCGCCCAGTGCGGCCGTGGCCAGCACCCCGCCGCGCAGGGCACCGAGCGCGGGAGCCGAGAGGGCGATCAGCAGACAGAGCGCCACCATGAGCATCCGCTCTGCGCCCGGAGCCCAGTCGGGCCGCGTGAGGAACTTGCCGAGGATCATCTGCTCGGCCGCCTGGGCGTGGATCACGACGCCGAGCTCGCCTTGCTGGGTAGGGGTTGAGCGGATGTCCCGCAGGCCGATCGCACCCGTGCCGATGAAGACGATCTGCCCCTCGAACAGCCGTCGCATCTCGGCCTCCGGCAGGTCCCCCTGGAGGATCCGCCAGGCGGGCACGATCCGCTCCGGATGGGGCGCGGTGTAGTGCATCCACAGTTCGCCGACGTCGGTGGTCGGGACCTCCAGGTCGCCGGTCTTGACGGCAAGCACGGTGGTGACCGGACCGCCGCCCCATTCGCCGCTGCCGTCGCTGCTGCGGACCAGAACGGCGCCGGCGTCCTGGGCGACCCTGAGCGCCTCGAGTGACAACGAGGGAATGATCTGGCCGTCCAGATTGGCGATGAGCGGCACCGCCCGGATCATGTCGTCCCGGCCCGCGTCCAGGCTGACAGACCCGGCTCCCGCCGCGCGATCACCGATCACCGGCAGGCTGACGATGGCACCGTTGTATTCCCGCAGGACGCCCAGCGGCGGCGTCCCCGAAACGGCGACCCCCGCGTGCTCGGCCGGCCGGGCGGTGTTGGCTTCCTCCGTGAGGAAATAGCCGGTGACCGTTGGGCCCCGTCCCATGGCCTGGCCCAGCAGTTCATCATGGTCAGTCATGGCGGCGATCTCGGCATAGTCGCCGCGCGCCTCGGGGTTCTGCCGCAGGATTTCGACGGCGCGAGCGGGCGACGTCCGGTCCGGCTCGGAGAAGACAATGTCGAAGGCGATGGCCGCTGCGCCGGCCTCGGTGAGAGCGTCTGTCAGGCGGACGACATCCGTGCGCGGCCATGGCCACTGGCCGAGACGGCGGATGCTCTCGTCATCGATGTCGACGACCCGGACCCCGGCGTCCTCGTACGGACGCGGCCAGGCGCGCTGATAGGTGTCAAAGACCAGATTGCTGATGCTGCCGACGAACGGCGGCTGGAATATATGCAGGATCAGCAGCAGCAAGCCCACCACCAGACCAGGGCCGGCCGTTGCGATGTATCGCGTAAGCGAAAGGCTGGAGCGCGCGAGGCGCGACCCGATCTCCTTCAATCGCTCGGTCTCAGGCTCCGCCCCCATGCGTCCGCCCCACTCGGAAAAAGCACTGTCAGATTAGTTCATGCGCTTCTCGCGGAACGATGTTAGCCTGATCGCTCCGCAGTTCGGGATAGACTATCCCGGGCAATCTGCAAGCGGTTGGGGGAATACATGAAGCGTCCAGCGTCTCGTTCAGCGGCGGCCTTCCGGGCCGGGTTGCTGGTTTCGGCCGTGGTGGGATTGTCAGCGGCGACGGTCGGGGTCGCGGCGGCCCAGGACTTCGACGCCGTGCTGGCCGCGCCGGACGATGTCGATCTCAATCTGGCCTACGCCCGCCAGGCGGCGGATGCCGGCGACCTGAACGGGGCGGCCGGTGCCCTGGAGCGTGTGCTGATCGCGGACCCGAACCGCCATGGGGCTCGATTGCTGTACGCCGTCGTCCTTTTCCGCCTCGATGACCTGCAGGGCGCACGGGACCAGCTGGACCTGCTGGAGCCGGTGACCCTGACGCCCCTGCAGCGGGCGGAGGCGACCCGCTATCGCGCACGGATCGCGCGCAGCCGGTCGACGACCCGGTTCAGCGGCACGGCTTCGGCCGCCGTCACCTACGAGGACGACGCCGCGGGCGCGCTGACGACCCAGTTCGACTCGATCTTCAGTCCGCCGGTCAGCGAAGAGGGTGGGGCGGCCGTGTTCGCCGCGCGCCTCAACATCGCCCACGACCTCGACGGTGCCGCCGGCTATGCGGCCTTCGGCTCGATCGGCGGCTACGACCGTTCGACCTTTGACGACATCGACGGGAATGTGCGGCGTGGGGACCTGGAAGCCGGACTGTCCTATACGGGCCGGCTGAACTCCTGGAATGTCAGCGCCGTGGCGCGCGCGCTGGACTTCCTTGATGATCCCTACATGCGGGAAGTCGGCCTGAAGGCCCAGGCCCGGTGGCGGACCAGCAACGCGACGACCCTCTCCATCTCGGGCGAGGCGGTGAACCAGTCTTTCGATGAGCCGGGCGTCGACGCCCTCGCCCTGTTGATCGGTGGAGACCGCGATGGCTGGCGCTATGATTTCAACGTCGGCATGACCCACCGCCTGGACGCCCGCACCAGCTTCGGCGTCTCCGCCGGCTGGCAGGACAAGCAGGCCGACTACGAGCCCTTCGGCTATTCGGGTCCCGGCGTTCAGGCGCGGTACGACACCAGCAGCCGCCGCGGCCAGTATCTGGCGATTTCCGGCGGCATGCAGTGGCTGGAATATGATGCGCCCGACCCGGTCTTCATCGGATTCGCCGCGCCGGCCCGAGAAGACACCCGCAGCTGGGCGCGCGTCGCGGTCGGCGCCCCGTTCAGCGCCTTCACCGCGGCCGGAGCGACGGGTGACTGGCGGCAGGATGTGGGCGTCGAGGGCGCGCTGACCTATGGCGCGCGGGACTCCCTCGCGCCGCTCGCGGACTATGACAGCTGGGGCGCTGAACTGCGCCTGACGTGGCGCTTCGGCGCGGCCAACTAGGAGAGATGACCATGATCCCGGTTCGCACCTTTGCCGCCGTCGCCGCCCTGGCCTGCGCACTGTCTGCGCCTGTGTTCGTCCAGGCCCAGGAGGCCGTCGGCGTCAACGCCGCCATCCGCAACAGCGTCCGCACCCAGCCCGTCGGCGAAAGCGCGCTGCGGCCCGCAGCCCTGAGAGGGCAGGTCCGCACGGGCGACGTCTTCGTCAGCGGCGCGCAGAGCCAGTTGCAGATCCTGCTGCGGGACCAGTCGATCTTCACGGTCGGCTCGAACGCGCGGGTGACCATTGACCGCTTCGTGATCGATACCGACCGGCGGGCGGGCGGGGCGTCAGCCTCGGTCGCGCGCGGCGCGTTCCGCTTCGTGTCCGGCCGCGGCGGAGCCCGGCCCGGCGCCGTGCGGACGCCTGTCTCGTCTATCGGCGTGCGTGGCACGGTGGTCGAGGCGGTCGTCGGCCCCGACGCCCTGTCCGTGCTGGCCGGCCATCCCGGCCTGCCGGCCTTCAGCGGTTCACCCGACGACGCCACCCTGATCGTTCTGCGCGGACCCGGCCCGCGGGGCGCGGGTTTCGACACGCCCGGGGCGATCGACGTCACCAGCGGGGATACGATGTTCACCCTCGAACGCCCGGGCCTGGCGATGTTCGCCTGGGCGGGCGGGACCTTCGGGCCGTTTGAACTGTCGGACGAGGCCTCGTCCCGGCTGAGCGCCCTGCTCAGGGCCGCGCCGACGTCGAACAGCGATTCCGGCGCGGGCGATGTCCTGTCCGCGAGCCTTGACGCGGGCGACCTCTTCTTCGCGGACCGGGGTCCCTCCCTCGATCCGATCGAGCCTTCGGTCGGCTGCGAGGCGGGCGGCCCGATCCAGAGCCCCGGCGGCCCCAGCCAGGGCGGCGGCGGCTGCGGCAACGGCCCTCCGAATCCCCTTCCATGACCTGAAAGCGAGGAGCGGCCATGGCCGTCTCGGACCATGTCGACCTGCCCCGGTTCATCGAGGGCGTGAAGAAGCGGAATCCCGGCCAGGACGAGTTCGTCCAGGCGGTTCAGGAAGTGGCCGAAGACATCTTCGACTTCATCCAGGACAAGGAGGAGTATCACCACTACCAGATCCTGCGCCGCATCGCGGAGCCGGACCGGGTGATCAGCTTCCGGGTCTGCTGGGAGGACGACAAGGGCAATATCCGCGTCCAGCGGGGCTGGCGGGTGCAGAACAACAACGCCATCGGGCCCTACAAGGGCGGCATCCGCTTCCATCCGAGCGTGACCGAGAGCGTGCTCAAATTCCTCGCCTTCGAGCAGACGTTCAAGAACAGCCTGACAGGCCTGCCGATGGGCGGCGGCAAGGGCGGATCGAACTTCAATCCGAAGGGCAAGTCGGATCACGAGGTGATGCGGTTCTGCCAGTCGTTCATGACCGAGCTGTACCGCCACGTCGGCGCGGACATCGATGTCCCGGCCGGCGACATCGGCGTGGGCGGGCGTGAGATCGGCTATATGTTCGGTCAGTACAAGCGGATCACCAACCAGTTCACCGGCGTGCTGACCGGCAAGGGCCTGTCCTACGGTGGCAGCCTGATCCGCACCGAGGCGACCGGATACGGCGCGGTCTATTTCCTCAAGGAGATGCTGGGCCATATCGGCCAGGACGTGGCGGGAAAGACGGCCGTGATCTCCGGCTCGGGCAATGTCGCGACCCATGCGGCCGAGAAGATCGTGCAACTGGGCGGCAAGGTCCTGACCCTGTCGGATTCGCAGGGCTTCATCCACGATCCCGACGGCATCGACCAGGCCAGGATCGACTGGGTCAAGGTGCACAAGACCCGGCGGCGCGGGCGGATATCGGACTATGTCACCGAGTTCCGCGGGGCCACCTACCACGAGGGCCAGCGGCCGTGGGCGGTGCCCTGCAACGTCGTCCTGCCCTGCGCGACCCAGAATGAGCTGAACGGTGCGGACGCCCGGACGCTGGTGGCGAACGGCTGCATGGCGGTGTCCGAGGGCGCCAATATGCCGACCGATCTGGAGGGGGTGCACGTGTTCAAGGCGGCGGGCATTCTGTATGCGCCCGGCAAGGCCGCCAACGCCGGCGGCGTGGCGGTGTCCGGTCTGGAGATGAGCCAGAACTCGGGGCGGATCGCCTGGAAGGAGGCCGAGCTCCAGCAGCACCTGATCGACATCATGCGCGGGATTCATCAGCGCTGTGTGGAATACGGCGGCGTGGCCGGGACCCAGCGCATCGACTATGTGCGCGGTGCCAATATCGCGGGCTTCAAGAAGGTCGCCGAGGCGATGCTGGCCTATGGTGTGGTCTGAGCCCTTGGCGCCGGCAGTGCGCTGAAGTTCGGGCGGGGCGGCTTCGGCGTCGGGTGCGACGGCGCATGGAAGCTGTGGCAGGTCTCGCAATTGGCCGGCGCCGGAGTCGGCGAGCGAGCCGTTGTCTGGCCATGGCATTCGACGCATTCGGTGACCGACGGAAGCAGCAGATCGGTCGCTGAGCCCGATGTCGCCGCGGCGTGGCACTGGGCGCAGGACGGCTGGCCCTGACGGTCGACGCGGTGTTCGCGGACGCTGTGGTCAAAGGCCCCGCGGCTCAGGAAGTCGCCGGGCAGCCGGACCGGCGTGAAGCGGATGGTCGGTGTCCGGAAGATGGTGTGACAGTCGAAACAGGCTCCGCGCGGGCCAAAGGCGCCGCCCACGGTGTTGACCGCGCTGGCGCCCGTGGGCGAGCCGCCCGGGCCGGGTCCGCCTTCACCGGCCTCGCCGGGCCGCCGCCGCGAGGTTGCGCCACCGGCGACGGGGCCGCGTCCCTGCCAGGCCATCAGTGCGGCGACCACCTGGCCCGGCTCGCCGTGCGGCAACTGGCGGACGCCGCCGGGCGTGGCGAACGACAGGGAGTGGCAGCTGGCGCAGTCGCGCTCCATCTGGATGGGCGCGAAGCCCGTCTGGTCCGCATCGGGCCGGTGACAGCTGGCGCAGGTCAGGGCCGCGCCATAGCCGCGCCCTCCCAGGGTCTGGGCCATGCGCGCCGGGCCGCCGCCGGGCGACAGGTGCAGATCGTGCGGGAAGGTCAGGCCGGACGCCTCGCGCGGGCGGCTGTCCAGGGACACCCGGGTCAGACCGGCGGGGCCGGGCAGGGTGGGGCGGAAATTCGGATGGCGGGCCCAGGACGGCGCATCGGCCAGGTCGGTGTCCTTCAGCCGATGGGTCAGGCCCGTATGGCACTGGATGCAGGTCTGGGTGGGTGTCAGCGTCGGAATCGGCTCGGGCGGTCTGCCGGCGACCGGGTTGGCGACGTGTTCGACGTGGCAGCTGGCGCAGCGCTGCTCGGGCAGATTGAAGGCGCGCCGAAACCAGGCGGTGGTCTGTCCGGTGATCCCTGCCGGCGGCGGGGCGCCCCAGAGAATCCGGCCGCGAGGCGCGTGGTCCCTGACAAACGACAGCGTGTCCGGCGAGCCGGCCCGGCGCACGGAGGTTGCGGCGGCGGCCATCATGGCCGGGGTCTGATCGCCGGCGTGGCAGGACTTGCAGGACGCATCGGTCACCGCGACGAAGGCTTCCTGGTGGCAGGCTTGGCAGTCGTCTTCCAGGAAGGCGTGGGCGGACGACAGGGGGCCGGTTGACCACTGCTGGTCCGGATTGATCCGGGCCTTCAGGTGGCCGTGGAAGGCCGCCAGCGGCCAGAGCAGGCAGAGCGCAACGATCCCCAGACCCAGGGTCCAGGCGATCCGTCGACGGCCGAAGATGCGGGCCTTGGGGATGACGCCGCCCGCCGGAACACCGGACGAGGACTCGCCCTCGGCCGGTTCCGAGGCGGCGAGGTTGATCAGGATGCGGCCGCCGTCGCCGGCCGCCAGCGTCAGGATGTGATCGCCGAAGGTCAGTCGCTGCGCGCGGCTGACGTCGATGTCGCTCCGGGTGACGAACCGGCCGTCAACGCCGAACGGCTCCCGCCCGGCGGAGACGACGCTGACCTGTCCCGGTCCGGTCAGGGTCAGCGTGGCGTGGTGCAGGCTGACCGCCAGATCGGGCAGACGGATCTCGCAGTCCGCGCCGCGTCCGATGCGCGCGACGTCGGTCGGCAGGACCTTTTCCCGGACGATTTCGGCCCCGCTTACGCGGCGTGTCACCTGGCGAAGGACAAGGGTCATCGGGCCATCACCAGTAGATGAAGACGCTGAAGACATGGGCGGTGATCGCGGCGATAAGCGCGATGGTGGCTGGCACATGGACCGCCAGCCAGACGCTCAGCCAGGCCCGGATCTGCAGGTGGCGACGGACCTGGGCGAGGGCGGCAGCCTTGCGCTGCAGCAGTTCCTCGATCCGGTCGAGCATCTGCAGTTCGACGTCCGTCGCCTGACGACGCAGGCCCTTCAGGCGCGACAGGGCGCGTCGGTTGCCGCAGCCGCCGCGTCCGCCGGACAGCCGCCGCCACAGGTGGCCGCCGACCCGGCTGTCATCGAGCGACATCTGCACCACCCGCGCCTGCGCTTCTGACAGCGGCTGGGCGGCCTCGTTGATCTGGCGGTCCAGCGCCTTGAGGGTCTCCAGCATCTGCTTCTGGGTGGTCTCGCCGCGGTTGCGGCTGAGGTAGCGGGGGAGCAGGGCATAGACGGTGATGCCGAACAGGCCGGAGACAACCACCAGCACCATCATGCCGTAGGCCAGGGTGTGGACGTTCCAGCCGAACTGGAAGCCCGAATGCAGGGTCGCGACGACCATCACGGCCAGGCCCAGATAGACATGGGCCGACACCCAGGCCTTCAGCGACCAGTCGCCCGGGGTGATGGCGCGCTTTCGCAGGCCCAGCAGCGTCAGCCAGAGCACCAGCAGTGCCGCGATCGTCCCGGCCGCGTATCCGAAGACGCTACCGCCGTTGGGGCGCGGCTCGGCGTCCATCAACAGATAGGCTGCGACGGCGATCAAGCAGAGTGCCCCGGCCCGCCAGGCCCAGCGGAAATTGCGATAGCCCAGGAAGCCGTCGTGCTGACCGGGGTTGGAGCGTTCGCCTGTATTCGCTGTCTTCGCCAAGGGTCTAGTCGCCCCTGTTCATGCGTTTGACGGTCAGGAACTCTTCGGGCGAAACCCGGATCGCCGCCCCCGTCGGACAGGCCCGGACGCAGGCCGGACCGCCGGCCTTGCCGATACACATGTCGCATTTGATCGCGACCTTGGGCGGCTCGGTGCCCTTGGGCTTGTTCTTCGCCCGCCAGGCCTTGTCGGGTTCGCCGGGCCCGGGGCCGACGCCGAACAGCAGCCAGAGTCCATGCGGATCACGTCATAGGGGCAGTTCCGCTGGCAGTTGCCGCAGCCGATGCAGGTCTCGTCGATGAAGACCTCGCCGTCCGGCCCGCGATGGATCGCATTGGGCGGGCAGTCGGTCATGCAGTACGGGTGTTCGCAGTGCCGGCACGAGGTCGGAACGTGCAGATGGGCGTAGGTGCGGCCCGCCTCGCGATCCAGCCGCGACAGGCCGTCGTGAACGTCGGCGCAGGCCTTTTCGCAGTTGTCGCAGCCGATGCAGAGGGTCTCGTCGATCAGCAGGACGTCGGTGGCCTCGCCGATGCCCTGGTCGACCAGGAAGTCCGCGACGGCGCTGTACATGTCGACGACGTCGCCGAACCTGCCCTTCTGCTCCTCGATATAGCCGTTGACCTTGCGACGGTCGGCCATATCCGCGCGGAGCTTTTCCTCCAGCTCCGGCTTGCGCCTGAGCAGGGCGCGGAAGCGGTCGCCGTCCAGCCGGACCACTTCGGAACGGATCGCGGCCTGGACCGTGGCGCTGCGCCGTCCGCCGTCGACCAGGGCCATCTCCCCGACGTAGGAGCCCGCCGGGAGGTAGGACAGGAAGACCGGCTTTCCGCCGATCTCCTTCTCGACGACCATGCTTCCCGAGCGGACGACAAAGATGTCGTAGCCGTCCTCGCCCTCGCGGATGATCGCTTCGCCGGTCTTCACCTGACGGATTTCTGCCGTTTCCAGCACATCGGTCAGGTCTGCCGGGGTCAGCCCTGAGCCGAACATCTGCAGCAGCTGGCGTTCGGTGGTGATGCGGTTGACGGTCTCGCGCGCCTCCTTGACCGAGGCCATCAGGCGCAGGGCGGCCATGCGCAGGATTTCCAGCAGGATGGAAGGCTCCGCCGCCCGCACCGTCGCGCCGCGAGGGCGTCCGGAAATCAGACCGACCTCGCCGACGATCGAGCCCCGCGGAATCGGGACGGTCATCCGCTTCTTGCCGGCGCCGACCTCGACCTCGACCGAACCGGAGGCGATGCCGAACAGCGATGAGCCGATCGAGTTGCGCTTGAAGACGACGTCGCCCGCGTTGAAGGCGCGCACGTCTGAATCGAGCAGGAATTCCCGCATCTGAAGCGGCGACAGGCCGCGCAGGATCTCGATCTCCTGGCGGAGGAACTCGAGCCACTGGGCGACGGAACGGTTGCCGGGCAGGCCTTTCAGCCGGGCCTCCAGAATGGGCTCGTCGGCCGGCTTCAGATCGACGGCACCGCCGATGTATTCGACGACGTCATAGCCCTGGTTGATACAGTGTTTGATCAGCGGATAGCCGGCCAAGGCACCGATGACATAGACGCCGGGCACGGTGCTCTCGAACGTCGGCGACAATTTGGGGAAGGCCTCGCGCGCCGAGCTGGTGAACTCCAGCCCGATCGACTCGACGAATTTGCGCGGCGGTGACGAGCCCAATCGGGCGATAACCCGGTCGCACTGGAACCGGGTCGCGCCCTGCGGGGTGTCGACGGTAATCCAGCCCGGCTCGACCAGGGTCGTCTCTGCGCTGGTCAGCAGGGTGATGTGGCCCGCTTCCTGCGCCGCGAGGATCGCCTTGGCGTTGGCATCCTTGGCCCGGGCGAAGTCTGCCCCGCGGTTGACCAGGGTCACCGTATTGCCCTGGGCCCGGTCGGCGATCAGGCCCATGGCATTCTCGATCCCGGCGTCGCCGCCACCGATGATGCAGATATGCTCATCGATATATTCGGCCGGGTCATCGAGCTGGTACTGGATGTGGGGCAGCCCGCCACCCTCGCAGGACATCAGGTTGGGATTGCCCTGGGTGCCAATGGCCAGGACGATCGTCTCGGCGCGGACCACCGAGCCGTCCGTCAAGGCGATGCTGAAATTGCCCTTGGCGCCGGTGATCGATTTGACCTCGGCGTGGTGACGGACGTTGACCTTGTGCTTCGCCGCCTCGCGGGACCATGTCTCGAGGATGGCCTCGCGCTTGCCTGCCTCGAAACTGACGTCGGCGCGCACGACCAACTGGCTGGGCGTCGCCATGATGTGCTTGCCGCGCTGGTAGCGGAAGATGGTGTCAGACAGGTGATCGCGCTTTTCGAGCAGGACGTGGCTGACGCCGCGGGCAGCCGCGTGCGCGGCCGCACTCAGACCAGCGGGCCCCGAGCCCAATATGGCAATCCGATGGACCCCCTCCACCACTTCCCCCTGCATCGTGCCGTGGCCTCCGACAGCGCTAAATGCCGCGGCGGCCCGACCCCCATCCGGCTTTACCATATGCACTGTGCTCGCTACAGTACAGTGTCGGGGTTGGAGCAATTTGAATGAGCGCGGAAATCGGTCAGCTGGCGCTGATCCTCGCCTTCATGCTCGGGCTCGTTCAGGGGGTGGCGCCGTTGGTGGGCGCTCATCGGGGCGATTCGATCCTGATGTCTCTCGGCCGGTCCTCGGCCCTGTTGCAGATGGCCTTCGTCTCGCTCGCC
>LNFM01010398.1_pt1 | contig 15283 bp, 12 predicted proteins | sample 596031 | NCBI WGS metagenome assembly LNFM01 (sample SAMN04254537, study PRJNA301005) | activated carbon metagenome | isolation source: dual media filters at the Ann Arbor, Michigan drinking water treatment plant | place: USA: Ann Arbor | reverse complement strand
GATATAGCACGCCAATACGATATCGGTCAGATAGAAATCTTATTGGCTAATCCTAATGTCGACCGATGGCTACCTGAAGATGGCGCGGAAGTTATTTTGCCAAGCCGCTATATTATTCCCCAAGCTGATCGCAAGGATCTAATACTCAATTTACCGGAAATGAGGATTTATTACTTTCCCGAACCTAAAAAAGGAGAGAAACCTACAATCATTACTCATCCGGTAGGAATCGGCAGGATGGATTGGGTGACACCACTGGGAATATCCAGAATAGTTGAGAAAAAGAAAGACCCTACCTGGACACCTCCCAAATCCCTTCAAATGGACAGAATAGCAAATGGCGAACAACCATACCCCAACGTTGTGCCGCCCGGCCCCACCAATCCACTAGGACGACATGCCATGCGTTTGAGTATCGGCAGTGGCAGCTACCTCATTCATGGCACTATCAAACCATTTGGCGTTGGAATGCGCGTTTCAGCTGGATGTGTTCGTATGTACCCGGAAGACATCGAGGCGCTCTTTGATAAAGTTCCAGTGGGTACGCAAATACAAATTGTTAACCAGCCTATTAAGCTCGGCTGGCTCCTTGACTCACTGTTTATTGAACTTCATCCACCATTGGAAGAGGATGAAGGGAAATACACCAACTATAAACAAATAGTCATCGCTGCAATCAATGATTTTCTTGAACTGAAAAGCAGCAAGAAAAATATTCCTGTTGATTTTGAAATAGACCAAGAAGCCTTAAAACAAGCGCTAATTGAGAAAAGTGGCATGCCCGTTCTAATTTCACGCTCACACTCTCAAACTCAATTGCATACTCAAAATAACAACTAACTCTTTAGAGAAAAGTGGTATTCATAAAAAAACCCCTCAACAGAGGGGTTTTTTTATGAATACCATATACATCACTTACATCGTTATTACTTATGCATCGCTTTCTTGAACATACGATCAATTTTTGATTCTGTATCCATTGAGCGTCTGTTTGCTTCTTCTGCAATACGCACTGCATCATTTGCTTTGGCGTTAGCAGCATCTGCTGCTGCCTTAGCGGCGGCGGCATCAGCTTTAGCAGATGCTATATCAGCACTGACTTTGTTTTGATGTTCTTCTAATTGACCTGTGGTCGCACAGCCCGTTAGCCCAATAAAAGCACCTGCTATCACTGCCAGCGTTAACATACGAACTGGATGCTGGATTTTCTCTCTCATTCCGATATCTCCTCAGTAGTTTATCTATTCAAAACGCACAATCATCCACCACTTTACTAGCCACTGATACCTGAATATCAGTAACGCACAGGGATCTTATCTGATTTTTTCTGCAAAATAAATGGATTGCATGACAAATTTACGAGGGACTCAGCAATAAAAACCACGACCAGTCTGTTAAGTGACTAATAAAAAGACATATTTCTTCCAAAAATTCAATTCAAGTAATTAACAACAAACAGCTCATATCTCGATACAGCTGCGAATCATCAGCGGCTAGCGAATATTCACCAATATGCCGGGCTTGATCCATTTACCCAGCTGGTCAATCTGTTCGTTCGTTAGTGCAATACAACCATTGGTCCAGTTTCCATGTATGCCTATGTGACCTCCTAACGGTGTATTCTGAGGCGGCGTCTTGCCCATACTTTTTGCTTCCAATATCGAAAGCCAGGTTTCTTCCGTGATTCTATTTTCATCCAGCGCACGTTTTGCTGTATCAAGATTTGGATAGTTCAGACCAAAAAAACGATAATAGCGGCTTTTCTCATTGATCCAACCCACCCTGAATCTTCCCAACGGGGTTTTGTCGTCTTTTGTCATCTTGGACCAAGTTGTGCCATAGCGTCCAATAGCTACATTCTTAAACACCGTTTGAATGGCATTACCCTGCATCACCGACAAAGTATGTGTGGACGTGTCTACATCAATCCATATTCCATTATCTGCCCGAACAGAATTTGGTATTACCGACAAGCCCAACAATCCAATCAGCAAGATCACTAAATACAGAATAAAAGAATTTTGTTTGGTCACTTTCTAGACTATTAATAATTGAGATAGTTAATTATGTCATAATTTAAGCATTAAGAAACTTACATAAAATGCTTATGTGCCTTGCTATTCCAGCTTGTGTCGAACAATTGATTAATGAAAATTATGCAGTCGTCAATCTTGGTGGCATACGCAAGGAAATTTCGCTGGCATTGGTTGAGGATGTTGTTCTCGGAGATTATGTTATTGTACACGTTGGTTTCGCGCTACAGAAATTGGATCAAATCGAAGCAGAGCGCACGCTGGCCATGTTTGCAGAAATATCTACCCTCAACCAAGAAGACATCTAATCACGGCGATTAAATGATCTGTCATGAAATATATTGATGAATTTCGTACCGGTACTTTGGCGCAAAAAATCGCCACCAAAATCGCATCTGAAGCAAATACGCAACGCGATTACCATTTTATGGAATTTTGCGGTGGGCATACCCATGCCATTTCACGTTTTGGCATTAGTGATCTGCTTCCTGACAATGTACATTTGATCCATGGCCCCGGCTGTCCGGTATGTGTTTTACCAATCGGCCGCGTAGAAAATGCTATTCGATTGGCACAAACACCTGGGCTAATACTCTGCAGTTACGGCGATATGCTACGCATACCTACCGCAACTGGCATGAGTTTGTTAAAAGCAAAAGCACAGGGCGCAGATATACGTATGGTGTATTCCAGCGCAGATGCGATCAAAATTGCACAGAATAATCCGCAACATCAAGTGGTGTTTTTTGCTATTGGTTTCGAAACCACTACGCCACCCACCGCTGTTGCAATCAAGCAGGCGCAAGCGCTTGGTTTGAATAATTTCACTGTATTTTGCAATCACGTGTTAACCCCTTCAGCGATTTCTCATATTCTTCAATCCGCTGAAGTCCGCCAATTTGGGTTAGTCCCGTTAGATGGCTTTATTGGCCCGGCGCATGTTTCTGTGGTGATCGGTAGCCAACCCTACGAATATTTTGCGGAAGAATTCCAGAAACCTGTGGTAATAGCAGGTTTTGAGCCACTCGATGTCATGCAGGCAATATTGATGCTGATTCGCCAGATTAATACTGATCGCGCAGAGGTTGAAAATGAATTTACGCGCGCAGTGTTACCAAAAGGCAACCTCAAGGCACAACGGCTCGTAGCTGAAATCTTTGAATTACGCCGCATCTTTGAATGGCGTGGTTTAGGTCTAGTGCCCTACAGCGCGCTGAAAATCAAATCACGCTATGCCAGCTTTGATGCCGAACAACGTTTCCAAATTCCTGCACTCTCTATTGCTGATAACAAGGCTTGCGAATGTGGCGCCATTTTGCGTGGCGTGAAACGGCCACAGGATTGTAAGATATTTGGCACAGTCTGCACGCCAGAGAATCCAATCGGATCTTGCATGGTATCGTCGGAAGGCGCTTGCGCCGCGCATTATAGTTATGGCCGTTTCCGGGATACGAATCATGCTACGTCAAAGGAAAACTGATGTCTCGCAGAGGTATTATCAAACCTGGGTACACGCGTTCTATAGATCTTAAAAATGGCTGCATTGAGATGGTGCATGGCAGTGGCGGACGTGCTATGGCGCAACTGATTCATCAATTGTTTTTGACAGCATTCAATAATGAATATTTGCGCAAAATGAATGATCAAGCCTGTTTCCAGAGCTTTAACGGGCGCATGGTGATGTCCACCGACAGCCATGTCATTACACCATTATTTTTTCCCGGCGGAGATATTGGCAGCCTTTCGGTCCACGGCACCATTAATGACATTGCCATGTCCGGGGCCAAACCATGCTATCTGGCAGCCAGTTTTATTCTGGAAGAAGGTTTCCCGCTTTCTGATCTTAAACGTATCGTTGATTCCATGGCAAATGCAGCACAAGCTGCGCAAGTGCCGATTGTAACCGGGGATACCAAAGTGGTTGAAAAAGGCAGTGGCGATGGCGTATTTATCACCACCACCGGAATTGGCATGGTACCGGAAGGAATCAATATTTCCAGCGAGAATGCGCGACCCGGTGACAAAATACTCGTGTCCGGCACACTGGGAGATCACGGTATCGCAATTATGGCATTACGTGAAAACTTATCTTTTCATACCAGCATTACATCCGACACCGCAGCATTACATGATCTGGTGGCACATATGATCGTCGCTGTTCCGGACATTCATGTACTACGTGACCCGACGCGAGGCGGAGTTGCCACCGCACTCAATGAAATCGCTTTGCAATCATCGGTTGGAATGATGTTATATGAAAACAAACTACCCATTCGCGAACAAGTCTACGCAGCCTGTGAATTTTTAGGTTTGGATCCACTATACATTGCCAATGAAGGCAAACTCATCGCGATCTGCACAGCGGAAGACTCAACGAATTTGCTGAATGCAATGCGCGCCCATCCCCTAGGCGAGAATGCTGCCATTATTGGTGAGATTCTCGAAGACACCCATTGTTTTGTACAGATGCAAACCCGTTTTGGTGGCAAACGCGTTGTTGATTGGTTAAGCGGCGAACAACTTCCACGTATCTGTTAAAACTATTGAATTGAAGATTCTGTTTCTAACACATAGCTTTAACAGCCTAGCGCAACGCCTGTTTGTTGAGTTGACGCGATGCGGGCACGACATATCAATCGAATTTGATATCAACGACGCCGTAACACACCAAGCTGTCGAACTGTTTCAGCCTGATCTGATTATCGCCCCATTTCTGAAACGCGCCATTCCGGAAACTATCTGGCGCAAACATATGTGTTTTATTGTCCATCCTGGGATTATCGGTGATCGTGGCCCCTCTGCGCTGGATTGGGCAATCATGCATGACCGGCAGGAATGGGGGGTGACAATATTACAGGCAAACGCACAAATGGATGCCGGTGATATCTGGGCATCGGAAATTTTCCCGATGCGTTTCACCAGAAAAAGCAGTTTATATCGCCATGAAGTTGTTGAAGCAGCTACCCGCGCAATACTAACCGCTATCAGACGTTTCCAGTCTGATACATTCAAACCGGTCCCGCTGGATTATTCATGTCCCGGCGTCCTGGGCCGGTTACATGCTCCAATCCGGCAACTCGACCGCAGTATCAATTGGCAACAAGATAAAACACTTACCATTTTAAAAAAAATTCATGCTGCCGACGGATTCCCGGGGGTATTGGATACACTGTATGGAGAATCTTATTTTCTATTTGATGCCTGCATGGAAGAATGTTTAACCGGCAGACCTGGAACAGTTATCGCAAAGCGCAATAATGCCATTTGCCGGGCAACAGTGGATGGCTCAGTCTGGATTGGCCATCTAAAACAAAAAAACAATGCCGAACCAACTTTTAAGTTAGCTGCCACACTGGCATTGAAAAATCACCTTGCCGATGTGCCGGAAATACCATTTGATCCTTTTTCTGAAGAGCCCAGAAATACTTACCGCGACATCTGGTTTGAGCAGAGAAATGATGTTGGCTATCTATACTTTGCCTTTTATAACGGTGCTATGGATACCAAACAATGTGTGCGTTTGCGGGGAGCTTACCTGAAAGCGACTGAACGAAACGTTCGAGTTATCGTACTGATGGGCGGGCCTGATTTCTGGTGTAACGGTATACACCTGAACCACATTGAGCAGGCTATCAGTCCCGCCGATGAATCCTGGTGCAATATTAACGCCATGAATGATCTGGTACAGGCCATTATCACCACGGACCAGCAACTGACGATCGCGGCACTACAAGGCAATGCCGGAGCGGGCGGTGTATTTTTATCACTGGCCGCCGATTATATTTTCGCTCGTGACAGCGTTATCCTGAACCCGCATTATAAAAGCATGGGTAATCTGTACGGCTCGGAATACTGGACTTATCTACTACCCCGGCGAGTCAATGAATCCCATGTAAAGTCATTGACACAGAATCGTTTGCCAATCGGTGCTCTGGAGGCGCGCAATATTGGATTAATGGATGATTGTTTTGCTTTAAACCCAATTGATTTCAAGAAAAAGATAACACAAATCGCTGAAACAATCGCAGACGACCCTAATTTCCCCGCACTACTTCAGCGAAAAGCACATCAACGTCAATTAGACGAACAGCAAAAATCTTTGCAAGGTTATCGAGACGAAGAACTCCGTCATATGCAACTTAATTTCTATGGTTTTGACCCCAGCTACCATGTTGCACGCTACCATTTCGTGCACAAAATTCCGCACAGCTGGACACCGCGCTATCTTGCCAGGCATCGCCACTTATGAGCAAACAATCATTCTTGATCACCCTATTGCGCATTGTTTCATTACCGCTGTCCTGTCACTGTATCCCGCTTGAATGTTTCTACCAGGTTTGGATCAAATTCAGGAGGTTTCTCGGCTGGTGGAATTACACCCGGGCATTGCTTGATAATTGCCCATTGCTGTATCGCATCATACTCACTTTTTAGTTGCTCATACTCAGCTTCTTGTTCTTTGGTTCCCCCCAATGCGAATAATGCCGCCCATGAAAGCGATAAATCCGCACCGAGCACCCATTTGTCTTTGGTCGGATTTTTGTCATCCAGTTTGCCTGTCAATTGACTGACTCTGGTCTGAATCCGTTCAATCTCAGCCAATAACTCATTGCAATTATAAGTTTGAAATTGTGCTGGGGAAATGTAAGGCGCATGATTATTTTCTGGTGATGCTGCGCAACCCGATAGTAAAATTGCAGCGGCAAAAAAAACGGTAGCAATTAATATTTTCATAACAACAACTTCCCTCTTAGTTTTTACACTGACAAGCATCGTTTCTAGACACCTATTCTAGCGGCCTGTCAATCTTAAGCAATCGTGGCGCGCCAAGTGGGAGAACTAGTGCAGATTTACCCAATTTTCAGGCGCATAGCGAGACTATACAACAAGAAATTGAGCGAATATGAATCTTCATCCCATTGGCGCAATAGATTAGCCTTAAATCCGACAAGCTCCCAATGAATTGTACACCGATATTCGTACTTTCAGCCCCACATCATGAAATTGACTAAAAAAACGGATCGCGGCTAGAAATAATACTGACGCAATAAAAATAATCAGGCAGTGTATTCTGGTTGCTATGTAAAAAGAGCAAAAAAAGACTTGTTTGCAGACCCTATGAATAAACAGGAGGGGATTGGTTAAACGGCAACTCACAGATGTGATGGACCTTATTTCTGTTGACCGACACCATTGAAAAGATTCTAGGGATTTAAGTGACAGGAAGAATGCTGAGTTACCAGCTATTCAATGCACCTTTTAAATTTGGAGACAGAAATACTTTCTCATACCAAATTCAGGAAATAAAAAAACCACAGAGAAGAAGTTCTTCTCTGTGGTTTTTGCATCAAGTACCGATTAAGCTACTCTGCGACGGCGTGCTGAAAAACCGATTAAACCAAGACCAGCCAGCAACATGGCATAGGTTTCTGGTTCTGGAACAGCCATAATATATTCGTAACCAAAAGTAACTGAATTGTGGTTAGCGATGCTACCCAGATCATAGGCCAGATTGATTGAATAATCACCGAAACCATAGCTACCCGGTGCTTGTGCGGCAGCTAGCATCAGCGCAGGGTCAACTGGGCTGCAGCAGGTAGTTGTATCAACATAAGGATTGATCGCAAATGCCGATGCGCCTGTTGTATTAGCCAGCGTTAACGACCAGCCATCCAAACTTGTAGCCGTTACAGAAGCTCCGTTTCCTGTCGCATTGATTACGTTAGTTGTTTCAAACCCAACACCAGCTGGAATTCCTTGATCAGGGTCAACACCGACACCCCATTGAACACCAGTTGCATCAGCTCCGGTGTTATTCGTCAGTTGAACCTGAACAGCTACATGACCAGGTGTTGGAATGCTTACCGTCTCAATAAAACTCCAGCCACCACCGAAACTTGCAGTAAGCACTACATTACCGACGCCAAAGACGATTGAAGCGCCAAGTGGATTGGATCCCGTTACTTGATCCGCAACACCAAAAGATGCGCCATTGGCATTGAGTGAATAGTTAGATGCCCAAGTTCCGTGGTTAACAAACTCTCTTCCCAGGTAGCTTAAGCCAAGAGCACTTGAACTGGAAAAATAACCAGCATCATCGATATTGGCAGAGGTACCCGCACCGTCGGTAATTGTAAAAGATGCGGCACTCGCTGATGAAACAAAAGCGCCACATAATGCTAATGCTACAACTTGTGCCAAATAATTTCTTTTCAATTCGAATTTCATAATAACTACTCCTTTAATTTGAGATTTCAATATACTGCACAGTAAAAGTTAGCTGCCAATCGTACATTCTCTTAGGTAACTAACATAAGCGTCAAACTACTTCTTTATGTATTCACAAGCACCCGAATAGTTCCCTATTTTCAGATAGATGTAATATATAGTTACAGCAAAATTAATTATAAACCTAAAGTTTTTTAATACTATAGAACATACTTCCTTTTTTATTAGTACACCTGTACTAATAGTTATTACCGATTCATACCAGTCAGTTGTTCATATTCAAACTGTAACGGGTCGTAAAAATATCTGCATTGCTACTACGGTGTTAAAAACAGGCTAAAATGCTCACTTTTCGTGCATAAACTGCGCTTCCTCGCCTGTTTTTGACGTGCATCGACCACCTTGAGTACGCGCTCTCTAAACATCCTGGCGAGACTATATAATCCTGCGACGGCGCGCTGAAAAACCAACTAAACCAAGTCCAGCCAGCAGCATGGCATAGGTTTCTGGTTCTGGCACAGCCATAATGTATTCGTAACCAAAAGTAACTGAATTGTGGTTAGCGATGGTACCAAGATCATAGGCCAGATTGATTGAATAATCACCGAAACCATAGCTACCCGGTGCTTGTGCGGCAGCTAGCATCAGCGCTGGATCAACTGGGTTGCAGCAGTCTTCACCAACATAAGGATTAATCGTAAATGCCGATGCGCTGGTTGTGTTATGCAGCGTTACCGACCATCCATCCAGACTTGTAGCCGTGACGGAGGCACCAAGTCCTGTCGCATTGATAACGTTGGTCGTGCCAAACCCGAGACCAGCTGGAATACCTTGGTCCGGGTCAAAGCCAACACCCCACTGGACATTATTGGCTGTATGTCCGGTGTGGTTCGTTAACTGAATCTGAACAGCAACATGGCCACTCGTGGGAATGCTTACTGTTTCAAGAAAAGACCAGCCGCTTTTAAAGCTTCCAAGAATAACTACATTACTACCCGATCCGAGTACTGAAGCACTAAATGGATTGGATCCCGTGACCTCATCGGCAATCCCGACAGATGCACCATTGGCGTTGAGCGACCAATTGGACGCCCAAGTACCGTGATTAACAAATTCCCTTCCCATAAAACTAAGACCGAGGGCTGTTGCACTGGAAAAATAACCGGCATCTGCGATCGTTGCAGCGGTGCCCGCTCCGTCGGTAATCACGGTAGGCGCAGCGTGCGCTGTCGCAACAAACGCTCCACATAGCGCTAACGCCACCACCTGTGCCAAGCAATTCCGTTTCAATTCGAATTTCATTATGACTACTCCTTTACTTTACATTACTTAAATTGGAAGTTACAAAACAAGCTGTTTCCCTATTATTCAGTTGCGCTACTAAATCAACATAAATCTCAAGCCACTGCTTTTATAATCTGTGTAGTCTGAATATCATTCATACTCAGACTTAACTCACAGTTATAGCGCGCTCAATTATATGTAAATAAGCTATTAAATATATAGAACATTTATCCCTGTTTGTTAGTAGGCCTGTACTATAATTGTCCTGACGACAAGACATTTCCGTTGTTTACATTTCCAATAGGTGCCTTAGGAAAGTTCTGATTAAGTCCCTCGACAGGGACGATTGGTAAGATATTGATTATTTGAGCAGTGAGCATATCGAACCTGAATGCAATCAACTTAATCAGAGCTTGCTTAGCATGTCATGCACATGTCACAACTGGCTCTTGCTTGCCGTTTTAAACAATAAAGCAGCCAATCCAAGGAAAGAAGTTGCGAAATCTTGAACAACATAGAAAATTTAAGAACAATAGATTCTGTGTAAAATAATTTTTATCAACGAGACAGAAAATCTTCACGTAGATCCTGATTATTCAACCAGTCTAAAATACAGCTCGGGAGCATGCCTAAATGCACTTTCCTTTGACGGCTAAAGGAAAATGAATTTTATTGGAATAAGCACCATGATAATCTCTGATATGCAATACTTGGTTTACCTTTACCCGCTACTACTAACCCTACGACTCTTAAAAATAACAACCAATGTTTAAATTAGAAGAACAAGCTACTGAATTAACAAGCGAGCACGCCACACAAACCGAGCCGCTCGAAACTGTCAAAGTTAGAAACTGCAGCATCACATTGCTGGGAACCGCGCATGTTTCAAAAGCCAGTGCAGATAAAGTTCAGGAACTGATCGCCACAGGAAAGTATGATGCTGTGGCTGTTGAATTATGTCCGAGCCGTCACAAAGTTATCGTTAACCCCGATGCCATGGCTAAAATGGATTTATTCCAAGTGATCAAGAACGGCCAAGCCAGTATGGTTGCTGCCAGCCTTGCATTAGGCGCTTTTCAGCAGCGCATGGCGGAACAGTTTAATATTGAACCAGGTGCCGAAATGCGCGTGGCGATTAAAGATGCGCAAGCCGCCAAATTACCGGTTCTACTGATAGACCGCGAAATTGGCACAACACTGAAACGAATTTATCGTAATGTTCCCTGGTGGAAGCGTTTTACTTTATTTGCCGGTCTGATAGAAAGTGTCATCAGCAAAGAAAAATTCAGTGCAGCCGAAATTGAGAAACTCAAAGAAGGCGATGTACTCGAAAGTTCTTTTGCACAGTTTGCTGAGAATGAAAAAGACTTATTCCGGCCACTGATCAGTGAACGTGATGAATACATGTCAGCACGTCTTATTAAAGAATGTAACGAAAATAACTACCAGCATATCCTAGCAGTGATTGGCGCCGGACACCTGAATGGCATGGTGCAACAACTAGAGACTCAGAACATTACCAATCCAGAGGAAAAAATTGCACAACTCGACACCATTCCGGCATCCTCTCAATGGTTCAAATTTATCCCCTGGATAATTGTTGCGCTTATTCTGACAGGCTTCGCGATTGGCTTTACACGCAGCCCGGAAATAGGCACCGCCATGATCTTTGACTGGATAGTAATTAACGGCGGGCTTTCCGCATTGGGTGCAGCGATTGCTTTTGCTCACCCGCTCTCTATTCTGACCGCTTTTCTGGCTGCTCCGCTGACTTCTTTAAACCCAACCATTGGTGCCGGTATGGTTGTCGCTGCCGTTGAAACCTATTTACGTAAACCGAAAGTAGAAGATTTTAATCGGCTCAGAGCAGACACGACCAGCTTGAAAGGCTGGTGGAGTAATCAGGTAACTCGAATCTTACTGATTTTTTTATTTTCAACATTGGGTTCAGCAATAGGTACTTATGTGGCAGGATTCAGAATACTCGAACAACTCAGTAGTAGCTAAATCATATGTTCGACTACTTCGAACGCCTGATAAACCCTTACCCTCCGGAACATCCGACTGAGCCGCCCAAGGGGCTATATCAATTCTGCCGCCATTATATCCGCGGGATTGAGTTTTATCTGATTTTGCTGGCGATATTAACCACCTGCCTGGCGATCAGCGAAGCCATGTTGTATGGCGTGCTCGGGCAAATGGTCGATTGGTTGGCGGAAAAAGAAACAACACATTTTCTGGAAGAAGAATGGCCGACTTTACTGGCCATGTCCATATTTGTTTTGATAGGGATTCCGCTTCTGGTGCTGCTGCATTCATTAGTAATTCACCAGACACTCATGGGTAATTTCCCTATGCGTGTCCGGTGGCTGTCACACCGGTACTTGCTCAATCAAAGTTACGCATTCTTTCAGCACGAATTCAGTGGCCGGATTGCTACCAAAGTCATGCAAACTGCGCTGTCGGTGCGGGAAGCAGTCATGAAACTACTTGATGTCATTCTTTTCGTAACCGTTTACCTCACAACAACGCTGCTGTTGGTGTTCCATGCAGATCCACGCTTATGCTTGCCATTAGTGGCTTGGTTATTCCTATACATCGGCATTCTGTCGCATATTGTCCCGCAATTAAAACACATCTCCACGCTACAAGCCGATGCACGCTCTCTCATGACCGGGCGTATTGTCGACAGTTATTCCAACATCCTGACACTCAAGCTGTTTTCTCAGAGCCAGCGGGAATCCGCTTATGCCAAAGCGGGCATGGAAGAATTCATGGCCACGGTATACCCGCAAATGCGCCTGTCGACTCAGCTCAATGCGTGTGTTTGGATTATCAATATGCTGCTGGTATTCGTAACAGGGGGACTGGGTATCCATTTATGGCTGCAAGGTGCCATCGGCCCGGGGGCTATAGCGATAGTCATGAGTTTAGCTATCCGGCTGACCGGCATGTCACATTGGGTCATGTGGGAAGTCAACGCACTATTTGAGAATATCGGCACGGTACAAGATGGCATCAATACACTATCGAAACCACAGCATGTTACCGATGTTCCGGATGCAAAGGAATTGCGAGTTCATCAGGGCGCAATTGAATTTAGTCATGTCTGTTTTTCCTATCACCCCGATCAGAACGATTCACACCGTATTTTTGATGACCTCAATCTCCACATCGCACCCGGCGAAAAAGTCGGTATTGTCGGCCGTTCAGGCGCAGGCAAATCGACACTCGTAAACCTGTTACTGCGTTTCTATGATGTGCAACAAGGCAATATCACCATCGACGGACAAGCTATTCATACAGTTACTCAAGATAGCCTGCGTGCCAGCATCGCCATGGTGACACAGGATACCTCGCTACTACATCGCTCGGTGCGTGACAATATTCTGTTCGGCAAACCCGATGCCGACGATGCGCAGATGATTGCAGTGGCCAAACAGGCCCAAGCGCATGAATTTATCCAGACACTCAGGGATATCAAAGGCCGGACCGGCTATGATGCCCATGTGGGCGAACGCGGCGTCACGCTTTCCGGCGGACAGCGGCAACGCATCGCCATTGCCCGTGTGCTATTAAAGAATGCGCCCATTCTGGTATTGGATGAAGCGACATCCGCACTGGATTCCGAGGTGGAAGCCAGCATCCAGCAAAGCCTGTATCAATTGATGGAAGGTAAAACGGTAATCGCAATCGCGCATCGTTTATCGACTATCGCAGCGATGGACCGGCTCATCGTATTTGACAAAGGGCATATTGTAGAACAAGGCAGCCACGCCAAACTCATCGCCAGTAATCAGCTTTACGCACAATTATGGAATCACCAGTCGGGCGGATTTCTAGGACTATTGGAAAATGAGTAAACTTAATACTGAGACGACCAGCACTTCCTAGGAGGCTGTCCGAGAAGAGAGCGATCTACTGCAGAAAAGCTATTTTGGTCATATTTTCCGATTATTCTCGTTGATAGTGCCAGCCCGAAAACCTCATTTATTGCTAGCAGGCTGGATCCCCTCTCCGCCCCCCCCTTTATACAAAACAAGACATCCAGCCCCCCCCCTCTCGAGCACTCAGACTATTAACGCCCAGGGCATTTTTAGTGCACTTGTCTTATGAGTTTAATGACATCTTTCTCTATTTAATAGAAAACATTTGATGCATGATGCGCCCTGCTCAAGTTATTTAATTTTCGCACCATGACTCCGACACCTAAGTTATTCGCCTATCAATTTTGCAAGGTAGTTTAGTCTAGAATGCTTTTCGCAAAATTATACCTGTTACTCTTTGGGCTGATCTTGAGCTTCTCACCGGACGCACGCGCAGAGCAACTGGATGAATACACGTTAAAAACAGCTTTCCTATATAACTTTGCAGTTTATACAACATGGCCTGACACGGATGCCAGTACTTTTAACCTATGCATCTATGGAAATGATCCGTTCGGCAAGAATCTCGATTCATTGATGCAGAAAAAGAGAGTCAATGATCGCACCATCACCATTCATCGAACGAACAATATTGACCGTCTCGATTCATGCCAGCTGGTTTTTATCTCCCGTTCATCGATTGACAACTTAAAAGCCGTCATTAACACCCTGCAAGATAAACCTGTACTCATCGTAGCGGACAGTCCGGGCACCATCCAGCAAGGCGTTACACTCAACATGGAAATCAAAGATGAAAAAGTCACATTTGAAGCCAATTTAAAAGTAGCCAAAAAAGCCAGTCTGAATCTAAGTTCTCAGCTATTGCGCTTCGCCACTTCGGTACTTCAGTAATAAAATAAAGCTGAAATCTGCACACCCCTCTGTAGTAAAAATCTCATGTTTAAAAGTCCTCTTCCCTGAAGGAAGAAATTACTATCCCTAATTTGATAAATTAAGGGTAATAAAAATCTTACTTCTCGGCTTTAATCGGTGATTGGGTATGTTTAAATCATGAAACTAAAAAATCAACTCAGTTCATTGTGTTCATTCCCAGAAAACTTGTTCCGCCGGTCGTCAATATCCCTGCAAAAAAAGGCTTGCTGCTCGGCTTGCTTTTAATGCAGATATTTCCGGTCTTTGCGGCAAAGAATTTGGAGCAGATGAGCTTCGGCGCTTCCAAATATGAGCAGAAACAACAGCAAGTCGCCGCAGCCGTCAGTGTCATTACCCGCGCAGATATCCGAACCTATGGCTGGCGCACTCTGAATCAAGCGCTCGCCAGCCTTCCGGGCATTCATACCACGTATGATTATCAATATGAATATTTGGGCACACGCGGATTCGGCCTGCCAGGGGATTTCAATTCACGCGTACTGATTACGATCAACGGCAACCGCATCAACGACGCAACTTATGACCAGGGACCCACCGGGCGTGATTTTCCACTCGATATAGATTTGATCGAACGGATTGAATTTTTTCCGGGTCCGGGCAGTGCCGTGTATGGACAGAACGCCATGATGGGTGTTGTCAATATCGTTACGCGTACTGGCGCAAGTGTCAATGGTGCCGAGCTATCGACCTCGTACCAGACAGCGGAGAACATGCCGCAGGAACGCGCCACCTTCGGTAAAAAATTCAGCAACGGCACGGATGCGTTACTTTCCTTCTCGGGTCTTCAATCCCGCGGAACAGATCGTTTTTTTGATTATGGCGACTCCGGTATTTCCGGGGTGGCGCGCCGCTTGGAGGGGGAGAATGTTAAGCAATTATTTGCACAAGCCACGCATGGCCCGCTCGCATTTGACTTCA
>LNFM01008625.1_pt1 | contig 15283 bp, 10 predicted proteins | sample 596031 | NCBI WGS metagenome assembly LNFM01 (sample SAMN04254537, study PRJNA301005) | activated carbon metagenome | isolation source: dual media filters at the Ann Arbor, Michigan drinking water treatment plant | place: USA: Ann Arbor | reverse complement strand
ACGGCTGGAACCAGTACCTGTGGCCGCTGCTGGTGACCACCAGCGAGGACATGTACCCGGTGGTCATCGGCATCAAGCGCATGATCAGCGGCGGTGACGCGGCCAACGACTGGAACATCGTGATGGCCACCGCCGTGCTGGCCATGATCCCGCCGGCGCTGGTCGTCATCCTGATGCAGAAGTGGTTCGTCAAGGGCCTGGTCGATACCGAAAAGTAGCCACGAGAAGCGTAAGAAGAAAAGATGGGCGCCATCGCACTCCGCAACGTCGAGAAGACCTACGGCCATGGGCCGAAGGCCGTGAAGGTGATCCACGGCGTCAACGCCGAGATTCCGGACGGCGAGTTCGTCGTCATCGTCGGCCCCAGCGGCTGCGGCAAGAGCACGCTGCTGCGCATGGTGGCCGGGCTGGAAGAAATCACGGGCGGCGAGATCGACATCGGCGGGCGTGTGGTCAACCAGTTGGAGCCGGCCGAGCGCGACATCGCCATGGTGTTCCAGAACTACGCGCTCTACCCGCACATGAGCGTTTACGACAACATGGCCTACGGGCTGAAGATCGCCAAGCTGCCCAAGCCCGAGATCGAGGCGCGGGTGCAGAAGGCTGCCAAGATCCTGGAACTGGGTGAACTGCTGCAGCGCAAGCCGCGCCAGCTTTCGGGCGGGCAACGCCAGCGTGTGGCCATGGGCCGGGCGATCGTGCGCCAGCCGCAGGTCTTTCTGTTCGACGAGCCGCTGTCCAACCTCGACGCCAAGCTGCGCGCTGCCACCCGGCTGGAAATCCGCAAGCTGCACGCCGAACTCGGCGTGACATCGCTCTTCGTCACCCACGACCAGGTCGAGGCGATGACGCTGGCGCAGCGCATGATCGTGATGGACGCCGGCCGCATCGAGCAGATCGGCACGCCCGAGCAGGTCTACGGCACGCCGGCCTCGGCCTTCGTCGCCGGCTTCATCGGCTCACCGCCCATGAACCTGCTGGCCGGCCAGGCCAGAGGCGCGCAGTTCACGGTGGACGGCCAGACGCTGCAACTGCCAGCCCCGGCCCCGCGCGACGGAGCACTGACCCTGGGCCTGCGCCCGGAGCATGTGGTGATCGACCCCGACGGCCTCTGGCCGCTGCAGGTGGAGATGCTGGAAATGCTGGGCGCCGAACGCCTGGTGCACGGCCGCCTGGGCGGCCATCTGTTCACGCTGCGCATCGAAGGCACGCTGGTGCCGCCGCGCGCGGGCAGCACGGTGCGCCTGAGCGCCGCGCCCCAGCAGATGCATTGGTTCGACGCCGCCAACGGCCTGCGGGTGGGGCCATGACGCAGCCGGGCGACTGGTCCTTCCCGCTGTGGATTGCCCACCGCGGCGCCGGCCGCCTGGCGCCCGAAAACACGCTGGCCGCCTTCCGCGTGGGCGCCGGCCACGGCTGGCGCGCCTTCGAGTGCGACGTCAAGCTCAGCCGCGACGGCCAGCCCTTTCTGCTGCACGACGCCACGCTGGAGCGCACCACGAGCGCCAGCGGGCCGGCTGCCGATCTTGATTGGGCCGCGCTGTCGCGCCTGGACGCCGGCAGTTGGCATTCGCGCGCCTACGCCGGCGAACCGCCGCCCAGCCTTGAGGCCATCGCACGCTACGTGCAGCACAACGGCTTCGCGCTGAACGTCGAGATCAAGCCCTGCCCGGGCCATGACGCCGCCACCGGCCACACAGTGGCGCTCGCCTGCCGGCGCCTGTGGCAGGGCGTGGCAACGCCGCTGCTGTTCAGCTCGTTCCAGCCCGAGGCCTTGCGCGCGGCCCAAGAAGCCGCGCCCGAGATCCCGCGCGCCCTGCTGCTGGAACGGCTGGAGCCGGGCTGGCTGGCCACCGCCCAGGCCCTGGCCTGCGTGGCCGTGGTCAGCAACCACCGGCTGATGGACGCGGCGCTGATGGCGCAACTGCGCGCCGCCGGCCTGCACGCACTGTGCTACACGGTAAACGACGTGGACGATGGGCGCCGCCTGCTGGCGCTGGGCCTGGACGGCCTGATCAGCGACGCCGTCGACCGCTTCGCCCCAGCCGCGGCCGGCCTGCCGGGCTGATCACACCGGCGGCCGCACGTCGGCTTCCAGCCCCAGCCACTGGGCGTCGTCCTCGGGCTGCGGCAACGCCACCAGCTGGCGCACCAGCGGCACGTTCCAGGCCACCAGGGCCAGCAGCGCGCCCGTGCCGCCGGCAAAGCCCAAAGCGGCGCGCAGGCCGATGTGTTCACCCAGCCAGCCACCCAGCAGCGCACCGGGCCCGGCGGCCAGCAGCGTGAGCCAGCGCATGGTGGCCGTCATGCGGCCCAGCAACGGCTCAGGCGTCACCGCCTGGCGCAGCGCCAGGAAGTTGATGAAGATGAACACCGCGCCCGTGGTGAACATCATCAGCATCAGCGCGAACGCGGCCACGCCCCAGGCATTGGCCGGTGCCACCGCCAGCAGCAGCCAGCCCGCGGCGGTGACGGCATAGCCGATCACCAGGCAGGGCCCGGGCCCCAGGCGCTGGCTGATGCGGCGCCCGAACACGCTGCCGCTGATGGTGCCCAGGCCCATGCCCATGTAGCACAGGCCGATGGCGTGCTCGCCCAGGCCCAGCGTGCGCGTGGCGAACAGGATCTGCACCGTCACCGCCGCGTAATGGCACATCTGCCACACCATCATCAGCAGCGCCAGCGTCAGCAGCAGGCGGTTGCCCAGGCAGAAGCGCAGGCCCACCATCAGGTCGCGCCCGAAGTGCGCCTGCGGCCGCGGCTCGCGCCGCTCATGGATGCGGATGCCGCGCAGGATCAGCGCCGAGCCGATCAGCAGCAGCGCGTTCACCACCAGCGCCAGCGGCGCGCCGAAGACCTTGATCAGCGCGCCGGCGATGCCCGGGCCCAGCACCTCGGCGCCCGAGCCGGCGAGCGCGTTCTTGGCGTGCGCCTCGACCAGCCGGTCGCGCGCCACCACCTGCGTCAGCACGATCTGCGAGGCGGTGCCCGAGACCGTGTGCACCACCCCCATGATGAAGCCCACCGCATACAGCCAGGGCATGGCCAGCCAGCCCATCCACCAGGCCAGCGGCACGCTCAGGGCGGCCAGCGCCACCGCCAGTTCGCCCACCACGTACACCGGCAGCTTGCGCACGCGATCCAGCCACACGCCCGAGGGCAGCGAGAACAGGATGAAGGGCAGCAGCTCCAGGGTGGTGAGCAGGCCCATCTGCGTGGGGCTGGCCTGCAGCAGCACCGCTGCGGTGAGCGGCAGCGCCAGCATCAGCACCTGGTTGCCGAAGGACGCGGTGAGGATGGAGCCCCACAGCCGCCGGTAGGCGGGATCGCGCAGCAGGTCGCCGGGCGGCAGGCGGAACAGTGCGGGCAGGCGCAATGGCGGCTCGGGGCGGACGGCCAGGGAGGGCGGATTGTAGGAGTCCACCCGGCCGCCGTACCCCTCTTGCCGCGCCCAGGAACCCGGGGGGGGCGATGTGCGTAGCATCGGTGCTGCCAGGCCGCAGGATGTCCGCGGCCGCGCCCCCGACCAGGATGCCTGCCATGCCCGCCAGCCGCCTCAGTGCCCGCCCTCCACCGCAGCCCGACGCCCGAGTGCCGCCGCCTCGTCGGCGCCAGGGCGCCTGGCTGGCGCTGGGCGTCGCTTGCCTGGTGACGGCCTGCGCCGCCCAGACCAGCCCACCCAGCCGGCCCGGTGCCCCGGGTGCGGGCCTGGAGGCCGAAGCCGCATTGCGCGCCCGCATCGACGCCGAGATCGGCAGCGCCGCCTGCACCGACGCTGCGGAGTGCCGGCTGCTGCCCATCGGCCACAAGGCCTGCGGCGGCCCCGCGGGTTGGAAGCCCTGGTCGGTGGCCACGGCCCAGCCGGAACGCCTGCGCGAGCTGGCCGACGAACTGGCGGCCTTGCAGCGCCAGCGCATCCAGGCGCGGGGTCTGATGTCGAATTGCCGCTACGAGGCTGAGCCCGGCGTCGCCTGCCGCAACCAGCGCTGCGTGCTGCTGCCGGGCGGCGACACCCGGTAGTGGCAGTCGAACGGGCTCAGGACCGGTAGTCGGCGTTGATGCTCACGTAGTCGTGTGACAGGTCGCAGGTCCACACCGTGGCCTGGGCGCCGTCGCCCGGCGCGCGGTGCAGGTGCACGCGCACGGTGATCTCGCTTTGCTTCATCACACGCTGGCCGTCTTCCTCGCGGTACGCGGGGTGGCGGCCGCCCTGGTGCACCACGTGCACGTCGTCCAGGTGCAGATCGATCAGGCCCTGGTCCAGGTCGGCGATGCCGGCATAGCCCACCGCGGCCAGGATGCGCCCCAGGTTGGGGTCGCTGGCGAAGAAGGCGGTCTTGACCAGCGGCGAGTGCGCCACGGCATAGGCGGCCAGCCGGCATTCGGCCTCATCGCGCCCGCCCAGCACCTGGATGGTGATGAACTTGGTTGCGCCCTCGCCGTCGCGCACGATGGCCTGGGCCAGTTGTTGCGCCACCGCCACCACGGCGTCGCGCAGCGCGCGACCGGCGGCTGAATCCAGCGCGGTGATGGGCGCATGCGCGGCGCGGCGCGTGGCGATGAGCATGAAGGAATCGTTGGTCGAGGTGTCGCCGTCGATGGTGATGCGGTTGAAGCTCAGGCCCGCGGCCTCGTCCAGCAGCGGCTGCAGCAGGGCCGGGTCCAGCGCGGCGTCGGTGGCGATGTAGCCCAGCATGGTGGCCATGTCGGGCCGGATCATGCCGGCGCCCTTGGAGATGCCGGTGACGGTGACGGTCTGGCCGTCGATGCTGATCTGCCGCGACGCCGCCTTGGGCAGGGTGTCGGTGGTCATGATGCCCTGCGCTGCCTCGAACCAGTGCGCCGGCGCCAGGTCGGCCAGGGCCGCGGGCAGGCCGGCCTCGATGCGCTCGACCGGCAGCGTTTCCATGATCACGCCGGTGGAAAAGGGCAGCACCTGCGTGGGCTGCAGGCCCATCAGGCCAGCCAGCGATGCGCAGGTGCGGCGCGCGCGCGCCAGGCCGTCGGCGCCGGTGCCGGCGTTGGCATTGCCGGTGTTGACGACCAGGGCTCGGATGGCGTTGCCGGCCAGCCCCAGGTGTTCGCGGCACAGTTGCACCGGCGCGGCGCAGAAGCGGTTGCGCGTGAACACACCGGCCACGGCAGCGCCCTCTTCCAGCGCAAACACCACCAGGTCGCGCCGGTTGGGCTTGCGCACGCCGGCCATGGCCACGCCGATGTGCAGGCCGGGGATGGGATGCAGATCGGCCGCGACGGGGGGAGTCAGATTGACAGGCATGCGGGGCACCAGAACCGGAGGGAGGGAGCATTCTAGGAGGCAGCCCAGCCCGCGGAACCTGCGGGCGCTGGCAGGCAGGGGGCAACGGACACGAGAGCGTCTCGCTCCCAAGAGATTAGGGGGAATGCCCGGAGACTGCGCCCGTCCCAGTGTTTGCGAGATTGACACTCATTCCACTCGCCAGCCAGCATTGGCCGCTTGCACAACCATTGGAGAGATCGCATGCGATTTCGATCGGTTAGCGTACTGGCCACGTTGGCAGGCATCCTCGGGGTCACCGCGCCCCTCCACTCCGGCGCGGCGCGCCCCGAGCCCTTGGCCGGCGCAGGTGGCCTGGTCAAGCCCGTCTGGACGCCACTGGGGGTGGGCAAACAACCCGTCACCGTCGTGGTGCAGCTGGCGGGCGACCCGGTTTCGGTGCAGCAAGGCAATGCCGGGCGCAAGCTCGACAAGCGCGAGAAAGACCTGCTGAAGTCGCAGCTGAAAGGCCCACAGCAGGCGCTGCACGCCAACATCCAGGGGCTGGGCGGCACCGTGCTGAACAGCTACCAGATGGCCTACAACGGCGTGAAGGTGCGCATCGCGCGCGACAAGGTCGAACAGCTCAGCGCGCTGCCCAACGTCATCGCGGTGCGACCGGTGTTCCCGATCAAGCGCCACAACGAACGCGGCGTGCCCGCGATCGGCACCCCGGCCGTCTGGCAGAACCTGGGCCTGCGCGGTGAAGGCGTCAAGATCGCCATCATCGACACCGGCATCGACTACACCCACGCCAACTTCGGCGGCCCCGGTACGGTGGCCGCCTACAACACGGCACGCGCCACAGAGGCCGCGCCTGCAGACCCGCTGCTCTTCGGGCCGCAGGCGCCGCGCATCAAGGGCGGCTTCGACTTCGTCGGCGACAGCTACAACGCCGACGACAGCGACCCGGCCACGTTCCAGCCGATCCCCCATCCCGACCCCAACCCGCTGGACTGCAACGGACACGGCTCGCACGTGGCGGGTTCTGCTGCCGGCTCGGGCGTCACCGCCAACGGCGCCACCTACAGCGGCCCCTACAACGCAAGCACCATTGCCGGCAACAGCTGGTTGATGGGCCCGGGCGTGGCCCCCAAGGCCGACTTGTATGCGCTGCGCGTCTTTGGCTGCGACGGCTCGACCGACGTCACTGTCGACGCCATCGAGTGGGCCGTCGACAACGACATGGACGTGATCAACATGTCGCTGGGCTCGTCGTTCGGCACCCGCGACGATCCTTCCGCCGTGGCATCGACCAATGCCGCCAGGGCGGGCGTGATCGTCGTCGCCTCGGCCGGCAACTCCGGCCCCAACCAGTACATCACGGGCTCACCGGGTAGCGCGGACGGCGCAATCGCCGTCGCCGCCAGCGACCCCACCGAAAGCTTCCCCGGGGCTGCGCTGGCGCTCAGCACGGGCGGGGCGCCCGTGCTGGCGCAGAACTCCAACGGAGCCGCCTTCGCCAGTGGCAGCAGCTTCCCCATCGTGGTGCTGCGCGATGCGGCGGGCAATGTGTCGCTGGGCTGCAATCCGGCTGAGTACGTCGGCGTTGCCGGCAAGCTGGTGGTCACCCAGCGCGGCACCTGCGCGCGGGCTGCACGCGCGGTCTTTGCCCAGAAGGCCGGCGCGGCGGCGGCGGCCATGATCGACACCAGCACCGGCTATCCGCCGTTCGAAGGGACGATCACCAACAACCCCGACACCGGTGAAGAGCTCCTGGTGACGATCCCGTTCTTCGGGATCAAGGGCCTGGCGGCCAGTGCCACGTCTGACGGCGGCCGCCTGCGTCTGGCCGACGGCGGCAGCGCGATGGCCACGAATGCGCAGATTGCCAACCCCAACTTCCTGGGCTTCGCGTCGTTCTCGTCCGGCGGGCCACGCGGAGGCGACAGTTCGCTCAAACCCGACATCACGGCCCCCGGCGTCAGCATCGTCTCCGCCGGCAGCGGCACCGGCAACCGCCCCGCGACCCTCTCGGGCACCTCGATGGCCGCGCCCCACGTCGCCGGCGTTGCAGCGCTCACGCGTCAGGCGAATCCGCACTGGAAGGTTGCCGACATCAAGGCGGCGATCGTCAACACTGGCGACCCCGCCCAGGTGGCCCTGTACCGCACCAGCCGCGGTGGCACCGGCCTGGTGCAGCCGGGCAAGTCGACAGCCGCCCAGGTGGTGGCCCGCGGCGACGGCGGCCGCTTCGCGGTGGCGCTCAGCTTCGGCCTGGAAGAGATCAACCACGATTTCCGCGGCAGCAAGACGATTGAACTCGTCAACCACGGCAACACGGCCGCCAGCTTCGACGTGAGCCAGACCCTGCCCCGCGGCTCCGCCCACACCGTCACGCTGAACCGTGCCCGGGTCACCGTGCCGGCACGCAGATCCGTCGAGGTGGACGTGACGCTGCATGTGCCGGTCGCCACGGCCGGAGCCTCCAACGGCGCCGGGCTTTCCTTCCAGGAGGTCGCCGGCATCGTGCAGTTCACGCCGGTCTCGGCAGCTGACAACAACGGCGTGGCTCTGCGGGTTCCCTACTACCTGGTGCCCCGTGCCCTGTCGCAGGTGTCCACGCGCATCGGCCGGCTCAGTGCTTCCAACCCGTCGACCACGGCGACGGTGAGCAACCGCGGTGGCGGCATTGCCGGCGACGCCGACTTCTACGCCTGGGGTCTGGAAGACCGCAAGGAGCCCGGCAGGGCGTCCAACGACGTGCGGGCGGTCGGTGCCCAGTCCTTCCCGTTCCCGTCCGCGGCCGACCCCAACCGCCACTTGCTCATCTTTGCCGTCAACACCCACGACCGCTGGTCGAACGCGACGACGAACGAGTTCGACATCGCGGTCGATGTCAACGGCGACGGCATCGACGACTACATCGTGGTCGGCGTCGACCAGGGCGCGGTGCAGACCGGCAGCTTCAACGGCGTCATGGGCTCCTTCGTGTTCAGCACCCGTTCGCCCGGCGCGTCTATCGCCTTCCTGGCCACCGCACCGACCGACAGTTCGACGGCGCTGCTGCCGGTGCTGAGCTCGCAACTCTGCCGCGCGGCAGAGCCCTGCCTGTCGGCGACCAGTCCGCGCATCAGCTACGGCGTGACGGCCTTCGACCTGGCCAACGGCGGCACCAAGGTCGTTCCGGGCCGGGCCAAGTACAACGTCTGGGCCAGTGCCATCAGCCAGGGCGGCTTTGCCACCGTGGCCCCAAGTGCCGTCGACAACACGGTTGCCATCACCGTCAACCCCGCTGAGTGGGCGCTGACGCCCGCCAAGGGCCTGATGGTCGTGACGCTCGACAACAAGAGCGGCAAGGACGAAGCCCAGCTCATCGAAGTGGAACTGCGCAAGTAGCAGGCTGAGGCTTTCTCAACGGGAAGGGGCCGGCGGGCATGCCGGCCCCTTCTTCATTGGCGCCAGGCGCGCCATTGCCGCGTTTCCGCGGCCCGCGCCTCAGGCCAGGCGGCCGTGGCAGTTCTTGTACTTCTTGCCGCTGCCGCAGGGGCAGGGGTCGTTGCGGCCGACCTTGGGCACCGGTGCTTCACCCAGCAGCCCGGTGTCGGCCACCTGGCTGACGCCGCCGTCCTCGGTGGGCGCGGTGTAGGTCACGTTGCTCAGCTGGGCAGCCCGCTGCTCCAGCGCCTGGGCGGCCTCGGCGGCCTGGTCCTGGGTCTGGATGCGCACGGTCATCAGGATGCGCGTGACCTCGAGCTTGACCACGTCCAGCAGCTGCGAGAACAGCTCGAAGGCTTCGCGCTTGTATTCCTGCTTGGGGTTCTTCTGCGCATAGCCGCGCAGGTGGATGCCCTGGCGCAGGTAGTCCAGCGCCGCCAGGTGCTCGCGCCAGTGGCTGTCGATGCTCTGCAGCAGCACCATGCGCATGAAGGGCGTGAACTGCTCGGCGCCGACCAGTTCGATCTTGCCCTTGAACAGCGCATCGGCAGCGGCCACCACGGTGTCCACGATGTCGTCGTCGGTGATGGAGTCGCTTTTCTCGACCTGGGCCTTCAGCGCCACCTCGACCTGCCACTCTTCGCGCAGAACGCGCTCGAGCGCGTCCAGGTCCCACTGCTCTTCCAGCGTGCCGGGGGGCACGTAGGTGCGCACGACCTCGGCCATGGCGCTCTTGCGCAGGTTGGTGATCTGTTCGTCGAGGTTGGCGGCTTCGAGGATCTCGTTGCGCTGCTGGTAGATGACCTTGCGCTGGTCGTTGCTGACGTCGTCGTACTCGAGCAACTGCTTGCGCATGTCGAAGTTGCGCGCCTCGACCTTGCGCTGCGCGCTTTCGATGCTGCGGTTGACGATGCCGGCCTCGATGGCCTCGCCCTCGGGCATCTTGAGCCGGTCCATGATCGCGCGCACGCGGTCACCGGCAAAGATGCGCATCAGCGAATCGTCCAGGCTCAAGTAGAAGCGGCTGGCGCCCGGGTCGCCCTGGCGGCCCGAACGGCCGCGCAGCTGGTTGTCGATGCGCCGACTCTCGTGGCGCTCGGTGGCCACGATGCGCAGTCCGCCCTGGGCCTTGACCTTGTCGTGCAGGCTCTGCCACTCGTCCTTGAGCTGCTGCGCGCGCACGCTGCGCTGTTCATCGCTGAGAGCCGTGTCCTGCTCCAGGAACTGGATCTGCTTCTCGACGTTGCCGCCCAGCACGATGTCGGTACCGCGGCCGGCCATGTTGGTGGCGATGGTGATGACGCCCGGCCGTCCGGCCTGGGCCACGATCTCGGCCTCTTTGGCGTGCTGCTTGGCGTTGAGCACCTGGTGCGGCAGCTTGGCCTTGGTCAGCAGGCCCGAGATGAGCTCGGAGTTCTCGATGCTGGTGGTGCCCACCAGCACCGGCTGGCCGCGCTCGTGGCAGTCGCGGATGTCCTTGGTGACCGCGTCGTACTTCTCGGGCGCGGTCTTGTAGATCAGGTCGTTGTCGTCCTTGCGGATGGTCGGCCGGTTGGGCGGGATGACCACGGTCTCCAGACCGTAGATCTCCTGGAACTCATAGGCTTCGGTGTCGGCCGTGCCGGTCATGCCGGCGAGCTTGCCGTACATGCGGAAGTAGTTCTGGAAGGTGACCGAGGCCAGGGTCTGGTTCTCGCTCTGGATCTGCACGCCTTCCTTGGCTTCCACCGCCTGGTGCAGGCCGTCGCTCCAGCGCCGGCCCGTCATCAGGCGGCCGGTGAATTCGTCGACGATCACCACCTCGCCGTTCTGCACCACGTAATGCTGGTCGCGGTTGTACAGCTGGTTGGCCCGCAGCGCCGCGTACACGTGGTGCATGAGCGCGATGTTGGCCGGCTCGTACAGGCTGGCGCCTTCGGGCAGCAGGCCGGCCTCTGTCAGCAGCCGCTCGGCGTTCTCGTGGCCGCGCTCGGTCAGGTAGACCTGGTGCGTCTTCTCGTCGACGGTGAAGTCGCCGGCGTCGATCACGCCCTCGCCGGTGCGGATGTCCTCTTCGCCGATCTGCTTCTTCAGGCCCGGCACGATGGCGTTGATGCGCACATACATGTCGGTGTGGTCTTCGGCCTGGCCGCTGATGATCAGCGGCGTGCGCGCCTCGTCGATGAGGATGGAGTCGACCTCGTCGACGATGGCGTAGGCCAGGCCGCGTGCCACGCGGTCGCCCACTTCGAGCACCATGTTGTCGCGCAGGTAGTCGAAGCCGAACTCGTTGTTGGTGCCGTAGGTCACGTCGGCGGCGTAGGCCACCTGCTTTTCCTCGCGCCCCATGCCGGGCACGTTGACGCCCACGGTCAGGCCCAGAAAGCCGTACAGCCGGCCCATCCATTCGGCGTCGCGCCGCGCCAGGTACTCGTTGACGGTGACCAGGTGCACGCCCTTGCCGGTGAGGGCGTTCAGGTACACCGGCAGCGTGGCCACCAGGGTCTTGCCCTCGCCGGTGCGCATTTCGGCGATCTTGCCCTGGTGCAGCACCATGCCGCCGATCAGCTGCACGTCGAAGTGGCGCATCTTGAGCGCGCGCTTGCCGGCCTCGCGCACCACGGCAAAGGCTTCGATGAGCAGGTCGTCGAGCGCGGTGCCGCCGGCCAGGCGCTGGCGGAACTCTTCGGTCTTGCCGCGCAGTTGCTCGTCGGTGAGCTTCTCGAACTGCGGCTCGAGCGCGTTGACCTTCTCCACCTCGCGCCGGTACTGCTTGAGCAGGCGTTCGTTCCGGCTGCCGAAAATCTGGGTCAGGATCTTGGGGAACATGCGGCGTCGGGGCTGGGTGGATCGGAGGTGGCGCGCGTCTGCCGTGCAGGCCTGCGAGGCCTGCGCGCAGTTCGCGTCGTCAGGGGCATCTGGGGGCTTCCACCGCGCCTGCAAGCCGCCCGCGGGCGCATTCAAGCCGTTTTCGGCCCCCATCTGGCCGTTCGTGCGCAGGCCGTACAGGCGCCAAAGGCCACCGGTACGCCACTGCACGAAGCCCTTGATTTTAGCATCTGGCCCAGGGTCGACCCGGGCCTGACCCTGTGGCCAAGGTCGCACCCGGCACGGGCGCGCTCGCTACACTGGCCCGGACATGGCCGCCCCCGCCCCCCAACCGCCCGATCTGCGCCAGCGCACGCTGGCCAGCGCCCTGGGCAACGAACACACGTTGCGCGACCTCCTGGCGCGGGTGCGCGAGTCGCAACGGCGGCTGGAGGCTATTCGCCCACTGATGGAAGCACCTTTGCGTGCCGCGGTGCAGGCCGGCCCGCTGGACGAGAAGGCCTGGGTGCTGCTGGCCAGCCATTCGTCGGCCGCGGCCAAGCTGCGGCAACTGGCGCCGATGTTCGCAGCAGAGCTGCTGAAGGCCGGGTTGGACGGCCCACCGATCAAGGTGAAGGTGAGCAAACCTCTTTGACGCCGGCAGCGGGCGCCGGTGGCTGCAGGCGGCACCAGGCGCGGATGTCGTCCAGGTGCACGCCCCCGTCGCCCCCGGCTTCGGCCAGGCACGGCTGCCAGCCATTGCGGTGCTGCAGGCCGGGGCCACGGGCCAGCACGCCCGCCAGGCCGCTGTCCGGAAAGTAGGCGCTGGGCGTCAGCAGCACCGGCACGCCGGCAGCACGCGCCGCGGCCACGCCTGCGGGCGAATCCTCCAGCGCCACCGCCTCGCCGGGCGTCAGGCCCAGCATCTGCAGTGCCAGCGCGTAAGCCTGCGGGTCGGGCTTCTTGCGCTCCACGTCCTCGCCACAAACCACCACGGCAAAGCGCTGTTCCCAATCCGGCCCCAGGTGGCAGCCCAGCAGCGCCTGCACGTTGCTGCGGCTGGTGGTGGTGACGATGCCCATGGGCACACCCTGCGCCCAGCATTCGTCCATCAGCGCGCGCACGCCGGGCCGCAGCGGCAGGCCGCCGGCCTGCACCAGGGCGGCGTAGTGGCGGTTCTTGAGGGCGTGCAGTTCACGCGCCAGGGCCTCGCGCGCAGCGGGCTCGGCCGGCGCGTCGGCGCGGGTGGCCATGTCGTGCAGCAGGCGTTCGCGGCCGCCGGTGACGTGCAGCAGTTCGCCGTACAGCGCCTGGTCCCAGCGCCAGGGCAGGCCCAGTTCGGCAAAGGCCCGGTTGAAGGCCGGCAGGTGGCCGTCACGCTCGGTCTCGGCCAGCGTGCCGTCCACGTCCCACAGCAGCGCCCGGGGCAGGTCCATCAGCTGTCGGTCAGCACCTGGCGCACGGCCTGGGCCACGCGCTCGGCGGTGATGCCGAAGTGCGCGTACAGCGCCGCCGCCGGGGCCGATTCGCCGAAGCCGGGCATGCCCACCACTGCACCTTCGCGGCCCACGTACTTGCGCCAGAAATCGGGCTGCGCCGCCTCCACCGCCACCGCCGGCAGGCGGCGCGGCAGCACGCTGGCCTGGTATGCAGCGTCCTGGCGATCGAAGACGTTGGTGCAAGGCATGGAGACCACGCGCACCGCCATGCCCTGCGCCGCCAGCAGGGCCTGTGCGGCCAGCGCCAGTTGCAGCTCGGAACCGGTGCCGATGATCACCGCGCGCGGCGCGCCGCCCGCGGCTTCGGCCAGCACGTAGCCGCCGCGCGCGATGGCCTGGGCCTGCGCCGGGGTGGCGGCCACCGGCAGCACCTGGCGCGACAAGGCCAGCACCGCCGGCCCGTCGCGCCGCTGCAGCGCGCTGGCCCAGGCCACCAGGGTCTCGATGCCGTCGGCCGGGCGCCAGACGTCCAGGTTGGGGATCAGGCGCAGCGAAGGCACGTGCTCCACGCTCTGGTGCGTGGGGCCGTCCTCGCCCAGGCCGATGCTGTCGTGTGTGAAGACGTGGATCACGCGGCGCTTCATCAGCGCGGCCATGCGGATGGCGTTGCGGCTGTAGTCGCTGAAGGTGAGGAAGGTGCCGCCGTAGGGGATGAAGCCGCCGTGCAGCGCCACGCCGTTCATGATCGCGGCCATGCCGAATTCGCGCACGCCGTAGCTGATGTGGCGGTCCACGCCGCCGGGAAAGTCGGTGAGGTTCGATCCGGTGAGGTCGGCGCTGCCGCCCAGCAGTTCGGGCAGGTGCGGCGCCAGCGCGGCCAGGGCCTGCTGCGAGGCCTTGCGCGTGGCCACGGCCTCGGGCTTGCTGCCGCGAGCCTCGATGGCCGCTTGCACGCGCGCATCGAAGTCCCCCGGCAGATCGCCGGCCATGCGGCGCTCGAACTCGGCGGCCAACGCCGGGTGCGCGGCGCGGTACGCCGCCATGCGCGCCGTCCATTCGCCATGGCGCGCGCGCCCGGCCTCGGTGGCGTCCCATTGCGCGCGCACGTGCTGCGGGATCTCGAAGGCCGCGTGCGGCCAGCCGATGGCGGCGCGCGTCTTGTCAATCTCCTCGGCGCCCAGCGGCTCGCCGTGCGCCTTGGCCGTGCCGGCGCGGCCGGGCGAGCCCTGGCCGATGGTGGTGCGGCAGACGATGAGCGTGGGCTTTTCCCTGCTGGCGCGGGCCTGGGCCAGCGCGCGGCCCACGGCGGCCACGTCGTGCCCGTCGATGGGGCCTATGACCTGCCAGCCATAGGCGGCAAAGCGCGCCGGCGTGTCGTCGCGGAACCAGCCCTGCACCGCGCCGTCGATGCTGATGCCGTTGTCGTCATACAGCGCAATCAGCTTGTTCAGGCCCCACACGCCGGCCAGCGAGCAGGCCTCGTGGCTGATGCCTTCCATCAGGCAGCCGTCGCCCAGGAAGACGTAGCTGCGGTGGTCGACCAGGGTGTGGCCCGGGCGGTTGAATTCGCGCGCCAGGCGCTGCTCGGCCAGCGCCATGCCCACGGCATTGGCCAGGCCCTGGCCCAGCGGGCCGGTGGTGGTCTCGACACCCGGGGTGACGTCGACCTCGGGGTGGCCCGGCGTCAGGCTGTGCAGTTGGCGGAAGCGCTGGAGCTCGTCCATGGGCAGCGCATAGCCGCTGAGGTGCAGCAGCGCGTACAGCAGCATCGAGGCGTGGCCGTTGCTCAGCACGAAACGGTCGCGGTCGGGCCACAGCGGGTGCGCCGGGTCGTGGCGCAGCACGCCATCGGCCCACAGCGCGGCGGCCATCTCGGCCATGCCCATGGGTGCGCCCGGGTGGCCGCTGTTGGCGGCCTGCACCGCGTCCATGGCCAGCGCGCGCAACGCGTTGGCGCGGACATCGGTGCAGCCCGGGCTGCCGCGCAGGACCTTGTCGCTGGAGTTGGAGGCCATCAGATCGCTCCGATGGCGCGCTGGCGCCTTTCCATCATGCGCCAGATGAAGGGCGTGAAGATCAGCTGCATCGCCAGCTCCATCTTGCCGCCGGGCACCACGATGGTGTTGGCGCGGCTCATCCACGAGTTGTTGATCATGTTCAGCAGGTAGGGGAAGTCGATGCCCTTGGGCCGGGCGAAGCGGATGACGACCATGCTTTCGTCGGCCGCGGGGATGTCGCGCGCGATGAAGGGGTTGCTGGTGTCCACGCAGGGTACGCGCTGGAAGTTGACGTGCGTGTGCTCGAACTGCGGGCAGATGTAGTGCACGTAGTCGGGCATGCGGCGCAGGATGGTGTCGGTCACGGCCTCGGTGCTGTAGCCGCG
>LNFM01008624.1_pt1 | contig 15283 bp, 15 predicted proteins | sample 596031 | NCBI WGS metagenome assembly LNFM01 (sample SAMN04254537, study PRJNA301005) | activated carbon metagenome | isolation source: dual media filters at the Ann Arbor, Michigan drinking water treatment plant | place: USA: Ann Arbor | reverse complement strand
CCAACAACGCCGCCGGCGGCATCACCCGCATGATGGACATGGGCGTCGAGGACTACCTGCTCACGTCCACCGTGAACGGCATCCTCGCCCAGCGCCTGGTGCGCCGGATCGAGCCGACCCACATGGAAAAATACGAGGCGCTGCCGGAAGTGGTGGAGGAGTTCGGTCTGCGCCGCTTCCAGCCCGAGGGCACGATCTACCTCTATCGTCCGAAGCCGTCGGTGCTGACGCCCACCGGCTACCTCGGCCGCACCACCATCATGGAATTCCTGGTGATGGACGACACGCTGCGCCGGCTGGTGATGAAGCACGCGGGCATGGGCGAGCTCGAGGATGCGGCGCGCGAGCGCGGCATGCGCACCATGTACGAGGACGGGCTGGTGAAGGCGATGCAGGGCCTGACCACCATCGAGGAAGTCCTGCGCGTCACCCAGGAAGGCTAGGGCGATGGCGCTGTTCCGCTACAAGGCCCTGTCGGCCGCCGGCGAAAGCCTGGATGGCCAGATGGAAGCGGCCAGCGCCGAGGAAGTGATCGTCCGGCTGCAGGACCAGGGCCACCTGCCGGTCGAGGCGCGCCGCGCCGACGATGGCGCCGGCGAAGGCCTGGGCGCGCTGTTCAAGCGCAAGGAGTTCGGCGAGCCGCAGGTGCTGCAGTTCACCCAGCAGCTCGCGACGCTGCTCGGCGCCGGCCAGCCGCTCGACCGCGCGCTGGGCATCCTGCTCGAGCTGCCGGACTCACCGGAGGCGCGTCGCGTGGTCGAGCGCGTCCGCGAATCGGTGCGCGGCGGCACGCCGCTGTCGACCGCGCTCGAGCAGCAGCACGGCATCTTCTCGCGCCTCTACGTGAACCTGGTGCGCGCCGGTGAAGCGGGCGGCAACCTGCATGAAAGCCTGCGGCGCCTGGCCGACTACCTCGAACGCAGCGCGGTGCTGCGCGCGCGCGTGCTCAACGCGATGATCTACCCGGTCATCCTGACCGTGCTGGTGTTCGCGTCGATCACCTTCCTGATGGCCTTCGTGGTGCCGCAGTTCCAGGCGCTGTTCGAGAGCATGAACGCCGAGCTGCCCTGGTATTCGCTGGCGGTGCTCAAGACCAGCCTGTTCATCCGCGCGTGGTGGTGGGCGCTGCTGATCCTGGCCCTGGGCGCGGCGGGCTGGGGCGCGATGAAGTTCGGCGACCCGGCCGTGCGCCGCGCCATCGATGCGCGCGTGCTCAGGCACAAGTTCCCCGGCGACCTCATCGCCAAGCTCGACACCGCGCGGCTGGCGCGCACGCTGGGCACCCTGGTGCGCAACGGCGTGCCGCTGCTGGCCGCGTTGAACCTCTCGCGCCCGGTGCTGTCGAACCGGGTGCTGGCCGAGGCGGTCGAAGCCGCGGCCGAGGACGTGAAGACCGGCAGTGGCCTGGGCTACGCGCTGGGGCGGCAGAAGGTCTTCCCGCGCCTCGCCGTGCACATGATCCAGGTGGGCGAGGAGTCGGGCGAACTGGACGCGATGCTGCTCAAGGCCGCCGACACCTTCGACCAGGAAACGGCCAATGCGCTCGACCGCCTGCTGGCCGCGCTGGTGCCGGCGCTGACCGTGGTGATGACCCTCGTGGTCGGCGCCATCATGATGTCGGTGCTGCTGCCGATCTACGACCTCACCAATTCCATCTGACCAGGAACCCCCCCGATGCGACGTCTTCCCACTTCCCCCCGACACGCCCGCGGCATGAGCCTGATCGAGCTGATGATCGTCATCGTCCTGATCGGCTCGGTGCTCGCGCTGATCACCAGCCGCATCATGGGCGGCCAGGACCGCGCCAACGTGCGCATCGCCGAGACCCAGCTGGTGACGCTGGCCGGCAAGATCGACCAGTTCCGGATGGACACCGGCAAGCTGCCCGACTCGCTCGACCAGCTGGTCACGTCCACCGGCACCGCCAGCTGGCTCGGTCCCTACGCCCGCGCCGAAGAGCTGAACGATCCCTGGGGCACCCCGATCGAGTTCAAGCGCCCCGGCGTCAACGGTCCCTTCGAGCTGGTGAGCCTGGGCGCCGACGCGCAGGCCGGCGGCGAAAGCGTGAACCAGGACATCCGCCGGCCCTGATCGCCGGCCCGGGCCGCTGCCGATGATGCGTCCCCGCGGTTTCTCGCTGGTGGAGCTGGTCGTGGTGATGGTGCTCATCGCCGCGCTCGCCGCGCTCGGCCTCGCCGCGATCGGCAGCGGCATGCCGGGCCAGAAACTGCGCGGCGCGGCGAAGGAGCTGGCGGCCGAGCTTCGCTTCACCCGCGCCCAGGCCATCGCCACCGGGCGCGAGCAGGTGTTCCGGATCGACGTCGACGGCAAACGCTGGAATGGCAGCGGTGAACGCAGCGGCCAGCTGCCCGAGGGCATCGCGCTGGAGGTCACCGGCGCACGCGAGGAGCTCGAGGCGCCGCAGGTGGTCGCGATCCGTTTCTTCCCCGAAGGCGCCGCCACCGGCGGCCGGGTCGTCCTGCGCAGCGGCGAGGCGGCATGGCGCGTGGACGTCGCCTGGCTCACCGGCGAAGTGCGGCTGCACCGCGGCGAGGGCGAACCATGAAGCGGCAGCGCGGCTTCAGCCTGCTCGAGGTCATCCTGGCGTTCGCGCTGCTGTCGGTCGGGCTGGGCATCCTGATCGCGATCCTCAGCGGCGGCCTGGCCCAGGTCCGCGGGGCCGGCGACGCCACCGAGGCGACGCTGCACGCGCAGTCGCTGCTGGAGGAGCTCGGGGTGCTGGCGCCGATCGAGCCGCGTCGCGACGGCGGCGAATTCGACGGGGGCCGCTATCGCTGGGAGCTCGAGATCACCGAGGTCGAGGACCCGGCGCCGCGGCTTGAATCCGGCGCCGACTTCGCGCCGATCGAATCGGTGGGGCTGCAGCCGGTGGGCGCGCCGCTGCTGTATCGCATCCAGCTCGACGTGAGCTGGGGCGAAGACGACGTGCCGCGCCGCCTGAGCTTCGCGACCCTGCGCGCGCGCTATCCCACTCCGCCCGGCGGTGCGCCGTGAACACCCGTCGCGGCTTCAGCCTGGTCGAGGTGCTGCTGGCCACGATGCTGCTGGCGGCGGGCATCGGACTGGCCTTCGCGACCTTGCGCAATGCCACCGTCGCGACCGGCCGCGCCGAGGACATGGCGCAGCGCAACGAGCGCCTGCGCGCGGTGCAGTCCTTCATCCGGCGCCAGGTCGAGGACGCGCTGCCGATGCCGATCGAAGTCGTGGACAGCTCGGGCCGCGCCACGATCTTCGAGGGCGACCAGGACGAGATGAAGCTGGTCGCACCGATGCCGGGCTACCTGTCGCGCGGCGGTCCGCACCTGCAGACTTTCCGGTTCGTGCGCGGCGCCAACGGCCTGCGGCTGGAGTTCGAGCACCAGCTGCTGACGCCCGACGGGCCGCTGGAGAACGAGCGCGAGCCCGAGATCCTGCTCGAGGACATCGCCGACGGCGGCTTCGGGTTCCGCACCCTCGACGACCAGGGCCGGCCCGGCGCCTGGACCACCCGCTGGGACACGCCCGATGCGTTGCCGCGCCTGGTGCGGCTGGAGCTGCGCATGGCCGACGAGCGCGCGCGTTTCCCGACCCTGGTCGCCGCCCCGCGCCAGGCCGCGGCGACCGCGGCCGGCTGGGGGCCCCCTCGCGTGGACGATGGCGGCGCGGGGCAGGACCCATGAGGCGCGCGACACGCGGGGCCGCGCTGCTGCTGGTGATGTGGATGCTGCTGCTGATGGCCGGCCTGATCGCGGTGTTCGCGCTGGGCACGCGCACCGAGGCCCTGCAGGGCAGCGCGCTGCGCCAGCAGGTGGCGGGGCGGCTGGCGGCCGAGGCCGGCATCGAGCTGGCCAGCCTGCGCCTGGTCGAAACCGATCCCGCCGCGCGCTGGATTCCCGACGGACGCCCGCAGCAGTTCGAGTTCGATGGCTTCCAGGTCGAGGTCCGGGTGCAGGACGAGGCCGCCAAGATGGATCTCAATGCCGTTGACGTGAGCCAGCTGGCGGCGCTGATGGGCTGGCTGGGCGTCGAGCCCGACCGCGCCGAGCGGCTGGCGGGCGTGATCCAGGACTGGCGCGATGCCGACAGCCTGCTGGCCGCGTCCGGCGGCGCCGAGGACCGCGAGTACGCCGCCGCCGGCCTCGAGTACGGCGCCAAGGACCAGCCCTTCACCACGCTGGGCGAACTGCAGCAGCTGCTCGGCATGGACGTCGCCACCTACCGGCTGCTGGTGCCGCACGTCACCATCTATACGTCCCGTCCGACCCCCGACCTCGGGCTCGCGCAGCTGGCGGTGCTGCAGGCGATGGGGCTGACGCCGTCGCAGGCGGCCGAGCTGCTGGCCCTGCGCCAGGCCTGGCGGCCGGGCCTGCCGCTGCCGCGATTGCCCGATGGCAGCACCCTCGCGGTCTCCGGGTCGGGAACGTATAGTGTGGCCAGCCGCGCCACCCGTCCGGACGGCACCCTGGTCGAGGTCCACGCCACGCTGCGTATCGGCGCGGGGTCGGAGTTCGGCCAACTTTATGCCCCACTTGCCTGGCGGACGGGAGAACCTTACTGATGCCCGCCGCCGATCGCTTCGCCACCCTGCTCCATCCCCTGAAGTTGCGCCTGGCGCGGAGCCCGCTCCCGGCCCGTCTGCGCGAGGCCACGCTGTCGGCGCTGCCGCCGCACTGGCGCGACCGCATCGCCGGCGACGCCCAGCGGCTTTGCCTCTGGCGGCAGCAGGACTCCCTGGTCCTGTTGGCCACCAGCCACCGCGGCGATCTGCGTCTGGGCGACGTTCCGCTCGACGAAGACCTGCTGGAAGGGCTGCGCGCCCGCGCCGACGCCAGCGGCACGCCGCGCTGGCTGCTGATTCCCGCCGCCGGGGTGCTGCGCCGCGTGCTGACCCTGCCGGCCGCCGCCGAGCCGCGCCTGCGCGAAGTGCTCGCGTTCGAGCTCGACCGCCAGACGCCGTTCTCCGCCGACCAGGTCAGCTTCCAGGGACGCGTGCTCGACCGCGACCTGGCGACCCAGCAAATGCACGTCGAGCTGCTGGTGCTGCCGCGCGCCCGGCTCGAGTCCGAGCTCGATGGGCTCGGCCCGCTGGCCCGCGGCCTGGCCGGCGTCGACGTGGTCGAGCCCGACGGGCGTCGGCTGGGCCTGAACCTGCTGCCCGACGCGGCCCGCGCGCAGCGTCGCGACCCGGTCCGTCGCCTGCACATGACGCTCGCGGCGATCATCGTCGTCGGCCTGCTGGGCACGCTGGCGATGACCCTGCACAACCGCGGCGAGCGCCGCGACGAACTGCGCGCGCAGGTGGCCAGCGCCAACGAACAGGCCCGCGAGGCCCGGCTGCTGCGCAACCAGCTGGTGTCGTCGGCCCAGGCCGCGAACTTCCTCGCCGCCACCCGCGCCAGCCGCCCGACCATGCTCGAGGTGATGGACGAGCTGACCCGCCGCATTCCCGACGACACCTCGCTCGACAAGCTCGCCATCAACGGCGACCAGCTGGTGATGGTCGGCCAGAGCCGCGCCGCACCGGCCCTGGTGGCCCTGCTGCAGGCCTCGCCGCTGATCACCGACCCTGCTTTGTCAGGCGTCGTCCAGTCGGATCCGCGCACCGGCCGCGATCGCTTCACGCTGACCGCGCGCGTGGTCAATGCCGACGGGGAGGCGGGTGATGACGATGGCCGCTGATCGCCTCAAGCTTCTCGGCGGCGCGCTGCTCGCGCTCGTGCTGGCCTACCTGGTGCTGCTGCACTGGTGGTGGACGGCGCCGATGCTGGCGATGGGCGACGAGATCGCCCAACTGCGCGACCAGGAGCTGGTGCTGCGCGAGGAGATCGCCCAGCGCCCGGTGCTCGAGCGCGAGCTCGCGCGCGTGCGCGAATTCGAACTCGGCAATCCCGGCTTCCTGCCCGAGACCAATCGCCAGCTGGCAACGGCGGCGCTGGTGCAGCGGCTCGAGGCGGTGCTGGCCCAGGCCAGCCCGCAGCCCGGCCGCTGCCAGATCACCGCCCGCACGCCCACCGAGTCGCGGGTCGAGGAACCCTTCGTCCGCGCCACCGTGCAGGTGCGCCTGCGCTGCGGCATGGCCGAGCTCGGCGCGGTGCTGCACGCCCTGGAGAGCGGCAGCCCGCAGCTGTTCGTGGACAACCTCGACCTGCTGTCGCGCCGCAGCTACCTGGCCGCCGGCCCCGAGGGCGGCGGCATCGACATCAGCTTCGATCTCTACGGCTACCTCAAGACGCCCGCCGGAGGCACCCCGTGATCTCGCGCCTGCGCCCGGCCGGTGCCGTGCTGGCCGCCATCGCGGCCTGGTCCTTCGGCCTGCTGGTGCTGGCGCTGGCCGGCCTTGGCGGACGCGTCGGCCTGCACGACGGCAACGCCGCGCTGGCGCCGCCGGTGCCGCAGGTGCGGCTTGAAGCCGTGGACTCCCGCCTCGGGCCGGCCGCGGACTACCTGGATGTCGGCAACCGCCCGCTGCTGAGCGCGGATCGGCGCCCGGCGCCGGTCACCGACGGCGAGGGCAGCGGCGACGCGCCGCTGGATGCCGACCTGACCAGCGTGCTGATCGCCGGCGACGTGAAGCTGGCGATCCTGCAGGGGCGGTCCGACGGCAGCAACCGCCGGGTGCGCCTGGGCGACCTGGTCGAAGGCACCGCCTGGCGCCTGGTCGAGATCGAGCCGCGGCGCGCCGTGTTCGAGGGCCCCGAGGGCCGCCGCGAACTCGCGCTGCGCGTGTTCGACGGCCGCGGCGGCGAGGCGGTCACCCAGGTCGCCAGCCCGGTCGCTCCCGGTTCCCCGGTTTCGCGCCCGGCCGCCAGCACCGGCGCACCGGCGCCCGGTCCCGGGGCCGAGCCCGGCCAGGTCGCCGCCGGACCCGCGGCCAACGACGCGGCCGCCCAGCCCGTGCCGGTGAGTCCGGAACAACAGGTGGAAGCGATCCGCCGACGCATCGAAGCCCGACGCGCCCAGCGTGCCGCCGAGGCCGCCGCGGAGCGGTCGGCGCAGGACGGGGTCAAACAGGTAGAGTGAACCGATGAAGAAAAACCCGTCCCTGGCCGCTGCACTGGGCCTCGCCCTGATCGTCTTCCTTACCGGCTGCGCCACCGGTGGCCAGCCCGTGATCCAGCGGGGGGCCGACCCGTTGGCGACCCAAGCGGCCCAGGCCGCGCGCGAGGCGGCCGACCCGGCAGAGGCCAGCACGCCCGCCGGCACCGACAGCCGTGCGCTGCTCAACCCGGGCACCGGCCAGGTGATCAACCAGCGCGTCGCGTCCGCGCCGCCGCCCTCGCTCGACATGCCGGGCGAGGCCACCTTCAACTTCGAAGGCGAGTCGGTGCATGCGGTGGTCAAGGCCATCCTCGGCGACCTGCTGCAGCAGAACTACGTGATCGCGCCCGGCGTCCAGGGCCAGGTGACGCTGGCGACCCCGCGCCCGGTCAACGCCGCCCAGGCCCTGAGCCTGCTGGAGATGGTGCTGGGCTGGAACAATGCGCGCCTGGTCTGGACCGACGGCCGCTACAACGTGCTGCCCGCCGACCAGGCCCTGGCCGGCAACCTGTCGCCGCGTACCGGTGGCGTCGGCAATGCCCGCGGCTACGAAGTCCGCGCGGTGCCGCTGCAGTACATCTCGGCCGCCGAGATGAAGAAGATCCTCGAGCCCTACGCGCGTGCGAACGCCGTGGTCAGCGTCGACGCCTCGCGCAACCTGATCGTGCTCGCCGGCACCCGCGCCGAGCTGCAGAACTACCTGCGCACGGTCGAGATCTTCGACGTCGACTGGCTGGCCGGCATGTCGGTGGGCGTGTTCCCGCTGCAGTCCGCCGAGGCGGCGCAGATGGTCGACGAGCTCAACGCCGTGTTCGGCGAAGGCGGCAGCACGCCGGTCTCGGGCATGTTCCGGTTCATGCCGCTGGAAGGGCAGAACGCGGTGATGGTGATCACCTCGCAGGCGCGCTACCTGCGCGAGGCCCAGGTCTGGATCGAGCGTCTCGACGCCGGCGGCGGCGAAGGCGCCCGGCTCTACACCTACGAAGTCCTGTACATGAAGGCGGTGGACCTGGCAGACCAGCTCAGCCAGGTGTTCGGCGGCCAGGCGGCCGGCAGCGGCGCCCGCGGCGGCGGCCCGCCCTCGATCATGCCCGGCCTGGAGCCGGTGCAGATCCGTTCGATCAACACCCCGGCGCCCGACGCGGCCGATCCGAAGGCGCGCGCCGAGAGCGAGCGCGCCGCCGGCGCCACTGGCAACACCGGCAATGCCGGCGGCCGCGGCGATGGCATCGCCCTGGGCAGCGACGCGGACGTGTCGATCAGCGCCGTCGAGGAATCCAATGCGCTGCTGGTGCGGGCCACGCCTGGCCAGTGGGAGTCGATCCGTCGCGCCATCGAGCGCCTGGACACGATGCCGCTGCAGGTGCACATCGAGGCCCAGGTGGTCGAGGTGCAGCTCACCGGTGAGCTGAGCTACGGCGTCAACTGGTTCTTCGACAACGCGGTCGATGAAGCCGGCCTGCCCGACACCTCTGGCCGCAATTCCTGGGGCTCCCTCGCCGGCACGATCGGCGCCGACGGGCTCAGCTGGACCTTCCTGGGCCGCAACGCCGCCGCGATCATCACCGCGCTCGACACCGCGTCGAACGTGCGCCTGCTGTCCACGCCCTCGGTGGTCGTGCGCAACAACGCCGAGGCCAAGCTCGACGTCGGCACCAAGATCCCGGTCAACAGCACCAGCTTCAACCCGATCACCGGCGATCCCGGCGTCGGCAACGGCACCTTCACCCAGGTGCAGTACCTCGACACCGGCGTGATCCTTACCGTGACGCCGCGGATCAGCCGCGACGGCACCGTGTTCATGGAGATCGAGCAGGAAGTCAGCTCGCCCGGCGCGCCGCGCGCCGGCGACCCCACCGGCAACGTGCCGATCAACAAGCGCAGCCTGATCACCGAGGCCGCCATCAAGAGCGGCGAGACGGTGATGCTGGCCGGCCTGATCACCGAAGGCACCACCGATGGCAGCAGCGGCGTGCCGGGGCTGAGCCGCATCCCGGTCATCGGTGGCCTGTTCGGCACCAAGACGCGCGACTCCAACCGGTCGGAAGTGATCATCCTGGTGACCCCGCGGGTGATCCGCGATCCGGCCGAGGCCCGCAAGCTCACCGACGAGTACAGCGAGCGCTTCCGTGCGCTGGAGCCGCTGGGCAAGCCCCGCGACGCCGACTGAGTTCGCGATGGGTCCCGCCGTTTCCGCCGTCTTTCGCGAGCTGCTGCGGCGCGAGCTCGACGAGCGCTACCGCGGCAGCCTGCTGGGCACCGCCTGGCTGCTGCTGCTGCCGCTGCTGCAGCTGGCGGTACTGGCCTGGGTGTTCGGCCAGCTGCTGCCGGCGCGGGCCCAGAGCGGCGACCTGCCGTACGCGGCCTTCCTGGCGCTCGGTCTCTGGCCCTGGAACCTGTTCGCCAACGCCGCCAACCGCGGCGTCACCGCGCTCACCGACAACGCCTCGCTGATCGGCAAGGTGGTGGTGCCGCACGGGCTTTACGTGGACGTGCGCGTGGTCGCCAGCGTCGTGATCGACCTGGTGGGCCTGGTGCTGGTGCTGGCGGTGCTGCTGGCCTTCGGCGTCGAGCTGACGCTGTCCGGATTGCCGGCGGCGCTGGCGGCGCTGGCGGTGATCGGCGTGTTCGCGCTGGCGACGGCGCGGCTGCTGGCCGTGCTGCAGGTGTTCCTGCGCGATATCGCCGCGGTCACCGGGCACGTGCTGATGTTGGGCTTCTTCATCACGCCGGTGCTCTACGACCGCAACCTGCTGCCGGCCACGGCCGCCGGCTGGCTGGGCCTGAACCCGCTCGCGGCGCCGGTGGAAAGCGTGCGCCGCGCCCTGACCGGGCAGTCGCCGGACTGGCTCGCGCTTGGCGTGTCGCTGGCGATCGGGCTGGCGCTGCTGTGGCTGGCGAGCGCGCTGTTCCGGCGCGCGCGCAGCCACCTCGAGGATTTCCTGTGAGCCGCGAGCCGCTGGTGCGCGCCGAAGGCCTGGCCAAGCGCTATCCGGTGCTGGGCCACCGCGGCGACCGCATGAGCGCGCTATGGGACGTGCTGCGCGGGCGTGCACCGCGGCGCGTGGTCAGCGTGCTCCAGGACGTCGACTTCGAGGTCCTGCCCGGCGAATCGCTGGCGATCATCGGCGAGAACGGCGCCGGCAAGTCCACCCTGCTCAAGCTGATCACCGGCGTGCTCACGCCCAGCGCCGGCCGCGTCAGCACCCGCGGCAGCGTCGGCGCCCTGTTGGAGCTGGGCGCCGGCTTCCATCCCGAACTCAGCGGCCGCGACAACGTGCGACTGGCCGCCGCGCTGCACGGCATCGATGCCACGGCCCTGGCCGCGAAGATGCCGGAGATCGAAGCCTTCGCCGACATCGGCGATTACCTCGACGAGCCGGTGAAGCACTATTCCTCCGGCATGGTCGTGCGGCTGGGCTTCGCGATCATCGCCGCGGTGCGGCCGGCGCTGCTGATCACCGACGAGGTGCTGGCGGTCGGCGACGAGAACTTCCAGCGCAAGTGCGTCCGCTGGCTGGACGACTACCTGGCCGGCGGCGGCACCCTGCTGCTGGTCTCGCACAGCATGTACCACGTGCAGAAGCTCTGCCGTCGCGCGATCTGGCTCGACGGTGGCCGGGTCGCGGCGCAGGGCGACGTGTTCGACGTCAGCCAGCGCTACCTCGCGGCGCAGGAGGCGCGCCGCGCCGGCGAAGAGAACGCGCCGGCGTCCGGGCTGCTCGACTACCGGGTGGAATCGGTCGCCATCAACGGCGTGCCGGGCAGCGGCGCGGTGTCGGTGGCGATGGGCGCGAGCCTGGAGCAGGACGTGGTCATCCACAGCCGCGACGGCCAGCCGCCCGTGCTGCTCAATGGCTGGGTCCGCGCCGACGGCACGCCGGTCTACGGCGTGAGTTCGGAAATGGACGGCGTGCGCGCGCAGCCGCTCGGCGACGGGCGCTTCCGGTTCCGGCTGGTGTTCGACCCGATGACCCTGCTGCCCGGCAGCTACCGCCTGCGCTCCAGCGCGCTGGACGGCGAGGGCCTGCGCCTGTTCGACACGCTGGACCGCGAAGTCACCGTGACCGGCACCGCCCGCGAGTACGGGCTTGCGCGGCTGCCCCACACCTGGGGCGGGGAGGGCGGATGAGCGCGTCGCCGGTGGTGATCGTGCCGATCCACAACGCGCTCGAGGCCCTCGATGCCTGCCTGGCGTCGCTGGACCGGACGCTGCCGGCCGGCACGCCGGTGCTGCTGGCCGACGACGCCTCGCCGGATCCGCGGATCGAGCCCCTGGCCCGCGGCTGGTGCGAACGCAGCCCGCTGGCCGCGCGCTACGTGCGCCGCCCGCGCAACCTGGGCTTCCCCGGCAACTGCAATGCCGCCTTCGCCGAGACCGGCGACGCCGACCTGGTGCTGCTCAATTCCGACACGGTCACCACGCCCGGCTGGCTCGCGCAGCTGGTGCGCTGCGCGGCGAGCGATCCGCGCATCGCCACCATCACGCCGTGGTCGAACAACGCCGAGATCTGCTCCTGGCCGCGCTTCTGCGAGGACAACCCGGCGCCCGAGTTCCCGGACGCCATCGCCGAGGCCGCCGCCGGGCTGGCGCCGGCCTATCCGGAGCTGCCCACGGCGGTCGGCTTCTGCATGTACCTGCGCCGGGCCGCGCTGCGCCAGCTGGGCGACTTCGACGCGGAGACCTTCGGCCGCGGCTACGGCGAGGAGAATGATTTCTGCCTGCGCGCGGCGGCGATGGGCTGGCGCAACGTGCTGTGCGACACCGCCTACGTGGTCCATCGCGGCGGGGCGTCCTTCGAACCCCTGGACCTGGCCCCGGGCGGCGACAACCTGGCGCGGCTGCTGGCGCGCTGGCCCGACTACAACGAGCGCGTCGCCCGCTTCATCATGGCCGACCCGCTGGCCGCGCGCCGCATCGCGCTCGAACAGCGCCTGCAGTCGCTGGCCTCGTCCGGCCCGCAGCGGGACCTGTTCGGATAGCATCTGCGCATGGCCCAGCCCCCGATCCTTGAATTCACCGGCGAGCGCTACACGCCCGAGTGCGACCGCGAGATCGCGCAGGAGCACTGGCATCGCTACGCTTTCGCGCGTCTGCTGGCGCCGGGCCGGCGCGTGCTGGATGCCGCCTGCGGCGAGGGCTACGGCAGCGCGATGATGGCCGCGGCCGGCGCCCAGGTGCTGGGGCTGGACCTCGGCACGGAAGCGGTTGCGCACGCGAGGCAGCGCTACTCGGCCTTGCCCGGCCTGTCGTTCGGGCAGGCCGATGCCACCGCGCTCGACCACCTGCCCGACGCCAGCTTCGACCTGGTGCTGAGCTTCGAGACGCTCGAGCACGTGCAGGACCAGGGGCGGATGCTGGACGGTTTCGCGCGGCTGCTGGCGCCGGGTGGCCTGCTGCTGGTGTCCACGCCCGACCGCCACACCTACACCGACCTCACCGGCGTCGAGAATCCGCACCACGTGCGCGAGCTTTACCGGCCCGAGTTCGAGGCGCTGCTTGACGCGCGTTTCCCGGTGCGGCGGCTGTTCGGCCAGAAGCTGCTGTTCCAGTCGGTGCTGTGGTCGCTCGATGGCGCGGCGTCGCCGGCGCAGGCGCTCACGCTGGACGGCCAGTCGATCCGCGACGGCGTGACCAATGCGCCCATGTACTACCTCGCGGCCTGCGCGAAGGACGCCGCGGCGCTGGCCGCGCTGCCGGCGCTGTCGGTGCTCGGCGACCAGGCCGAAGGCGTGTACGAGGCGTACCGGGCCGAAGTGCGCGCGTCGCGCAACGCGATGGCCCATATCAACCACCTCGAGGCGGAGTTGGCGCGCCTGCGGGCGACGAAGTGAATACCTCGCGCGAATGGCCGGCGCTCGGCAGCACCGGGCTGCGCGACTTCAGCGCGCGCGACATCGGCGTGGTGGTGGTCACCTACGCCAGCGAAGCCACCATCGAGGCCTGCCTGTTCCGGCTGCTGGCCGGACGCGACGTGGCGCGGGTGGTGGTGATCGACAACAACTCCCCGGACGGCACCGGCGCGCTGGTCGAACGCCTGATCCGGCGCGATGCGCGCCTGAGCCTGGTGCGCAACCCCGACAACCGCGGCTTCGCCGCCGCCTGCAACCAGGGCGCCACGGCGATCTCGCAGCCCTGGGTCGCGTTCGTGAACCCCGATGCGTATGTCGAGCGCGACACGCTGTCGCGGCTGGTGGCGCACGCCACCGCCCATCCTGGCGCCGGGCTGCTGGGCGTCGAGCTGGTGGACGAGGACGGGGAAGTGGACCTGGCCTCGCGCCGTGCCGATCCGTCGCTGCGCGAGCAGGTGTCCAGCTTCGGTCGGCGCGAAGCCCTGTACCTGGGGCGCGATCCGGCGCTGGTGGTGCAGTCGGTGGACGCCATTTCCGGCGCGCTGATGCTGATGCCGCTCGGCCTGTTCGTGCGGCTGGAGGGCTTCGACGAAGGCTACCGCCTGCACGCGGAGGACCTGGACCTGTGCCGGCGCGTGCGCGACGCCGGCTACGAGGTGGTGGTCGCGAACGACCTGCGCGTCACCCATGTGCGCGGCGTCTCCAGCCGCAGCAACCCGATCTGGGTCGAATGGCAGAAGCACCGTGGCTTGTGGCGATACTTCAGCAAGTTCGAGGCGAAGCAGACGCCCGGTTCGGTGGTGCCGCTGCTCTGGTGCGCGGTGTGGGCGCACTTCGGCCTCGCGGCTGCGCGCGCGTGCTGGCGGGCGCGCACCGGCTGAATGGAAACGGGCCGCTTTCGCGGCCCGTTCCGTGGTGCTGCGGCGCTGCGCTTACTTGAGCGCCTTGTAGCGCAGGCGATGCGGCCGGGCGCCGTCTTCGCCGAGGCGGCGCTTCTTGTCTTCCTCGTACTCGCGGTAGTTGCCCTGGTAGAACTCGACGTGCGAGTCGCCTTCGAAGGCGATGATGTGGGTCGCGATGCGGTCGAGGAACCAGCGGTCATGCGAGATGACCAGGGCGCAGCCGGGGAACTCGAGCAGCGCGTCTTCGAGCGCGCGCAGGGTCTCGATGTCGAGGTCGTTGGACGGTTCGTCGAGCAGCAGCACGTTGCCGCCCTGCAGCAGCGTGCTGGCCATGTGCAGGCGGCCGCGTTCACCGCCCGACAGCGTGCCGACGAGTTTCTGCTGGTCCGCGCCCTTGAAGTTGAAGCGGCCGATGTAGGCGCGCGACTGGATCTCGACCTTGCCGATCGTGATGATGTCGCTGCCGCCGGACACCGCCTGCCAGACGTTCTTGTCGGCATCGAGCGAGTCGCGGCTCTGGTCGACGTAGGCGATCTTGACCGTGTGGCCGACGTTGACCTCGCCCTTGTCGGGCTTCTCGGCGCCGGTGATCATCTTGAACAACGTCGACTTGCCGGCGCCGTTGGGGCCGATGATGCCGACGATCGCGCCCGGCGGGATGGTGATGTTGAGGTTGTCGATCAGCAGGCGGTCGCCGAAGGACTTGGTGACGTTCTTGAACTCGATCACCTTGTCGCCCAGGCGCTCGCCCGGCGGGATGAACAGCTCGTTGGTCTCGTTGCGGCGCTGGTACTCGACCGACTGAAGGTCCTCGAGGCGCTGCAGGCGGGCCTTGCCCTTGCTGCGGCCGCCCTTGGCGTTCTGGCGCGACCACTCCAGTTCCTTCTGCAGGGCCTTCTGGCGGCCCTTTTCCTGCGACTCTTCCTGCTTCAGGCGCTCGGTCTTCTGGGTCAGCCACTCGCTGTAGTTGCCCTTCCACGGGATGCCGCGGCCGCGATCGAGCTCGAGGATCCACTCGGCGGCGTTGTCGAGGAAGTAGCGGTCATGGGTGACGGCCACGACGGTGCCCGGGAAGCGGGTCAGGAACTGCTCGAGCCACTCGACCGACTCGGCGTCGAGGTGGTTGGTGGGTTCGTCGAGCAGGAGCATGTCCGGCTTGGACAGCAGCAGGCGGCAGAGCGCGACGCGGCGCTTCTCGCCGCCCGACAGCTGGCCGCAGACCGCGTCCCAAGGCGGCAGGCGCAGGGCGTCGGCGGCGATTTCCAGCTGCAGCTCGAGCGTCGCGGCGTCGCCGGTGGCGAGGATGGACTCCAGGCGCTGCTGTTCGGCGGCCAGCTTGTCGAAGTCGGCGTCTTCCTCGGCGTAGGCGGCGTAGACCTTGTCCAGCAGCTCCTGCGCGTGCAGCAGGTCGCCCACGCCTTCCTCGACGGCCTGGCGCACGGTGTGCTCGGGGTTCAGGCGCGGCTCCTGCTCGAGGTAGCCGACCTTGA
>LNFM01015269.1_pt1 | contig 15284 bp, 14 predicted proteins | sample 596031 | NCBI WGS metagenome assembly LNFM01 (sample SAMN04254537, study PRJNA301005) | activated carbon metagenome | isolation source: dual media filters at the Ann Arbor, Michigan drinking water treatment plant | place: USA: Ann Arbor | reverse complement strand
CGTTGTAGAGGCCGATGCAACCGTTTGAGGAACGGCGCCCGATTTTCCGCGTATCGTGGGTGCCGTGGATGCGGTAATATTGCCAGGACAAATAAAGGGCACGCGTTCCAAGCGGGTTGCTGGGGTCGCCGCCTGGCACAAATGCGGGCCACTCGGGATTGCGTTCCCGCATCGATGGCGTCGGTGCCCATCTTGGATTGACGCGCTTTTCGACGACTTCGGTATAGCCCCTGCGGGTCAGATCATCGGAAAGTGGGACAGAACTCGGATACAGGAACATCTGACCGTCACTGGTCCAGTGCTGAAGAACTTTCGCAGTCGTGTCTGAGATGATGATCCCGAGACCCAAAGCATCGAAATGGTCCTGCCACTCGTGGACCCTAAACGACGAGATGTTATTGCGAACCGGGCCATCGGTGTCTTGGGAGGCAAAGGCGGTCTTTCCGACAAGAAAGGGCGCTGACAGTGCTCCTACAACAAAGCAACGTCGACTGAATCGCATGGTCTGCACCTCGGTTTTTTATCGACCGGTTTGTCAGATCAAATGGTCACAAACTGGTGATAACGTGGCGATTTCGCCGCGCCGCGCGAAAATAGCAGAGGTCACTGCGATGTGAACATCACTTCAGAGCACATGTGTCTCTATACATCGGGATGCGAAAATTACTCGTCATTCTTTGCAGCGCTATCGTGCTCGCGTCTCTTTTTGGGGAGGCGCGATCAGATCATGCACTTCATGAAAGCCCCTTTCTCGAAATGCATGCCATGCCAATGGTCCAGGAATCCCACTGCGGCGGCGGTTCTGGTCATGTGGCCTGCCAGATCCTATTGGCCGGTCAGGTCGCGACTCCGATATTGAAGATCGCTTTTGCCTCATCGCAGTTCGAAATCGGGCCAGTCCGGGCAAGCAGCCGCATCTCCTCACCACAACCGCCGCCTCCGCGATACGTCTCCTGAACGAACCCAAGTCCAATCGTTTCATCCCAGGAGACATCATGATTTCCCGACGTTCCCTTTTAGGCGGTGCCGCGGCTGCCGCTTTTGCCACACCTTCTATCCTGCTAGCCCACACCGGTCTTCCATTCGTTCTCGCCGAAGAGTTTCAGCCGCGAGAGGTGCGTGTCCGTGAGCAGCACGCGCCGGGTCAGATCCTTGTATTTCCGCGTCTTTACTACCTCTACCACGTCTTCGACAGCGAACGCGCAATCCGCTACGGCGTCGGTGTTGGCAGGGCTGGTCTCGAGTTCAAGGGAACGGCGATCATCGAGCGCAAGGCTGAGTGGCCTTCGTGGCGGCCGACGAACGACATGATACGGCGAGACGGCGGGCCCGGCAATCCTCTCGGGGCGAGGGCGCTTTATCTCTACAAAGACGGCCGCGACACCTATTTCCGCATCCACGGCACGACAGATCCGGCCTCAATAGGGCAATCCGTATCGAACGGCTGCATCCGCATGCTGAACGATCATGTGAAGCAGCTCTATGATCAGGTGCCCGTCGGCACGCCTGTGACTGTGCTGTGACCGTGAGACGCCGCGACGTTCTCGTCTTTGGCGGGATTATCGCTCTCATTTACGGGGCGCGCGCACTGCCGTGGGATCGTCTTCCCTGGCGCGGCCCTCGCTATGTCGACTTGCCGGAAGTGCCGCCTTTTCGCCGGCTTGAGGACCAGGGTCAGACTTCTGGAGCTGCTGCCGTTTTCGTAGGGCTCGACGCGCCGCCTGCCGATGCCGACAAACGACGCGCCCGTGCTGACGCATTGCGGGCGGACCTCTGCCCTGCTCTGTTCGGCCCGGCGGTGCCGACGGAAATCGTCCCAGTCGCTTACTTCAGTGAATTCCGCTGCCCTTACTGTCGGGCACTCGAGCGAGATCTGGACACGCTTTTGGCAGAGGATACCGCAACCTTCCGCCTCATCCAGCACGAACTCCCCATTTTCGGCCCCGCGTCCGAACTCGCCGCACGCGCGTCGGTTGCGGCAGCACGGCAAGGAAAACAGCAGGAGCTTCGTCGCCGCTTCATGCGGACACCACTGGTTGCAGAACCGGCATCCGTGTTACTCGTAGCCACCGACATCGGAATTGACGTCGATCAGCTTGCCCGCGACATGGCCTCGCCGGAAGTCCAGGCAGAGCTTGATCGGACCCGGGCTCTCGCAGATATTTTTGGGTTTATTGGCACGCCGGGGCTCGTGATCGGGCGAACGGTCCTCAATGGCGCAATTCCCTACGCACTCCTCCGGCGCATCGCGGAAGACGAGAAATCCAGACAGACACCTTTATGCTGACGCCATGAACACGCCGTCGCACATGCTGATCGGAGCGGCTTTTTTCGCGCGGCCCTTGGCACCGGCAACACTTGTTGCGGCGATGGTCGGGGGCTTTGTCCCGGACTTGCCGATGTTCGCTCTGGTCCTGGGGTCCACCCACGTACTCGGTTTGCCCGAGCATGATGTCTTTGGACGGCTATACTTTTCGGACTCGTGGCAGGCGATTTTCGCGGTAGATCATGGCTTCCTGATCTGGGGCACGCTTTTCCTTGCTGCCCTTTGGAGCGGCCGCGTCCTGCCGCGCGCTTTCGCGGGCTCCGGCTTGCTTCACGCTGTAGCGGATTTCGTAACCCATCACGAGGACGCCCGCCGCCAGTTCCGGCCAGTGTCTGACTGGGTCTACCGTAGCCCGGTCAGCTACTGGGACCAGCGCTTCTACGGCGACGTTTTCGCGGTCTTCGAGGTCGGGTTGGTTGTCTTGCTCGCTCTCTTCTTGTGTTGGCGGCTCGAGCGGGCATGGCAACGAGCGCTGATCCTCGCGCCCGTAGCCCTGATCGTGGTGCCTGTGATTCTCACCGGCAGCTTCCATGGACTACACGGCATGGGGTGACGGGCACGAATGCTGCGGGCAAGCTGATCATTGGCCACGATGCCCGCACCGCAAGCCTGTTCACATGCCTTTGGCAGCAAGCCAGGCGTTCATCTCGGCAATCTCCGCTTCCTGGGCCGCGATGACTTCTTCGGCCAGCTTGCGCATTTCGGGATCCGTGCCGAATTCAAGCTGCACCTTTGCCATATCGATGGCGGCCTGATGGTGCGGGATCATGCCTTTTACAAAATCGACATCAGCATCGCCGGTATAGGGGGCCATGTTGGTCATCATGGCGTCCATCGCGGCGGCATAGCCTTTGACGGCTGCGTTGTCGGCCAGCTCCGGCGGGATCATGGCGGCATGGCTCATCATGGTCATGCCATCGGTTCCCATGTTCATGCCCGAATGGTCCATCCCAGCCATATTGTCGGACTGGGCATAGACAAAGCTTCCTGCGGCCAAGACGGCGGCAAACACTGCAACAGTTGCGATCTTCTTCATATCGTTTTCTTCCATTTATGTACTGAACTTTATCTTCATGGCCCTGCTAGCGCTGTCACGCAGGCGCATAACCAACTTCGGTCAAGGCGCTGACCAACTGGTCGCGCGGAGCCGAGGATTTGACATCGACTTTGCGTGCGCCAGGATCGGCATTGACTTCGGCGCCGGGATCAACCGACTGGATTGCCTTGGTCACGCTGCGCGCACAGCCGCCACAGGTCATGTTAACAATATGGAACTGCATGAGTACCTCCTTCAGGGTTCCGTCTCATGCAACAGCATATGGGGCTTCCCATCGTTGTAAGGTCAAGGGCACAAAACCGTGAGTGAAAAAACAAAAACAGTCATTGACCTTACCATCATGGGAAGCCTTATCTCGAATAGCGGAAACACATGCCAAAGGAGTTCCGCCGTGAACATGCACGCGAAAACACTGCCGACCGCCGGGAGAGAAACGTTTGTTCTCGACGTCGAGGGTATGACTTGCGCCTCTTGCGTTGGCCGTGTTGAGCGCGCGCTAAGAGCAGTCCCAGGTGTCGAGACGGCATCTGTCAATCTCGCCACCGAACGGGCCGAGGTGAAGGGTGCTGCCGTTGATCGGGCGCTGCTGGTCAAGGCCGTAGAGGATGCAGGCTACGACGTTCCATCTCGCCCCGTCGATCTGGTGATCGAAGGGATGACCTGTGCCTCTTGTGTAGCGCGCGTGGAAAAGGCGCTGACGGCGGTGCCGGGCGTCACCGCCGCGGCGGTGAACCTTGCAACCGAGCGGGCGACCGTGGCCGGGGCCGCCGATGTTGCAGCGTTGCTGCGTGCCGTTGAGAATTCTGGCTATGAGGCACGCGTGGCGGCACCGGCCATTGACGCGGCTGACGAGACTGCGGCGCGCAAGGCGGCAGAAGAAGCAGAATTGAAACGTGATGTGCTGATCGCCGCCGCGCTGACGCTGCCAGTCTTTGTGCTTGAAATGGGGTCACACCTGTTCGCCTCGGTCCACTTGGCGGTGATGAACACCATCGGTATGCAGAACAGCTGGTATCTTCAGTTCGCACTGACCACCGCAGCCCTGTTCGGCCCCGGCCTGCGGTTCTATCGCAAGGGCCTGCCCGCACTGGCCCGGTTTGCCCCCGACATGAACAGCCTGGTGGCTGTCGGCACGATGGCGGCTTACGGCTATTCTCTGGTTGCAACCTTTGCCCCGGGCCTGCTGCCCGCAGGCACAGTCAACGTGTATTTCGAAGCGGCAGCGGTCATTGTGACTTTGATCCTGCTTGGTCGCTATCTTGAGGCACGCGCAAAGGGTCGCACATCCGAGGCGATCAAGCGGCTTGTCGGCCTGCAGGCCAAGACGGCGCGCGTCATGCGGGACGGAACGATCATTGAGGTGTCCGTTTCCGAGGTGCGCCCCGGCGACGTTATAGACGTGCGGCCGGGCGAACGGATTCCGGTCGATGGCGAAGTCACGGCCGGCACAAGCTGGATCGACGAAAGCATGATTTCCGGGGAACCGTTACCAGTCGAGAAAACCATCGGCAGCCCCGTGACAGGTGGCACCGTCAACCAGACCGGCGCCTTCAGCTTCCGCGCGATTGCAGTGGGCGAGGCGACCATGCTCGCGCAGATCATCCGCATGGTGGAGGCGGCACAAGGCGGCAAACTGCCCATTCAGGCGCTGGTAGACAAGGTGACGATGTGGTTCGTGCCTGCCGTCATGGCACTTGCGACGCTAACCTTCTTCGTCTGGCTGGTGCTTGGGCCAGAGCCCGCGCTGACGTTCGGGCTTGTCAATTCTGTCGCTGTTCTCATCATCGCTTGCCCCTGCGCGATGGGTCTTGCCACCCCGACCTCTATCATGGTTGGCACCGGGCGGGGGGCGGAACTCGGGATCTTATTCCGCAAGGGCGAGGCATTGCAAACCCTGCACGGCGTCAAGGTGGTGGCGCTGGACAAGACCGGAACGCTGACGATGGGCAGGCCGAAACTGACCGACCTTGTGCTGGCGACAGGTTTTTACCGGACCACCGTTCTGGCGGCGGTGGCGGCGGTCGAGGCGAAGTCCGAACACCCCATTGCCCGCGCCATCGTTGCGGCGGCGACCGAGGAAGGTCTGGTGCTGCCCGAAGTTACGACTTTTGAGTCCGTCACCGGCTTCGGTGTCGCGGCGCAAGCGGGCGGGCACAAGATCGAGGTCGGAGCCGACCGCTATATGACCCAGCTGGGCCTTGATACGAGCCCCTTCGCCGCCGAGGCCGCGCGGCTGGGCGATGACGGCAAGTCGCCGATGTATGCCGCATTTGATGGGAAGTTGGCTGCAATACTTGCGGTTGCCGACCCGATCAAGGACACAACGCCAGATGCCATCCGCGCGCTGCATGCCTTGGGCCTGAAGGTCGCGATGATCACTGGCGACAACGCCCGCACCGCACATGCCATCGCGCGGCAGCTTGGTATTGACGAAGTGGTGGCCGAAGTGTTGCCCGATGGTAAAGTAGCTGCGGTCAGGCGGCTGAAGGCGATGGGCGCGCTGGCTTTCGTCGGCGACGGCATCAACGACGCACCGGCACTGGCCGAGGCTGATGTCGGCATCGCCGTTGGCACCGGCACCGATATTGCCATCGAGGCGGCAGACGTTGTGCTGATGACCGACCGCTTGACGGCGGTGCCCGATGCGATTGCGCTTTCCAAAGCCACCATGCGCAATATCCAGCAAAACCTGTTCTGGGCCTTCATCTATAATGCGCTCCTGATCCCGGTCGCCGCCGGTGCGCTGTGGCCTGCCTTTGGCATGCTTCTTTCGCCGATCTTTGCGGCAGCGGCGATGGCCCTGTCGTCGGTCTTCGTCCTCGGGAACGCGCTGCGGCTGCGGCGCTTTGCCCCCAACCAAGTCTGAGGGAACCAGATTATGAATATCGGTGAAGCGGCAAAAGCCTCAGGCGTATCGGCAAAGATGATCCGCTACTACGAATCCACCGGATTGATCCCGACAGCAGGGCGGACTGGATCGGGCTACCGCGTCTATTCCGATACCGAAGTGCAGATGCTGCGCTTTATCCGGCGGTCCCGCGACCTCGGCTTTCCGGTTGAGAAGATCGAAGAACTGCTGGCACTCTGGCGCGACCGCTCTCGCCAGAGTGCTGACGTCAAGCGCTTGGCACTTGATCAGATCGACGGTTTGGAGCGGAGAATCGGCGAAATGCAGGCAATGATGGACACCTTGCGACATCTCGCCGATGCCTGCTGCGGCGACCATCGCCCGGATTGCCCGATCCTTACTGACCTCGGCAATGGACCCAACCCTGCTGACAGGACTGGCAGTGCCAAGAAGAATGGTCTGAACCGGTCAGGAAGACCGGCTAATGCGGACCCGCGCCAGAATCTGTCTCTAGATTGACATTCCAGTGCTGGAGCGAGCGGAGGCACAGACTCAGCGGATCGATCGTACGGTTTCTGGTGGACAGCCTACACCTGCGTTGACCAGAGGATTCTAAATAAATGCTTGCGCTGACAGGACTTTTCCTAGCGGCTTTTATCGCCGCAACGCTGATCCCTGCACAATCTGAGGCGGTACTTGTTGCGTTGCTTCTCGCCAAGAATCAGCCGATTTGGCTGCTTCTGTCGGTGGCGACAGCCGGCAACGTCTTTGGTGCGGTCGTCAACTGGGCCATCGGACGGTTTTTGATGCGATTCTCCGACCATCCTCGCTTTCCGTTTTCGTCAAAGCAGGTTGTCCGGGCGCAAGACTGGTACAGCCGATGGGGCTGGGTAAGCCTACTCGGGTCGTGGTTGCCGATCGTCGGTGACCCGCTAACACTTGCCGCAGGCCTGATGCGCGAACCGCTCTGGCGGTTTTTACTGGTGGTCACACTTGCGAAGTTTGGTCGCTACGCTGCCCTTGCATTGCTAACGCTCTCGTTCGCTTGATTTTCACGGATACTCGTCTGAGAACAAGTTCTTTTCGCAGGGGACAATTGCTGGGCCAGAGGCCGTCGTCGAACTCTGGATGTTACGCTTTTTTGAGCATTGTCCGATAAAGCTGATAAAAGCCTGCTGGCGCGCAACGAACCAGCCCGCCTCGGCTTGGTGCTTGGTCTGCAAGACCTTTGCCAAAAAGTTAAGATTTCCAGACATTTTCGGCCTTTCATAGATCGACCCGCCGTAAACGCAAAGCGTTGGTGATTACTGAGACCGACGACAGGCTCATCGCCGCTGCCGCAATCATCGGTGACAGCAAAAGCCCGGTGACAGGATAAAGCAACCCCGCTGCGATTGGCACACCAAGTGCGTTGTAAGCAAACGCAAAGAACAGGTTCTGCTTGATGTTTCGCAAAGTTGCGCGTGCCAATTTGCGTGCCCGCACAATGCCCATCAGGTCGCCACCTAGCAGGGTGATCCCCGCGCTCTCCATCGCAACATCCGCGCCCGTTCCCATAGCAATTCCAACATCGGCGGCTGCCAATGCGGGCGCATCGTTCACCCCGTCACCCGCCATAGCGATCTTGTGACCCTCGCGGCGCAACTGATCGATTAGGTCTTTCTTGTCCTCCGGCAGGACACCCGCGCGCACTTCGTCGATACCGAGTTTGCTCGCCACCGCTTGGGCTGTGCGTTCGTTGTCGCCCGTCGCCATGATCACCCGCAGCCCTTGGGCGTGAAGTTCCTTGATCGCTTGCGCGGTGCTGTCTTTGATCGGGTCGGCCACCGCCACAATACCAGCCAATCCCGCATCGACCGCGATGAACATCGCCGTCTTTCCTTCCGCGCGCAGAGTGTCGGCCCGTGCCTCGGCTGCGCCCGTGTCCAGCCCCATCTCCTTCATCATCGCCGCATTGCCGAGCGCCACAGCACGCCCGCCGACCTTGCCGCGCACACCCTTGCCGGTGACGGCCTCGAAATCCGCTGCCTCCTGACGCGGGGCTCCCTGCGCCTCGGCCCCTTCGACAATGGCCTCTGCCAACGGATGCTCCGAGCCGCGCTCCAGTGCTGCGGCCAGCGAAAGCAGGTCTGCGACAGCCACATCCCCAAGCATGACCATGTCGGTCAGCTTTGGCTTGCCCATGGTCAGAGTGCCGGTCTTGTCGACGATCAGCGTATCGACGCCCGCCATCCGCTCCAGCGCCTCGGCGTCCTTGATCAACACGCCCGCCTGCGCGCCGCGCCCTGCCGCTGTGGTGATGGAAATCGGTGTGGCCAGCCCAAGTGCGCAGGGGCAGGCGATGATCAGCACAGACACGGCCGAGGCGATAGCGAAGACCAGCGCAGGTTCGGGACCAAAGATCATCCAGACGACGAAGGCGAAGATAGCGATGCCGACTACTGCCGGCACAAAAATCGCGGACACCCGATCCGCCAATCCTTGGATCGGCGCGCGCGAACGGCGCGCGTTCGACACCATCGCCACGATCTGTGCCAACACGGTATCAGCGCCAACCTTGCCCGCCTCGATGACGAGTGAGCCGTTCTTGTTGATCGTGGCCCCCGTTACCGCATCGCCCGGACCTTTTTCGACAGGCATCGACTCGCCGGTAAGCATGCTTTCATCCAGCGAGGACCGCCCCTCGATTACCACCCCATCCACCGGCACGGCATCGCCGGGGCGCACGCGCAACCTGTCGCCCTGCATGATATTTTCCAGCGGCGCGTCGTATTCGGTGCCGTCAGGCAGAATCCGCCGCGCAGTTTTTGGCGCAAGGTCCAACAGCGCGCGGATTGCGTCGCCCGTACGTTCGCGCGCCCTCAGTTCGAGCACCTGACCAACAAAGACCAGTGCGACAATCACCACGGCCGCCTCGTAATATGTGCCAACGCCGTGGCCCATCCGATACGCATCCGGGAACACGCCGGGCAGAAAAGTTGCGACAAGCGAGTAAAGATATGCCGCTGCCACGCCTAAGCTAATCAGCGTCCACATGTTGGGCGATTGGTTCACGACCGAGTCCCAGCCTCGTTTGAAAAACGGCAGAGCTGCCCACAGAATGATCGGTGTTGCCAATGCAAATTCCAGATAACTGGCGGTCGGATGGCCTAGCCAATCGCGCACCGGCAGGGCCACAAGTTCGCCCATCGTCAGAACAACTAGCGGCACCGCCGCCGCTGCAGAAATCCACATCCTGCGGGTGAAATCGGTCAGCTCATGGCTGGGGGCGTCCGAGGGCAGGATCGGTTCGAGCGCCATGCCACAGATCGGGCACGAACCAGGCGCTTCGCGAATGATTTCGGGATGCATCGGGCAGGTGTACTGCGCTGCCACCGCCGCCACTTTGCCGCGCTTGGACATGTTGCCCGAAGCATAGAACCATGGATCTGCCTTAAATTTCGTCCGGCACTTGTCAGAGCAGAAATGGAAGTCGGTTCCGCCAAAATTTTCGGTCCGCGTATCCGGCTTAAGGGCTACCGTCATGCCGCAGACCGGATCAATGGCGGTCTGCCCGGCGCCGGATGCCTGCCCGGCTTGGCTTTCAGGCATTTCCGGGTCTGTGTGGGTGTGGCCTGCATGCAAATCGGTGTTGGACATGGCGTTCTCCTTTCGCGGTCAGTGCCGCGTGAAGGCCGATGAACAGACCTTCTGTTTCAGAATGCCTCTTCCCACCGTTGGAAGGTCAAGCAGTGATTTCTACTACTTCCATAAGCCGCCCATTCTGGACGACCAGATCGATCCGGGCGCAAACGGAATCGGAAACTGGACGCTAAACCGCCGCACGCCACATCCGGAATCGTCCTTGCCCGGTCACTTCCCGGACAAGGCCCCGTGTTTCCAACCATCCAAGGTTTCTTTGAATGGCTGCGCGGCTGGCACCTGTCAATGTTTCGGCCACTGGAGCAGAAAGAAGTGGCCACTCGGTCAGCGCTTTCAGCAAAGCGGCGGGCGTACGACCTGACAGCACAGCCGTCACGGACTGTGCATGCTCCTCCCAAGCCTCGACATCATCCAAGTGGCGCATTGCGGTCAGGACGGCGCTGTCCATCCCTTTGAACCAGCGGACCAATCGCTCTGCCGGGGGCCCGGCGGAACGCAGTCCCCCTGCCCCACCCAACGCCAGCGGGGCAAAGACCGCGCCTTGTCCTTCGCTTGCAGCAATACGTGCTGCTGTCGCGTTGCCTTTAAATCCGGCACACTGCGCGTTGAGCGGGAGTGGACAGAACATGGGGGTCGTCGTCGGTGATCTGGCCTGTGCTAAGGTAAGCTCTTTGTATGACCTTCGACAACGGGGAGAAGCGCACTCATCAGCTTGACGGCATTTCTCGACCATACCGGGTGACCTGCCCAGACGGGATCGGGCTGCGCCTCGAGGATGGGAAAAGGATCCTCGAACAGATCCAGAGGGTAATCCTTTACGATCAGGTCGATGAGATCATTCGAGAAAGCCGCGTATGCCCGGATTGCGCCTCGGTTCGTGCCATTCATGACTATCGCACGCGCGATCTCGACACGCTCTTTGGGCGGGTTCGGGTCAAAGCCGCGCGCATGCGCCGCTGTTCGTGTGATGCCAGGTCAGCGGCGATGCCCGGTGGACCTATTTCTCCGCTGGCCTATTTCTTTCCAGACCGGGCTACCCCGGAGCTGCAACGGCTACATGCGGACCTTGGTTCCCGGCATACCTTTCGCGAAGCGGCGCGGCTGATGAAAAGCTTCCTGCCCGGCCATCCGCCCCATCACACCACGGTGCGTGACTGGTTGGGAAGAGTAGCCACGGGGCTCGAGAAAACCCGAACGACTTCAGGCGATTCCGTTGAAGCACCGCTGAAAGGTGGTTTGACGGTTTTTCTGGACGGTGCCCATATCCGGTGTCGGCCAGAGTATCAACAGCGGCACCTCGATCTTGTGGTCGGAAAGATTGAAAGCCACAATATGTGCAGAAGATTTGGCCTGGTTGCCAATGCGACCGCATCGCCAGGCAGCCGTATGCGAGAAGAGCTGTCAGGCTTTGGATGGAAACCGGGCCGTCTGTTGACGGTGATCTCGGATGGTGAGCTTGCGCTCCCGAACCTCATTCGAAATGCCATGGGTGGCGACGGCCAAGTGAAGCATATCCTCGACTGGTGGCACATTTCGATGCGTGTGCAGCATGTCGAGGCAGCCGTTCAGGGGCTCGTCCAGACAAAGGGCTTTGCAGGCAATCCAGTGATGTTCCAGCGACCCGCTAAAAGCCTCCGCTGGTGGCTTTGGCATGGCAGAGCACGGGTCACGGAAACATATTTGAAGGGGCTCATGCACGATTGCACCCGCCTTGCGGAAGAACCTCTGGCTGTCCGCACCGCTGCCGCTCGTGTGCAGGCCCGATGCGAGACACTGTACACCTGTCTCGCGAACAACATGGAATCCCTTGTCGACTATGGCCGACGGTACCGTAACGGGCTGCCCATCTCGTCATCTCGTGCTGAAGGGTCAGTCGATGACATTGCCAATGCCCGCATGGGAAAGCGCAGAAGGATGCGGTGGTCGCCCAAAGGAGCTCACCGAGTAGCCGTCACAAGGGCCGCAGTTCTCGATGGTCGGCTGACCGTCGCAAACAGAAAACGCGCCGCATGACCCCCATGTTTCGTCCACTCCCCCTCCTGGTTCAGTTGGTGCTCTCCACTTTTCCCGGGCAAGTCCACTTTCCAACTTGGCGCACTTTCGCAGCGCTGCTAAGAGTGTCCGCACAGGCCTTGCGACCTTGAGCGCCGTCCCGGTCAGAATCACTGGTCGGACCAGGCGCCTAGAACAGTATATGGTATTTTGGGGGCGGAGACGGTCATGAAGCCGATCAGGACCCACATTGACAAGGTGATGTCAGCCTCGCAATCGGCGTCGGCACCGGCGCAGTCATTTCTTGCCGCCTCCTGGCGCCGGTCTATCACAATTCACGGGCTCGACCCGGGTCACTCTGCGCCCCCGGACCGGATGGACGCGACATCGTTGTCCTATCGACGTCAGGCGCTGGACCAGTTCCTGCAGATTGCCGCGCCCAAGCTTGACCAGCTGTTCGGGTTGGTCGGACAGTCGGGCTGTGCAGTGCTGCTGTGCGATTCCGACGGCGTGGTCCTTGACCAGCGCTGTCGCGACAGCGACCGCCCTGTGTTTCAAAGTTGGGGGCTGTGGCAGGGCGCAAGCTGGTCTGAGGCCAACGAAGGCACCAACGGCATCGGCACCTGCCTTGCAGAAAAGCGGCGCGTGATCATTCACCGCGACGAGCATTTCATGGCACGCAACACCGCGATGAGTTGCATGGATGCGCCAATCTACGGCCCCGACGGACAGATCGTCGGCGCGCTCGACGTGTCGTCTGCCCGGTCCGACCAGACCGAGGCCTTCAACCGGCTGATCGCGGCCATGGTCGCCCAAAGCGCCCGGCAGATCGAGGCAGACACCTTCCGCGCCGCGTTTCCCAGGGCGCGCATCCTGCATGCCGATGCCGATGACACCGAGGCCGCAACGCTGCTGGCAGTCGATGCGGATGACATCGTGATCGGCGCGACTCGCGGCGCTCGACGGGCTTTCGGGATGGCAGCTTCGGGGCCCATCGCGCCGGTTCCCGCCTCGGATCTGTTCGGACGCGATGAAGGCCGTCGTGGATTTGAAAAGGCCGAGCATGCCGCCGTGATTCGTGCCCTGACACGGGCCGGCGGAAATGTCTCGCAGGCTGCCCGCGAACTTGGTGTGGGCCGCGCGACGCTGTACCGGCGTATGAAACGGCTGGGGATCGGCGAAACACCGGCGGACCTGTCTCAGGACTGAGACAGATCGCCCCCGGCATCACCCGTCCCCCGGCTGACAACCCCTGCCCCACCCGCCATCTTGCCCTCATTCCCCGGCGGAGGACTGGGGTATGAGGAGGAAACCATGAACGAGATGACTCAGACTGCGGCGCAGCACGCCTCGCCGTTCAAGACCCGTTACGACAATTACATCGGCGGCGCCTTTGTCGCCCCGGTTGGCGGGCGCTATTTCGACAATGTCACGCCGATCACCGGCGCCGTGATCTGCCAGGTGGCGCGGTCCGACAAAGCCGATGTCGATCTGGCGCTTGATGCGGCTCACGCCGCCAAAGATGCCTGGGGCAAGACTTCGGCCGCTGATCGCTCGAACATTCTGCTGAAGATCGCGGATCGGATCGAAGCCAATCTTGCCCTTATCGCCACCGCCGAGACCTGGGACAATGGCAAGCCGATCCGTGAGACCATGGCCGCCGACATTCCGCTGTCGGTCGATCATTTTCGCTACTTCGCGGGCGTTCTGCGCGGGCAGGAAGGCACGATGTCGGAAATCGACAGTGACACCGTGGCCTATCACTTCCACGAACCGCTGGGCGTGGTCGGCCAGATCATCCCGTGGAACTTCTCGATCCTGATGGCAGCGTGGAAGCTGGCCCCGGCGCTGGCGGCAGGCAATTGCATCGTGATGAAGCCCGCCGAACAGACCCCGGCGGCGATCATGGTGCTGATCGAAGTCATCGGCGATCTGCTGCCCCCGGGCGTACTGAACATCGTCAACGGCTATGGCGCCGAAGCGGGCGATGCGCTGGTGCGCTCGGGCCGGATTGCCAAGATTGCATTCACCGGCTCCACTGCCACCGGCCGCAAAATTGCCGAAGCCGCAGTGAGCAGCCTGATCCCCTTTACATTGGAACTGGGCGGCAAATCGCCAAACATCTTTTTCTCGGATGTGATGGCGGCGGATGATGCGTTCCTTGACAAGGCGGTCGAAGGCTTTGTCCTGTTTGCCTTCAATCAGGGCGAGGTCTGCACTTGCCCGAGCCGCGCGCTGATCCAGGAAGACATCTATGAAGAGTTCATCGCCTGCTGTATCGCCCGGGTCAGGGCGATCAACCAGGGCGATCCGCGCGAGATGGCCACGATGGTGGGCGCGCAGGCAAGCAAGGCGCAGCACGACAAGATCATGTCCTATTTCACCATCGGTCGCGAGGAAGGTGCCGAAGTTCTGATCGGTGGTGATTCCGCCCGGTTCAACGGCGATCTGGCGGGGGGCTACTACATCCAGCCGACGATCCTGAAAGGCCACAACAAGATGCGGGTGTTCCAGGAGGAAATCTTCGGCCCGGTCGTGTCGGTGACCACCTTTAAGGACGAGGACGAGGCGCTCGCCATCGCCAATGACACGATGTACGGCCTTGGCGCCGGGGTCTGGACCCGCGACGGCACCCGCGCATACCGCTTTGGCCGCAGTATCCAGGCGGGTCGGGTCTGGGTGAACAACTATCATGCATATCCGGCACATGCGGCCTTTGGAGGCTACAAGCAGTCGGGCATCGGTCGCGAGAACCACAAGATGATGCTGGACCACTACCAGCAGACCAAGAACATGCTGGTCAGTTACAACCCCAACAAGCTCGGCTTCTTCTGAGGTCTTTTCAAATCATTCCGGACGGGGCCCGCCATCGTGCGGGCCCTTGCCCTTTGACGGGCGCCGCGCGCATCTACGACCTTCGCCGCCTTGTCGAAGCAGCAAGTTGGGCGCAACCTGTTGCGCATCTTCAGATGAGAGGATCGGTCAATTCATGCACATCTTGCCATGCGCTGCAGCCCTTGGGCTTTGCATCTGTGCCGGGCCGGTTCTTGCCGGAAGTGAGGGCCTTGGCAGCCTGAACCCTGACGAGATGAGCCTGGAGCGGATGGTGGAGGATGCCGGTCAGGGCAAGACATCAATGACGGTCTGTGCGTCTGGCTATCTGATGACCAAATCCGGTCGCCATGAGGCCGCACGCGAGGTGTTTCAGCGCTGCGCCGAAGAAGGTTACACTGGTGCGATGACCTGGATGTCGCAGCTGGAGGACAACGGACTGGGCGCTCCGGAAAACCCCGACGCCGCCGCAAACTGGAACAGACGCGCCGCCGACCGCAGCGATCCCGGCTTATGACTTCCACCTCAGGATGACGCCTTAGCCAGTCGGTGCATGTGACGACATCACGATCTTCGAGAACATCGAT
>LNFM01008620.1_pt1 | contig 15288 bp, 15 predicted proteins | sample 596031 | NCBI WGS metagenome assembly LNFM01 (sample SAMN04254537, study PRJNA301005) | activated carbon metagenome | isolation source: dual media filters at the Ann Arbor, Michigan drinking water treatment plant | place: USA: Ann Arbor | reverse complement strand
GTCGTTGCCGATGTCCTCCTGCCTGCATGGAATTACACGGTTCTACCAAATTTGAACTGGCAAAAAGGGGAAGTTATTTCGTAGGCGTTCCTTACTCGGGTGGCTATGACTTCGGACCCCTCAAGTTGCGCCTTGCCGATGAACTCAATGTGGGGTCGTTGCTAATAGATAATCTGGAGGCCATGCGCACGAACGACAGCACGTCCATGGAATACGACCTGCAGGCCTGGTACGGACGCACTTACGACCGCGCCGTGCTGAAGGCCGAGGGCGAGGTCGACGCTGGCCGGTTCAAAGAGGCGCGCACCGAACTGCTGTGGGGTCACGCGGTTGCGGTCTTCTGGGACACGCAACTCGGCGTGCGTTACGACAGCGGCGAAGGGCCGAATCGGAGCTGGCTGGCGTTCGGCGTTCAGGGGCTGGCACCCTATTGGTTCAACGTGGATGTCGCCGCCTATGTCGGCGAGGCGGGGCGCAGCGCGCTACGGCTGGATGCGGAGTACGATCTGCTGCTCACGCAAAAACTGATCCTGCAACCGAAAGTCGAGACCAATATCTACGGCAAGTCCGATGCCGAACGCGGCCTGGGAAGCGGGTTGTCCGATATTACCGTGGCGCTGCGTGTGCGCTACGAAATCCGGCGCGAGTTCGCCCCGTATATAGGTGTTGAATGGGTGGGCAAGTACAGCGGCACCGCCGATTACGCCCGCGCTACGGGACAAGAAACGGCGGAGGTACGGGCCGTGGCAGGGGTTCGGTTCTGGTTCTGAACCTTGGGGTATGGTGGCAGTTCGGTGCAATAAACCACTATGTGAAGGAAAAATAGAATGAGACCATTCCAATCGGCATCCCCTGCGTGCATTTCACCATCTTCACTCGCGGCAGGCTTTTTGCACGGGCCCCGTTCATGAATTTGTCATTGAAAGAACAGTGGCAGACTGATTATAAGCAAGTAATGTTATGTTCCATAACGCACAGAACAACCTGTACTTTCAGTGTAAAAATAATCAGGTAAATTATGGAATTTATTTAAGGTTTCTAAGTAGTTCATTTTTGTTACTGAATACATTCGTTCATATAAACAGCTTTAACAAAGTTACTGTTCGGCAAATGATGTAGTCAAATGGTATCTGCAACCGAGCGGTTGATATTTTTCTTTCAGAACCAACAACCGAGGACACCTCCATGAACCTACCCAACAACACTCTGGTGCTCGTCGCCGATGGCCGTAAAATGCTCTTCCTGCGCAATCACGGCAACGCAGCCCAGATCGACCTGCGTGTCGAGGCGCATCGCGAGCAGGACAATCCCCCCAGCCACGATCAGGGGAGCGATGCGCCTGGACGCAGTTTCGCCAGCATCGGAAGCCGCCGCAGTGCGATGGAGGAAACCGACTTCCACCAGATTGGGGAGGATCGCTTCGCTGCTGAAGCCGCCGATCTGCTCCGCGAGCGCGCGCTTGGCGGCGATTTCGAGACACTCGTTGTCGTCGCGCCGCCGCGCACGCTGGGCGAGTTGCGCAAACACTATCACAAGGAAGTTGCGAGCCGGATTGTCGACGAGATCAACAAGGATCTTACTGGTTGCCCCATCAATGAAATCGAAGCGGTACTGACGCGGATCAAGACCGGGTATGGCGTGGATACCACCAACACTACACAGAAATCTCAAGGGAAGGGTGGTTGCTGCGGCTAATATGGCGCGTACGCGGGTCTCGCCTACGTGCCCATTTACAATTTTCTGTATCGCAAGCTGATGAGGCAATAGATGAGCAAGAAAGCCGACGAAACTGAATTGAGCACGCACGCGCACTCGATTTCAAAAAAGGCCTATAAGGACAGCCTGTACAAGCTCCAGATTGAACTGGTTAAACTGCAGCGGCATTTCATTTCGTGCGATGAAAAAATCCTGATCATCTTTGAAGGCCGGGACGCCGCCGGCAAGGACGGCGTGATCAAGCGCATCGTCCAGCATTTGAGTCCGCGTGAAATACGCGTCGTGGCTTTGGGCAAACCCTCAGACCGCGACCGTACCTCCTGGTACTTTCAGCGTTACGTCCCTTATTTGCCAGCAGCCCAGGAGCTCGTGCTGTTTAACCGCAGTTGGTACAACCGCGCGGGCGTCGAGCGCGTCATGGGATTTTGTACGGATGCTGAATACGAAGAGTTCATGGGCTCGGTGTCAGAGTTCGAGCATATGTTGATACGTTCGGGAATCAAATTTCTCAAATACTATCTCGACATCAGCAAACCCGAGCAGAAGCAACGCCTGGATGAGCGTAAGCGTGATCCACTCACGCAATGGAAAGTCAGCGCACTTGACAGCCAGGCACTCAAGAAGTGGAAGCAGTACACCCTGGCGCGCGACGAGATGCTGGCACACACCCACAACCCCATCGCGCCGTGGACCATCGTGCGCGCCGATGACAAGCATTTGGCGCGGCTCAACATCATCAAGGATCTGCTCAGTCGACTTTATTATGCAGACAAGGACGAGCGGCTGATTCTGCCTGATCCGCAGATCGTGCTGGCCTACGATGCTATCTATCTCGAAAATGGTGTGCTCGCGAAATAACCGGGGATGTAACAAGATATTATTGAAGATGAGGATGGCTGAGGACACGATGACCCTGAATCAACAACAGTTTATGACGGATGTATCCGCAGCGCCGGTGATCGTTTTTCTGGAAGTGGAAGCGTGGGAGGAAGCTATCCTCAAGCGGCTGTGTCCGCCCGCGTGGCGCGCCAGATATTACGCCGAAGAGGCCGACCGCATCGACCTCGACAAGATCGGCGATGCGCAAATTATCTCGGTGTTTATCTATTCCGATCTGGATGCCTCAGTGTTGAGCCAACTGCCTTCCCTGCGGATGATTGCCACCCGCTCGACGGGATATGACCATATCGATACCGCGTTCTGCCATAAGCACAATATCGTTGTGAGCAATGTCCCGAGTTACGGGGCCAACACTGTCGCCGAGCATACGTTTGCCCTGCTGCTGTCGCTGTCACGCAATATCTATCAAGCCCGCGAACGCACCCTGCGCAACGACTTTTCATTCCATGGTCTGCAGGGTTTCGATCTGATGGGCAAAGTCCTGGGGGTAATCGGCACCGGCCAGATCGGCCAGCATGTGATCCGCATCGCCAAGGGATTCGAGATGCGGGTGCTGGCCTATGATCCCCATCAAGATGTGGCAGCAAGCCAGCGGCTCGGTTTTGAATATGTTGGCTTTGATGCGCTACTCACGCGTTCCGACGTAATCAGCCTGCACTGTCCCTTGACCGCCGAAACCCAACATTTGATCGGAACGCAGGCCTTCAAGAAAATGAAAAAAGGCGTCTGTCTCATCAATACCGCACGCGGCGGCTTGATCGACACCGAGGCTCTGCTGTGGGCGCTGGATGAAGAGATAGTTGCGGGAGCGGGACTGGATGTACTCGAAGAGGAAGAGGCTGTTCGCGAGGAACGGGAACTCCTGTCCGGGCGGTTCGACGGGCATAAGTTGCAGGCGGTGCTCCGCAATCATGTCCTCGCCAAACATGAACAGGTGATCATTACTCCACACATCGCTTTCAACAGCCGCGAAGCCGTGGAGCGCATTCTGCAGACAACACTGGAAAACATCTCCGCCTATTTGGCGGAAGCGCCGACCAACGTGGTAGATGTTTGTGAAGATAGTTGAAGATTGGTATCTATATCGAGGGTAGCCTGACTATCAAGCAAGCAAGTTATGTTCCGTAACGCGTGGAACAGTCTTTAGTTTCAATCTTTTCGGGTCTGGATCCCTCGCTACGCTCTCCCCGCAGTTTGCTGCGTTTACTGTCATCCCGAGATTCCTCGCTGTGCTCGGAATGACATGGAAATACCCTGCAGCTTGCTGCGGGGATTTTTATTGTAAAAGTAGTTGTAGAATTTTGGATTTAAGGTTTCTAATCAGTTCATTTTTGGAGATTACGATGAAAATCCCGCAAGACATGGACAAACACATAGGCGTGATGCAGGAAAGTATACGGAGCTTAATCTCATGAACGTAACAACCAAAACGGCCCTCGTCATCGGGTTTGCCATTGTCGTAGCACTGCTTCTGCTGTTCGGTGGCGGCACGATGACAGGGGCAACGCTGAGCGGCGGGATGATGGGAAATGGAACGATGGGCGGAATCAGTTGGATGTGGATTCCTGCTTTACTGATGCTCGGTCTCGGTGTCGTGCTGGTTTGGGTCATCTTCGGGCAGAAGAAGTGACCGGCCTAATTAAAGAAGGATCACCAAGCTGTAAGGAATATCGGGTTGGATAAGAATCCTTATGTATCCTGAGTCGCTGTATCAGGGCGTTGCAACAACGGAGTCCTAAGTAGTGAAATTTGTACCGCCGTAAGTGGGAGTGTCGCCAAGCAGGCGCCACTTGATCTGCGGTAAAACACCCTTTCTATCAACCTCACCATGGAGATTTAAAATGAAAAAAACACTTCTTATAGCTGTACTGGCTACCCTGCCATTATCCTTGCCCCTTGCTTGGGCGGATGAAGCCCATCATTCCGACAAAGACAAGAAATCGGCAACGACCATGACAGACAAAGATAAACAGATGCAGATGGGCAAGATGCAGGAAAACATGCTCCGCATGCACGAGCACATGCACAAGATCATGGATGCGAAAAATCCGCAGGAGCGCGAACGGCTCATGCAACAGCACTCAAAGATGATGCAGGACATGCCTATGATGCAAGGTACGATGGGCGGTCACGGCATGATGGGTGGTGATGCCAAGGGTGGCAAGATGGATGGCGGCATGAAAGGCATGTAAGGATACGCATGGCACAGCGTAACGCGCTGTGCCATGTCTGCCCATGGTTGACAAAAACTGGGCGCCGCAGCACAACGCGAAGTATTTTTTGGAGGCAATTATGGATGTAATGATTATCGCGACGAAGGCTTGTACGCATCGTCTGGACCTGGAAAAAGAACTCGAATGCCTGCGCATTCCCTATCGCGTGTGTTTGGCGGAAGACTGCCCCGACCTTGTCCAAAAGTTTGGCATCCGGCATTCGCCGAATTTAATCGTGGATGATGAGGTCGTGTTCCGAAAACAACCGACGGAAGTGGAGCTGCACGCCTATTTCGACACCAGGAAATAAACCTGAAAGCGGAGTTTACACTTAGCACGTGAGTATTTTGAGCACGTTTACAACGCCGCGATGCGCCCTTGATCGAAATATTGAACAGGCTCTGAGGAGCAACAATGAAAACGATCATCATAGATGTGCGCGACCTGCTATCCCCATTGAGTGCCCCGGGCGTCGAGAAGCAACTCGCCAAGTTGCCGGGGGTAAAGCAAGTCGATGTGAATAACGTTTCAGGCAGCGCGATGGTGTTGTATGACCAGACGGTGACGGATCTCAATGCCATCAAGATGAAAGTGCGCGAATGCGGTCATCACTGCGGCGGCGAGCTTGTTCCCAAGCATCTTTGTGGGCACGAACATCCGGTTGGTCATGCACAAGTCATGGCGAACCCTGCAAGGGATGCCTCTATCTCTGCAACGCCGTCTTCTCGCCACGGCGAGCACTCCGCGCATGTCAACACCGCCGGATCCGCGTCACATACCAAGATGTTGAAGCGCACCAAGCTGGCGGGCATCCATCTGTCTAGCAGGACTGCGGCACCTGCCGCGCTGCCGATGCCGACATGACGCTTATCACAGTGTTCAGCCCATTCACGCCATGAACAAGCTCAATGCGCCTGAGATCAACATTTCAATCTTCGGCTTTCTTCTCAACTTTGTCTGGGAGATTTGGCAAGCTCCGTTGTTTCAAAGCATGGATAGCCTGACACATTTCGAGGCGACCCTTCACTGTACACGGGCCGCCCTCGGCGACGTCGTCATTCTGCTCGTTGCGTTTTGGATTATCGCGCTGGTCGCAAAATCGCGTCACTGGATTTTTCATCCCACGGGAATTCAGGTCGCCGGATTTATTGCTATAGGGATCATCATTACCGTGGTCTTCGAGGCGAGTGCGATTCACATTCTTAACCGGTGGCAATATGCCGCAGAAATGCCGACCCTGCCGATTGTCGGCACGGGGATCGCGCCAATTCTCCAATGGCTCATTATTCCGCCCGTCATTGTTGTCATGATGCGGCACAGAGGAATAAACCTATGAACAAACCACTGTCTTCAGAGCTTTAATCTTTTCGGGTTTGGGTCCCTCGCTACGTTCTCCCCGCAGCTTGTTGCGTTTATTGTCATCGTCCTTATCATTTCAGGCGAAGTGAGGGATCTTGCAAGATCTCTCAAAGTTCTCTCACCTTCGTTCGAGACTCGAGACAAGGATTCCTCGCTGTGCTCGGAATGACATAGAAATACCCCACAGCTTGCTGCGTGGATTTTTATTTAAGACAGATGTTTGAAAGAATATGCCGCGTTCATGCAGCAGGGGGATAAAACACACGCCATCCGCCGGGACTGTGTTTCCCTTGACCGGTGGATGGCGTGCGTGGAAAAACTTAGACCATGCTCTTAAGAGCTTTCAGGGCTTGCACCTTGACGACGGTAGAGGCAGGCTTGGCCTTGAACAGCATCTCTTCACCGGTGAAGGGGTTGACGCCCTTGCGAGCCTTGCGGGCCGGTTTGTTGAGGGTTTTGATTTTTACCAGGCCAGGCAATGTAAAAACGCCGGCCGCGCCTTTTTTAATGTGGCGGCTGATTACAGAAGACAATTCCTGCAATACAGCAGCGGTTTGTTTTTTCGGTACTCCGGTGGTTTCGGAGAGTGCGATGAGTAACTGTGATTTGGTCAAGGGAGTGCGGAAAGCGGTTGTTACCGCAGGTTTAGCTTTTGCAGTTGTTGCGGTTTTTTTCACTGATTGGGTGCTGCTTTTCTTCTTTACGGCCATGTATTAATCCTCGATCATGACTTAAGTTGAGTACCAGGTGAATAACACTGCGCTTTTTCTTGGAAAAAGCTTGCCGAATAGTAACTGAGATTTTTATAAAAGATCAAGGGGGTAAGCTTTTTTATGCTAAAAAATAGCTGTCCCCATGATATGATGGGATACGATTGAGACAGTTTAGTAAAGAAACACGGTACCCATGATTGAAACTGACCGCTTGATAAATCCCGCCAACCTGCGGGAAGACGAGGTGCTTGACCGCGCTATCCGTCCCACAAAACTGGCAGATTACACGGGCCAGCACGCCGTGCGTGATCAGATGGAAATATTTATCCATGCCGCGCGGGGCCGGGGCGAAGCGTTGGACCACACGCTTATTTTTGGTCCTCCCGGCCTGGGCAAAACTACGTTGGCTAATATTATCGCCAATGAAATGGGCGTGAATATTCGTCATACCTCCGGTCCGGTATTGGAACGTCCTGGTGATTTAGCGGCAATCCTGACGAATCTTGAGCCGCATGACGTACTGTTTATTGATGAGATTCACCGCCTGAGTCCCATCATTGAAGAAACGCTGTATCCCGCCATGGAAGATTATCAGCTCGACATCATGATTGGTGAAGGGCCAGCGGCGCGTTCCATCAAGCTGGATTTACCGCCTTTTACGCTGGTGGGAGCCACCACGCGGGCAGGCTCACTCACCTCACCGCTACGTGATCGTTTTGGTATTGTGCAGCGCCTGGAGTTCTACTCTGTAGCGGATCTCACCACTATTATTGAACGCTCGGCGCGAATTTTAGATGTGTCTATCGACAAAAATGGGGCGCATGAAATTGCGCGGCGCGCGCGGGGTACACCGCGCATTGCCAATCGCCTGCTGCGGCGCGTGCGTGATTTTGCGCAGGTAAAAGCCGATGGCCGCATTATTCAGGCCATTGCGGACAGTGCGCTGGACTTGCTGGGAGTTGACCTGCACGGGTTTGACAACATGGACCGTCGCCTGCTGCTGGCCATTATGCAGAAATTCGAAGGAGGCCCGGTCGGAGTTGACAGCCTGGCGGCCGCGATTGGCGAAGAGCGCGGCACCATTGAAGATGTGCTGGAGCCTTTTCTGATTCAGCAGGGATTCATGATGCGCACCGCGCGGGGCCGCATGGCGACCCGTCATGCCTATTTGCATTTTGGCTTGACTCCGCCAGTTCAAGCGCTCATTCCTGACGATGTCTTGATTACGGATCGCGCTGGGCTGTTTAACGACAATCCCGGAAGCCGTGTGTGAAGCCGGGCGCTATTTCACTGCCTGACGCCCCTAAGCCTGCTCAGGCTATCAAGCAGCCGCCGCACGGTGATTTTATGGGTTTTTACCGCCCGAAATCTGTGCTGACCCTTATTTTAATCGGGTTTGTCGTTGTCGCCGTGCCGTTGGTGGTTGCATTAGGCGTGGCAGTATTTTATGTGGATAAGCTTGTCGAGCAAAGTGAACAGGCCGTGGAGCAGACCGTTCAAGTCACCAGCCACAGCCGCATGCTGGTGGAAGAAATTACCGCCATGGAGCGTAGCGCCCGGCAATTTTTAGTGCTGGATGACCAGGCCATGTTTGGCGCCTATGCCAAAGTCCATCAGGAAATGTTACAAACCGCTAACATACTGGCAACACTTCCCCTGGAGAAAACCCAGCGCGAAAAACTTGAAGCGCTCATCACCAAAGCGCAAGCCATGTTCAAAAAATTAAGTATTCATACCAGTGTCCCTCCGGCCGAAAGCATAAAAGCCGTATCGGAATTTTTTGAATTATCTGATATGGCTCAAGCCATTTTTACTGAAAGCAGCGAACTGGTTGACCGCAAAGTCGCAATCCTCCAGGAGACCGCAGGCAAAGCCCAGCAGACGCTGCTCTGGTCCGGTGTGGCGCTGATTCCCTGGGTGATCGGCTTGATCTGGATCTTCACACTGCTCATTACACGCCCCATCCGGCACATAGATCAAGCCATTCGGCAATTAGGCGACGCTAAATTCGCTACCCCCATTACAATCACTGGCCCACAAGATCTGGAGTCATTAGGACGACGGCTGGACTGGTTGCGTTTGCGCCTCATAAAACTTGAAGAAGACCGGCGTAAATTTTTACGGAATATTTCGCATGATTTAAAAACACCGTTAGCGGCGATTCGTGAAGGCAGTGAACTGCTGACTGACGAGGTAGTCGGCAAACTCACGGAAGAGCAACGCGATATTGCCCGCATATTGCGGCAAAATGGCATACAACTGCAACGCATGATCGAAGATTTGCTGAATTTCAGCATTGTGGGCGCACGCAGCGCGCGCGTGGAATTCAGTCCGGTAAAATTACATGAGTTGATAGATCGCGTAATAGATGATCATCGTCCCGTTTTAATGTCGAAAAGTATCAAGCTGCAAAAAAATTGCGTGGAATTAACCGTGGCGGGTGACAAGGAAAAACTCCGGGTAGTGCTTGATAATTTATTATCGAATGCCGTTAAATATACGTCCCCTGCCGGAACAATTGAAATACACCTGGCCTGCGCTACCAACCCCGAATACCATACTGGAGCCTCCAAAGCGACAGACATCGCAGTATTGGATGTGATTGACACCGGGCCCGGTATTCAACCCAATGAAAAAGATAAGATATTTGAGACATTTTACCGGGGTGAAATTCCTCACGGCGGGTATATCAAAGGCAGTGGGCTGGGATTATCCATCGCCAAGGAATATGTAATGGCACACGAGGGAAGCATCGAAGTTATTGAAGATGCAATTATTTCTCGGGGCGCGCACCTGAGAGTTACTTTACCGGTAAGCAGAGCATAATGAAAAAGAATATTATTTTTAGAACCTGTTTAGAATCTCGATCAAGGGATGCAGCGCAAGGCAAAAGTGGCCGAAAAAGCGGAGCATACACGGAGTATGTGAGCATTTTGAGGACACTTTTAACGCCGCGATGCGCCCTTCAGCGAGATTATAAACAGGTTCTTGCAGGATTGTGGCTGAGTAGTATGGTGCTTGCCGGATGTTCCATAGAGCCTCCCTATCTCATAATGCCTCCTCCCACCATAATGCCTGTTCATATCAATGATCGGTACGGTAGTGTGGCGCCTTTGGTAACCTATTTTCGGCACATGGTAACCTTGACCCCCGAACTGCTCAACAAAGAAGCTGTGAGGGCAGAGCAGGCCTTCAAAGAAAAGCGCGGGGTGATTGAAAGGATTAAATTGGCCATGCTATTAGGCATGCTGGCTCCGCAAGAAAAGCGCGATGAAGCACGGGCGATACGTCTCCTGGATGGTTACATTAACAACAATACCCTTGCAAATGAAACACTTAGGGATTATGCATACGCATTGCGCCACTTGCTGATAAAACAGCAGGAGGCAGGTGAGCGTGAAAACACCGTGAAAGAACGCTATAATGTCATTGAGGCCGACCATAAGACTCTGAAAGAACGCTATAATACCCTTGATGTCGACCATAAGAATTTGAAAGAACGCTACCTGGTTATGGAAACGAAGCTGCGCGAGGAGATTGTGCGTAACGGGGATTTACAGCTCAAACTCGATACGCTGAAGGCCATTGAAGAGAGTATTCGCAGACGGACTAAATAGTACGCCATGATAAATCCATGATAAATCCAGCCAAGAAAAAAATACTGGTAGTAGATGATGATCCCGGGTTGTTACGGTTGCTCGACATACGTCTGAAAACCGCAGGCTATGAAGTCATTACCGCTGGCAGCGGCGAACAGGCGCTGGCTAAAATGACCGTGACGCGTCCCGATGTCACCATCACCGACTTACGCATGGGGGGCATGGATGGATTGGCGCTGTTTGATGCGATTCATGATCGCGATCCCACCTTGCCCGTCATTATTCTTACTGCACATGGCTCAGTACCCGATGCGGTGCATGCCATGCGGCGCGGCGCATTCAGTTTTCTAACCAAACCTTACGATAGCAAATCCCTGCTCGATCACGTGGAAAAAGCCGCGCGTCTTAACGGCGATCATCAGCAGGCGGAATCATCCGAGCAAGATACCGAGTGGCGTCAGAGCATTATTACCCGCAGCCCTTTGATGGAAGATGTGTTGGGTCAGGCGCGTCTGGTTGCCAGCAGTGATGCCAGCGTCTTCATTCATGGTGACAGTGGTACCGGCAAAGAAATGTTGGCCAAAGCAGTGCATAAAGCCAGCCCGCGCAATGCCATGCCCTTTATCGCTATTAACTGCGCCGCCATGCCCGAATCGTTGCTTGAATCCGAGCTGTTTGGTTATGCGAAAGGCGCGTTTACCGGCGCCATCAAAAACCATAAGGGCTTATTTGAGGCCGCTGACAAAGGCACCTTGTTTCTCGATGAAATAGGTGACATGCCGCTGGCATTCCAGGCCAAGCTGTTACGGGTATTGCAGGAACGTGTAGTGCGTGCGGTGGGTTCCACGCAAGGCACACCGGTTGATGTACGGGTGATCTCTGCCTCGCACCGCAATCTCGAAGATCAAATGGCCAAAGGCGATTTTCGTGAAGATTTATATTACCGGCTAAATGTCGTCACCCTCGAGTTGCCGACATTGATGCAGCGGCGTGAAGATATACCCCTGCTTGCCACACGCTTTCTTGCCCAGCTTGCAGATAAAAACAAAAAAAATCTTGAAGGCTTCTCTTCTGAGGCCATGGAGTTACTTGTCACCGCGCCCTGGCCGGGTAATGTCCGGCAGCTTTTGAATGTCGTCGAACAGATGGTAGCCCTGTCGACTTCGCCGATTATTCCGGCCAAGCTTGTGCAGAAAGCATTGCGCGAAAAATCTTCGGATATTCCCTCGCTAGTGGAAGCCAAGGGTCGCTTTGAACGGGAATATCTGGCGCAACTCCTGCAAATTACTAATGGAAATGTTACCCAGGCCGCCCGGCTGGCAAAACGTAACCGCACCGAATTTTACAAACTGCTCCATCGTCACCATCTTGATCCGGCCTTATTTAAATCAGCCTCCGCGTCATAACCGGAAGATGCCCGTCACGCCCTGTCCTTTCGACCACCGGGAGAAATCCTTGTCTCGACGGGCATTTTTACCGTCATCCCGAACGTAGTGAGGGATCTTATTTCCGCACTGCTTGAGGAAAAATACCCGAAATAGCCGCTTTTTGGACTTTTTACCTCACTTTGTTAATGAGACAAGCCGCGTAATCATACACCGCCCTTGACTTTGTCTTTTATTGGGAATATAATCCCACTCGTGCCCGAAAAATTCTCTACTGCTTTAGTTTCTGCCGTGACGCGCTTGCTGCGCCCCTTGGTGCGCATTATGCTGCGCAATGGCGTGCCGTGCGGCGTTCTTGAAGAAACCGTGCGCTGGGTGTATGCCGATATTGCAATGCGCGAGTTTGGTCTGGCGGGCAAGAAACCTTCAGTGTCTCGCGCCGCAGTAATTACTGGCTTATCGCGCAAAGAAATTGTGCGCTTACAACTCATTACCCGGCCTCATGAAGCGGCGGTTGCGCAGCAGTATAACCGTGCCGCCAGCGTGATTACCGGCTGGTTACGTGACTCACGCTTCCATACTCCCGGAGGTGCGCCTGCCGACCTGCGCCTGGACGGTGAATTTACCGATCTGGTGAAGTCATTCAGCCGCGATGTTCCCGCACGTGCCGTTTTGGATGAGCTGCGCAACGTCGGTGCTGTTGAAACCCTGCCAGACGACCGCGTGCGTCTGTTGGCGCGCGCCTATCTTCCCCGTACCGATGACCTTGCCAAGCTGGAAATTCTCGGCACCGACGTGAAGTTTCTGCTCAATACTCTTGACCACAACCTGATTTGCCCAACAGGCACTGAACTGTTCCAGCGCAAGGTGATTTATGACAACTTGCCTGCCGAGGTATTGCCTGCATTGCATGCGCAAGCCGCCCGTGATTCGCAGGCACTTTTGGAAACCCTGGACAAGCACTTTTCTGCGCATGACAGGGACATTAATCCCGCTGTAAAAGGCTCCGGACGCAAGCGTGCTGGCGTTGGGGTTTACTATTTTGAAGAAGATTTTGATACGCAAACGGAGACTCCATCATGAATACGGTCAACAAGGGATTGTTCGCATCTGTGGCGCTATTGATCATGGTTTCTTGCGGCGGCGGTGGTTCGGACGTCGCAGGCGGTGGCATTGGCGGCACGGGCGTTAGCCAGGGGCCGATCACGGGTTTTGGCAGCGTGTTTGTCAATGGCATCGAGTTCCATACCACGGGGGCGGAGATTGAAATTGAGGATAGCCCGCAGCAGCCTGAAAGTGAACTGCGCACCGGAATGGTGGTGAAGATCGAGTGGGAGAAGGACAGTAGCGGCACCAATTACACCGCCAGGAGAATTGTTTATTCCGATGATGTGCAGGGACCGGTGAGCAGTCTTAATGCCGTTACCAATACCTTCACAGTGCTGGGCAGAACGGTTACGGTGACCAGTCTGACGGTGTTTGATGGTGGATTAACCGGGTTTGCCGGGATTACTGACGGCCAAGTGGTCGAGGTTAGCGGTTTGATAGACGCTAACGGTAATATTCAGGCAACGCGCATCGAGCTGAAAGATCCGTCGGTTTCGGAGTTTGAGATCAAGGGTATTGTCAGTGGTTTCGTCAGTCTTGAGGAGCCATTCAACGTGGCTGGTGTTGCAGTAAATTATATCGGAGACATCTCGCCAATCACCGGATTAATCGATGGTGCGTGTGTCGAGGGCAAGCTGAGCAGCGTAGTACCCAGTAGCCCGCTGTCTCTCACTGAGATCACACTTGACGACAGTTGCACCGCAGGCGGCTCCGAAGGGGGGGAGGTTCAGATTGAGGGGTTGATCGCTGACTTTACTGTGGGCACGAATCCGTTCACGGTGAATGGTCAAGCTGTGCGGGTGACACCCCAAACATTATATGGCAACGATAGTTCTTCCATGCTCGGGAATGATGTAAAGATCGAAGTGGAAGGCACACTCAGTAGTGGGGTGCTTGTCGCGAAGAAGATTTCTTTCCGTCAGGAGGCCACTGGCGATATTGAAGGGATAGTCACTAACGTTGGTACGGCCAACAAGACGGTAACCCTTGATGCCGGTACTGTGACTGTCAATAATCTCACCCTGTTTGATGACGATCTGAGGAATCTTGGCGACATCCGGATGGGCGACAAGTTGAAAATACATTATTACACGCAAGGTAGTAGTACCAAGATTGCGACCCATATCGAGAAAGAATAAATGATCCCCGCCGCAAGGGGCGGAGTATTCCCATGTCATTCCGAGCACCGCGAGGAATCCTGAAGATCCCTCACTTCGTTCGGGATGACAGTTATTCTTACGTTCGGGATGACAGTAAACGCCGCAAGCGGCGGGGAGGGCGAAGCGAGGGGTCTGAACCTGAAGAGATTAAAAAATGGCGGCAATAAAAAAGGGGCTTGAAAGCCCCTTTTTTATTGCCGCCATTTTATCACCGGAAAAATATATGAGAAATATTTCCCACACTTCAGAAAAAGTGTTGACATCGTCGGTAATTGGGAATATATTCCCAATACATAGGGAGCGGATTAAGCAGCAATAACCACAGCGGCAGAATTCCTCTCCTTTACTGTAATGGGGTGGTCACAAAACATAGCTATCGTTGTGTGGCGGCTTCGGGATTGAAGTTGTTGAAGAACCTGGAAATTTTTTTCCGTACGATAAAACGATTGTTTACAAGGAGCTTACCATGAACATATTGCCTCTCAGCCACGAACGTATTCGCCGCGCTAAGATTTCCTACACCCCGCGCCATGTCAGCCTTGAGGCGGCCAGAGCATTGCTGACGGGAGACCATGTTGTGCCTAACGTCGGCGATCTGGTGTTAGCGAGGGTGGAGAAGATCGGCCAGCATGCGGGCCTGGAGCTGACGAACGGTCGCCGTGCGATTCTGTTTACCGGGGATGAGGTTGTGGTGTGTTATGGCAACCGCTATGCCCCCGATCAATTCGAGGCGGAGGTGCCGCACGATCTGGCGGCGTGCCATCTGGTGGCGGCAGGCGGTATCGCTGCGCGGGCGTTGTCCTGGCATGCCAATATGAAGTCGCCTACGGTTATTGTCCCCGTTGGCTTGCTGGCCGATGTCAACGGTCAACGCATCAATCTGTCTGGCGCTGCGGTGGCAAAGCCGAGCCATCCGCGTCCCTTGCCCTATACGGTGGCCGTGGTCGGCACCGCGATGAATGCCGGCAAGACCACCACGGCGGCCAATCTGATCCATGGCCTGACCAGCGCCGGCCTGAAGGTGGGCGCGGCCAAGGTGACGGGCACGGGGTCGGGCAAGGACATCTGGTTCATGGGCGATGCCGGGGCCAGGCTCGCGCTCGATTTCACCGATGCCGGTTTTCCTTCCACGTTCC
>LNFM01025301.1_pt1 | contig 15291 bp, 16 predicted proteins | sample 596031 | NCBI WGS metagenome assembly LNFM01 (sample SAMN04254537, study PRJNA301005) | activated carbon metagenome | isolation source: dual media filters at the Ann Arbor, Michigan drinking water treatment plant | place: USA: Ann Arbor | reverse complement strand
GTGGCGGCCAATTCGAACCTGAAAACCGGCAAGGACCTGATCGAGCGCCTGCGCAAGGATCCGAAGTCGGTGACCATCGCCTTCTCGCCGCTGCTCGGCAGCCACAACCACATCGCCGCCGGCGTGCTGATGAAAACCATCGGCGGCAATGCCCGCGACCTGAAGGTGGTGGCCTTCAAGGGTTCGGCCGACGCGATCACCAACCTGCTCGGCGGCCACGTCGACCTGGTGACCACCGCCGCCGGCAACGTCGCCGCGCATGTTGCCGCGGGACGGATGCGCGTGTTGGGCATCACTTCGGCGCAGCGTTTCCCCGGTGCCTTCGCCAATGTGCCGACCTGGAAGGAGCAGGGCGCCGATTTCACTTTCGGTGCCTGGCGCGCGATGTTTGCACCCAAGGGCCTGACGCCGCAGCAGCTCGCGTACTGGGAGGGCGTGCTGAAGAAGGCCACCGAGGCGCCGGAGTGGAAGGACGAACTGGAAAAGAACATCTGGTCCAATGTGTTCTCGCCCAGCGCGCAGTTCAGCAAGGACCTCGAGCAGGACTATGCCTCGATGAGGGCGGTGCTGGTTGATCTCGGACTGGCGAAATAGTGCTGCTGAAATAAGAGCATGTAACAAGATGACTTTTTCGAAGCCCCTTACCCCAGCCCTGCTGCGCTTCAAGTGTGCCCTTGTCTCCCCGCATGCGGGGAGAAGGAGAGTTTCATTTTGATACCGACTTCGAGTCAGCCATGACCGGCAACCCTGCAGGCGAAGACCGGGAATCCGCGGCAGCGGCGCTGCCCTTCGTCGCACCCTGCAGGATTCTTGCTGCCGGTGCACCGTTCGGCTGGCTGCGCCGCGGCTGGGCGGATTTTCGCCGCGCGCCGCGGCAGAGTCTGGGCCTGGGCATTGCGATTGTCGTGTTGTCCTGGATCGTCACCGGCATCGGGCTCGCGGCCGGCAGTTACTGGGCGGCGCTGGTGCTGCTGTCGGGTTTTGTGTTCGTGGCGCCGCTGCTGGCGCTGGGCATCTACTCGATCAGCCGCCAGCTCGAACGCGGCATGGCGCCGACGCTGGTGCGCTGCATGGAGGAGCAGGGCCGGGCGCTGGGCAACGCGATGGTGTTTGCGCTGGCGCTGCTGGTGCTGTTCCTGGTGTGGGCGCGCGCGGGTTCGATGGTGCATGTGTTTTTCCCGGCGCAGGGCGGTTCGGACTGGCGCGAACTGGCGCTGTTCCTCGGCATCGGTTCGGCGGTGGGCTCGATCTTCGCGCTGCTGACCTTCACCTTCAGCGCATTTTCGCTGCCGATGATCTGCGACCGCGAAACCGATGCCGTGACCGCCATCGTCACCAGCGTCAACGCGGTGCTGCGCAACAAACCGGCGATGGCGCTGTGGGCGCTGCTGATCGTGGTGCTGACCGGCATCGGTTTTGCCACTGCGCTGATCGGCCTTGCGGTGACCATTCCGGTACTGGGGCATGCGACCTGGCATGCCTACCGCGACACCATCGACGCCTCGGCCTGGCCGGAAAGCCGGCTGGAATAAACAACGCGTGGGTTGCCGGCAGCTTCTTGGTGCCGGGATGGCCCTGTTATGCTCGGGCCTGCGGCGCATATCGCGTCCGCCCCGAGCCGGTGTCCACCGGCGGAAAGCCTGCAAGTGAACGTACAACCCCAGATTCATTTCAACGACGGCACTGAAGACCGGTCCGCGCGCTGGCGCTCGGAAAGCGGTGCCGCGCCGCCCAAACGCGTGGTGGTGGCCGACGACACGATGACCGCGGATTCGGCCTACCGCCTTGCGGCCGAGGGCACGGCGCTGCTCTGGCGCAGTGATTTCCAGAATGCGCGCCAGCTGCTGCAGGCGCTGATGCGCCGCATCGACCGGCCGCGCAAGCAGAAACGCAAGCAGGCTGCCGTTGCCGGGGTCCCGGGCGCCGCCTTTCACCGCCACCGCCAGGCGCAGGCGCAGCGCGCGCATACGCTGTCGATGCTGCTGATTTGCGCCGCTCGCCGGATGTGCGGCTGGCCTGCAGCGAAGCCTGGGGCGAGCCTGACGGCGAGGCCAGCGTGGTCTCGCTGCGCGAACTGCTGGGCCTGATCGGCGCACATGAATGGCGCAAGAAGGGTGTCGACGTGCCGGCGCTGGGCGCGCACATCCATCCGCACTACGGCGTGTTTGCGCCGATCCGCAGCGAATACGTGAAACTGGTGGCGCAGGCGACGCTGCCGGCGCAGACCCTGGCTTTCGACATCGGCACCGGCACCGGCGTGCTGGCGGCGCTGCTGGCAAAACGCGGTGTGGCAAAAATCATCGCCACCGAAAACGACGCACGCGCGCTGGTTTGCGCGCGCGACAACATCAAGCGCCTCGGGCTGGACGCGCAGGTGGAGGTGGTCGAAGCCGACCTGTTTCCTGAAGGCCGCGCGCCGCTGATCGTCTGCAACCCGCCGTGGATTCCGTCGCAGCCCAGCGCGCCGATCGAGCGCGCGGTTTACGACCCCGGCAGCAAAATGCTGCGCGGATTTCTCGCCGGGCTGGCGGCACACCTCGAACCGGAAGGCGAGGGCTGGCTGATCCTGTCCGACATCGCCGAACACCTGGGGCTGCGCACACGCGAGGAACTGCTGGCGCTGATCGATGCGGCGGGGCTGATGGTCAAGAGTCGCAGCGAGGCGCGGCCGCAGCATCCCAAGTCGCAGGATGCCTCCGATCCGCTGCATGCGGCGCGGGCGGCGGAGGTGACTTCGCTGTGGCGGCTGGTGCCGCGCTAGTTTTCCCGCCTCAGGCGGTGCTTGCGCCGGCGGCGATGCGCTCGACGTAACGCACGAAACTGGGATCCTCGCCGCGCAGCAGCTGCGGCAGGCTGGCGCGGAAACGCGGCTTGTCACACCACTCGGCGATGTAGTCTTCCCACGAATGCCAGCGCCGCGCCTGTTTCGGCGACATGTCGTCCTCGTAGAGCAGCAGGTAGGCGCGTTCGAACAGCGAGATCAGCATCGCGAAAATGATCAGTTGCCGTTCCTGCTGTTCGGGGGTGAGGGCGGCCGTGTCTTCCTTCGAGAACAGCCTGAGGTCGGGATTGTCGAGCGCGACCTTGAGGAAGTCCTGGTAGTTGTCGGACAGCAGCTGGTAGACCTCTTCCTCCTCGTTCTCGCGTTCCCGGCGCTGCTCGAACAGGAACACCACGATCGCCAGCGGCAGGCCGACGACGGTGACGACGTAACTCAGCAGTTCCCAGGTGGCGAGTGACAAGGTTTGACCGTAGAGGTTTTCGGTGAATCGTCAGGTAAAACGCCGGGGACCGGTTGCGTGCATGTTAATACGCATCCGTCCGTTTGTCCCCGGTGTTTCCGCCGACAGTGCGGCAGTTTATTTTGCGCCCGCTTTTTCGAGGATTTCCACCATGTCCCTGAAGCCGCGGCCTTTGGCCAGACGCAGCGGCGTGTTGCCGCTGCGGTCGGTGATCCTGGTGCTGGCACCGGCTTCGACCAGCAGGCGCAGGGTTTCGGTGTGGCGAGGGCCACCATTGCCGAGCACGATGGATTCGATCAGTGCGGTCCAGTGCAGGTTGTTGACATGGTCCAGCGGGGCGCCGGCATCGATCAGTTGTTTGACCACGCCGGCATGACCCAGGTGGGCCGCCGCGATCAGCGCGGTGCCGTCGTAGCGGCTGGTGACAAGTTTGGCGCTGGCGCCGGCGGCAAGCAGGGCGCGCAAGGCTTCTTCGTTGTTGGCTACTGCGGCGATGGTGACGGCGTCGTAACGGTCTTTTTCCAGCAGACCCAGGTTGGCGCCGGATTTGGCCAGCACGCGGATGGCATCGACCTTGCCCGCATGTGTGGCCACATGCAGCGGGGTGCGGCCGTAGGAGTCTCGGGCGTTGAGGTCCGCTTTTGCGGTGATGAGCCGGTTGATTTCGGCGGCGTCGCCTTTGTGCGCGGCGGCGTGCAGGCCGGTGTAGCGGGCGGCTTCAGTGGCGGTGGGCGGGATTTGCGCGCTGGCGAACGATGGGACCAGCAGCGTGCATGTGATGGTCAGGATGTGAAGGATGCGGTTCATGGCTGTGCTCCCGGGGGACTTTGCTTGCGTTGACAGGGTAATCATTGGCGGCCACTCCTCACCCTGACCCTCTCACCGTAAAAACGGGGAGAGGGAGCTGGATATGGGCGGTGAATGACTGGAATTATTTCAACTGGTCCTTGACCTGTTCCAGTGCGGCGATGGCGCATTGCTCGTCGAGGTGGCCGCCGGGTGCGCCACCGATGCCGACGGCGCCGATGACGTCGTTACCGGCGCGCACCGGAACGCCGCCGCCGAGCAGCAGGAAACCGGGGATGTGGACGAGATTGGCGGCGGCGGGATTTTTCTGCGCGGCTTCCATCATCGCCTGCGTGTTGTTGCGGGCGGAAGCCGAGGTATAGGCTTTCTGCTGGCTGGCGGCGAGCGTGTGCGGACCGGCGTTGTCGGCGCGTTGCACGGCGCGCACCAGTCCCGCGCGGTCAACCACGGTTGCAGTCACGTTGTAACCCCTGGCGCTGCAGGCGGCGACGCTGGCGGCGGCAATCTGGTTGGCCAGTTCGAGGGAGATGTTTTTTTCGTTGCGGACAGCCTGTGCATTCGCCAGCGTGGCGGTGGCGAGCAGGGCGGTGGCGGTCAGTCTGGTGATGGTGTTCATGCGGGTTCTCCTTGAATGTTGCGGTTGTGTGCTGCAACCGTGGTCACACTTTAGGAAAACCCCGCGCGCGCAGATATCCGCAGGGTTACGCCCCTTGCTCCGTACTGTTACGGAGTGCCGGGCAGGGCGGCATTAGGCTTGTTTATAAAATTATGTTTAAAAACAAATACTTATAATAATTCCCGTCGACCAAGCGGCTGTCAGGCCGGGTCTTCGACGAGTGCGGCATAACGCCGGATCAGCTGGGCCAGCGATTCGGCATCGAGTTTGGCGAAGAGCTTGGCGCGATGGGTTTCGACGGTGCGCGGCGAGACTGCCAGCGCGCGGCCGATTTCCTTGTTGGTCAGGCCCGCAACGATCAGTCCCAGTACTTCGCGTTCGCGCTCCGAGAGCCGGGCGTAATGTTCCCGCGCTTCGCGGTCGTCCCGGCTGCGTTCGCGCGAGCGCACGTGCTGTTGCACGGCGGCCTGCAGTGCGTCAAGCAGTTTCTGGTCGTCTACCGGTTTTTCGAGGAATTCGGCGGCGCCGGACTTGAAGGCGCGGCGGCACATTTCCACCGTGCCGTGGCCGGTCAGCATGATCACCGGCTGGTCGACGCCTTCGGCGATCAGCTGGTCGAGAACCGTCAGGCCGCTGATGCCGGGCATGCGCACGTCGAGCACGATGGCGCCGATGCCCGAACGGTCGAACTGCGCGATGAAATCCTGCGGGCCGGCCCAGGGCTGCACGCGCAGGCCGACCGTGCCGATCAGCAGCGCGAGGCTGTCGCGCACCGCGGCATCGTCGTCGATCAGGTGGATCAGCGGTGACAGCGGGCTGTTCATGTGGCGGCGAGGGGCAGTTGCAGCGTGAAAACCGCGCCGCGGGGCGGCCTGTTCGAGGCGGTGAGGGATCCGCCCATGCCGGCCGCCAGCGATTCGCAAAGGCTCAGACCCAGGCCCAGTCCGCCCTCGCGGGTCGTGAAAAACGGCTCGAACAGCCGCGGCAGCACGTCTGCGGCGATGCCGGGGCCGCTGTCGCCAACCGTCAGCCGGCCTTTGTCGTCGACGATCCGGACCCCGATATCCAGGTGGCGGTCCGCCGCCGGGACCTGCGCCAGTGCCTGCAGTGCATTGGTCAGCAGGTTGTGGATGATCTGCTCGAGTGCCACCGGCTCGGCCAGCACGGAAACGGCGGTTTGACCCAGGGAGGGTTTGATGCCGAGCTGTTGCAACTGCGGCTCGAGCAGGTAGAGCGCGTTGTTGATCGCGACCTCCAGCTTTACCGGCTGGAGTTGCGCGGATACATCGGGCCGTTCCACGACGCGTCGCAGCCGGTCCACGACACCGGAGGCGCGGCGTGCCTGTTCCGCGGCGCGCTGCATGGCCTCGCGCGCGCTGTCGAGTTCGGCCGGTTCGTCATTGAGCATGCGGCCCGCAGCCTGGGTATTGGCGAGCACGGCGGTCAATGGCTGGTTCAGTTCATGCGCCATGCCCGCGGCCAGTTCTCCGAGGGCGTTCAGCCGCGCCACCTGGCCCAGCCGCAGCAGTTCCTCGGCGCGGCGCCGTTCGGCGCGCTGGCGTTCCAGCGCCAGCAGCCCGGCAAGCGCGGCCGCGGTCAGCAGTATCCAGCCCAGCATCTTCAGCCAGGGCAGGTCGGACCAGCGGATGCCGCGCGCGGCGACCACGTCGAAGGGCTGGCTTTCAGTGGCAAGACGTTTGCGGAAATCGAAGCCGGAGTGGGAGCCGGTGTTCCCCGCCTGCAGCAGAAACTGCTGGCCGGCGTATTCGAGGATCACGCGCACCGGGCTGGTTTCCGGCGGCATCGGCCATTCCTCCCAGGGCACCATGCCGCGCAGGTCGATCTGCGCGGCGTGGCTCGCGGGCGTCGCGGCCTGTACCAGCCAGTAACGTCCTCTGGCGAAATCGACGCCGGCCAGCGCTGCACGACGTTCCCGGCGGGATTCGTCCTCGGCGGCAGCCAGCGCGGGTTCAGTCCAGGATGCATCGCCATGGCGCTGCAGCAGGTCGAGGATCTGCGGATAGACCGAGGCGACGCGCCGCCCGGCGGCGTCTGTGCCGCTGCCGGATTGCAGCAGGGACAGCATGGACATCACTGCATCCTGCTGCGCGCTGCGCTGGCTGAGCAGGCGGTGCACGATGCGGGCATCGGTTTCGAATGCGGCGCGCAGACTGGCGAGTTCGGAGCGGACAAGGACCGTGCAGCCGATCGCCGCGACGGCCAGGCCGATCAGTGCCACTGCCAGCCTGCCGCGCAGCGGGTTCATCCCGGTCTCCGGCCGTTCAGCGTTTCGCCGCTTCGTACAGCGGCATCACCGCCGGCAGCAGTGCCTCGATCTGCTGGATGCGGCTGCTTTCGGCCGGGTGGGTGCTGACAGCATTTTTTTCCACAGCGTGATGCCGGCGCGCGGATCGTAACCGGCGCGGGCGGCGAGTTCGAGGCCGATGCGGTCGGATTCGGTTTCGTGGTTGCGGCTGAAGCGGGTCGCGATCAGCGCCTGGTAGGCCGCGCCGGTCAGGTTGGCCGCGCCGTCACCGAGCCCCAGCAGCGCGGCGCCGAGGCCGATCGCGGTTTCCGCGGCGACGGCCTGCGACACCTGCTCGCGCGAATGTTCGCGCAGCGCGTGGGCGATCTCGTGGCCCATGATCACCGCGATTTCGTCGTCGCTGAGCTTGAGCTGCTGGATGATGCCCGAATAGAACATGATCTTGCCGCCGGGCATGCAGAAGGCGTTGAGTTCCTTGCTGTTGATGACATTGACCTCCCATTTCCAGCCCGGCGCGTCGGCACGGAAGACGCGGGTCTGCGGCGTGATGCGGTTGGCGATCGCGCGCACGCGGCGGGTCAGCGCGGCATCGGTGTTGAGCACGCCTTTTTTCGCCGACTCGGCCTGCAGCTGGGCGTAGGCCTTGACCGCCATCTGGTCCAGCTGCTCGGAGGACACCAGCAGCAGCTGCTTGCGCTCGGCGCCGACCACGCCGCCGGAGGTGGTCGACTGGCAGCTGGCGGTGGTGCCGAGGGCGACGGCGGAAAGGGCGGCGGCAATCAGTTTGTAGACGGGAACCATGGATCCGCTCCGTTGGAAATGCGGTGGATTTTACCGTGCCTGCGGCGCGAAACGCCCTCCGGCAGCGCAACCTGCGTAGAATGCGCCCCTTTGCCCGGAAAGCGCGCCCGGCCGCCTGCCGCGGCCGGCAGGACACGATGATACGTTTCACCCGCATTACGCTCAGGCGCGGCGCCAAGGCTCAATCCCGGCGACAAGATCGGCCTGATCGGCAACAACGGCGCCGGCAAGTCGAGCCTGTTCGCGCTGCTGCGCGGCGAGCTGCAGGCCGATCAGGGCGAGGTCGATTATCCGCAGCGCTGGCGCGTGGCCCATGTCGCGCAGGAAACTCCGCCGCTGGAACGGTCCGCGATCGACTACGCGATCGACGGCGACACCACGCTGCGCCGGCTCGAAGCGGAACTGGCGGAGGCCGAGGCCGCCGATGACGGCGAACGTATCGGCTCGGTCTACGCCGATCTCGCCGATGCCGATGCCTGGACCGTGCGTTCGCGCGCCGAACGCCTGCTGCACGGCCTCGGCTTCAGCCACGAGCAGATGGAGCAGCCGGTGGCGACCTTCTCCGGTGGCTGGCGCATGCGGCTGAATCTCGCGCAGGCGCTGATGTGCCCCTCCGACCTGCTGCTGCTCGACGAGCCGACCAACCACCTCGACCTCGATGCCATCCTGTGGGTCGAGGAGTGGCTGAAGAAATACGCCGGCACGCTGGTGATCGTGTCGCATGACCGCGATTTCCTCGACGGCGTGGTCAATGTCATCGTCCACATCGACAGCCAGAAACTGAAACGTTACGGCGGCCATTACTCCGACTTCGAGCGCCAGCGCGCCGCGGCGGTGGTGCTCGCCGCCGGCATGATCGAGAAGCAGCAGCGCGAACGCGCCCACCTCGAATCCTTCATCAACCGCTTCAAGGCACAGGCGAGCAAGGCACGCCAGGCGCAGAGCCGGATGAAGATGCTGGCGAAGATGGAGGATCTCGCGCCGCTGCATGTGTCGGCACCTTTCCAGTTCGAGTTCCGCGAGCCGCTGCGCGCACCCGATCCGCTGCTGGTGATGGAGGATGTGGTCGCGGGTTACCGGCTGGAGGACGGCACGGAGAAGCCGGTGCTGGGCGGCATCAAGTTTTCACTGCAGAGCGGCCAGCGTTACGGCCTGCTCGGCATCAACGGCGCCGGCAAGTCGACGCTGATCAAGACCATCGCCGGTGAACTGAAGCCGCTGTCCGGCACGGCGAATTTCAACAAGGGGCTGGCGATCGGTTATTTCGCGCAGCACCAGGTCGAGATGCTGCGCCATGATGAATCGCCGCTGTGGAACCTCGCGCGCGTCGCGCCGCGGGTGCGCGAGCAGGAGCTGCGCGGTTTCCTCGGCGGTTTCAATTTCCCGGGTGAAATGGCGCTGAGCCCGATCACCCATTTCTCCGGCGGCGAGAAAGCGCGGCTGGCGCTGGCGATGATCGTCTGGCAGCGCCCGAACCTGCTGCTGCTCGACGAACCGACCAACCACCTTGACCTCGAAACCCGCGAGGCGCTGACCGTCGCGCTGGCGCAGTTCGAAGGCACGCTGGTGCTGGTGTCGCATGACCGCCACCTGCTGCGCGCGACCACCGACCAGTTCCTGATCGTCGCCGACGGGCAGTTGCAGCCCTTCGACGGCGACATGGACGATTACCGCGACTGGCTGTTCAGGACCAAGCTGGCGGCGGAGAAGGCCGCCGCAGGCTGATATCTGCCGGCTGTAGCCCGCATGGAACGCAGTGTAATGCGGGGCAGGATTGAACCCTCCCGCAATACGCTGCGCTTCTTGCGGGCTACATTGATGTCGGCGGTCTTGATGATTTTGGCCATCAGCGCGCGGTCATCGGCCATGTATTTGCCGAAGGCTTCCGGAGACTGGGTGCGCACGTCGAAACCGACCTTCGTCAGCCGTTCCTTGAGGTCGGTGTTGGTCACCGCGTTGACGATTTCCCGGTTCAGGTTGCCGATCACCGCGCGCGGCGTGCCGCTGCGGGTGACGATGCCGAACCAGGTGCCGGCCTCGTAATTCCCGAGGCCCGCCTCGCCGGTGGACGGAATGTCCGGCCAGTTGGGATGCCGTTTCTCGGCGGCAAAGGCGATGATTTTTGTGCGGCCGGCCTGGGCGTGCGGCAATACGGTTGCGGCGCCAGTGATGATCAGGTTGACCTGGCCACCGAGCACGGCAGTCATCGCCGGTCCGGCGCCCTTGAACGGCACATGCAGCAGCTTGATGCCGGCGAGGCTCTCGAGCAGTGCGCCGCCAAGATGGTTGGTTGATGCGGTGCCGGGCGTGCCGTAGGTCAGCGTGCCGGGTTTGGCCTTGGCGTGGGCGATCATCTCCTTCATGCCGCTGAACGGCATCGAGGGATGTGCGGCGATCACGTACGGGAAGTAGACCACCTGGGTCACCGGAGCGAGGTCGCGCACGGTGTCGTAAGGCAGTTGCTTGACCACGTGGGGATTGATCGACATCGTAGTCTGGGTGATCAGGCCGATGGTGTAGCCGTCGGGCGCGGATTTCGCCATCAGGTCTGTTCCGATGATGGTGCTGGCGCCGCCGCGGTTGTCGATCACGAACTGCTGGCTGTAGCGTGTGCTCAGTTTTTCAGCGATGCCGCGGGCCACGAGGTCAGTGGTGCCGCCCGGCGGGTAGGGCACGATGAAGCGTACCGGACGCGACGGATATGCGTCGGCGGAAAATGCGGGCAAGGCGGCGAAGCCCTGCCATGCAGCGGCAATCAGGCCGCAGCCCAGTGCGATTTTATTTTTCATGTGGCGTCTCCTCGGGGAATCAGGATTGTAGGGCCTGTTCCAGTCCCTTGCCGGCATACAGGGACTGGTGCTCCGGTAAGGCAAAAAAGTCCAGCATGGCACGCGCCGCCGTGGCATGCGCGGAAGCGGTGACCACGGCACTGGCGGTCTCCAAGGTTTTCTGCACGGCGTCCGGGATCGGACCGACCAGTTCCAATCCCTCGACTGCGAGCAGTTCCGGCAGTTGCTGGAGCGCGAGATCGGCCTCGCCGGCAACAACCACCGTGCCGATGTAACCGCCGGGGCGGGTCACGGTCTTGGGTTTCATCAGTTCCGCGATGCCGAGTTTTTCAAACAGCACGGGGATGTACAAGCCGCTTGCGCCGTGCACGGTGTGGGCGACGGATTTTGCCGCGAGCAGGGACTGGCGGAAGGTGTCCACCGAGCCGATGTCGGGTTTCGGAAAACCGCGGCGCACGCCGACGCCGACACGCGCGCGGGCGAAAGGCCGGTGACTGGCGCCATCAACGATGCCGGCGGCAGCCAGTTCCTTCAGCACGCCGCTGCCGAGGATGACGGCGTCGCCGGTTTCGCCGGCCCCGATGCGGGCAACCATGGCCTTGGCCGAGTCTGCGGTCATGGTGACCGTGTTTCCGGTGGCCTTTTCATACGCCGGTGCCAGGGCGTCGAGCACGGTTCGTGTGCTGTTGGAGGTGAGAATTTTGAGGGTGATGCCCATCATTGATCCTTGAAGTCAGGCGGCAGGCGCGAATTCATGCTGCGCGCCGTGAAATGGGAGCCGGCTTCGGTCAACGCAACGCAGATCGTCAGGGCGCAGGTCCTCGGGTCGTAAGCCAGTTCCATTTTCACTCCGGTTTCCTCCGGTGCTGTGGTGTCGTGGCAGGGATGGAATCCGGGGGATGATGATGAAGCACATTCCCCGGATTCGGTCCGTGCTGCGGATTAAAGCGTGTTCTCCGAGCCGAAGATCACTGTGCACTGGCTGGACATGACGCCGCCGTTGCCATGGGCGAGGGCCACATCGCAGCCCTTGACCTGACGCTCGCCACACTCCCCGCGCACCTGGCGGATGGCCTCGATCATCACCAGCAGGCCGTACATGCCGGGGTGGCAGTACGACAGGCCGCCGCCCGAGGTGTTGACCGCGAGTTTGCCGCCGGGGGCGATGCCGCCGTTGGCGACGAAACGCCCGCCTTCACCCTTGGGCACGAAGCCCAGATCCTCTAGGAACAGGATCGGCGTGATGGTGAAGGCGTCATACAGCGACAGCATTTTCACGTCCTTCTGCGTGACGCCGGCCATTTTGAAAGCCTGCGGGCCGGAGACGGATGCGCCGGTGACCGTGAAGTCCGGCATGCTGGAGATGTTGGCATGCGACAGTGTCTCGCCGACGCCGAGCACGTAGACCGGCTTTTTCTTCAGGGTTTTTGCCTTGGCCGCCGAGGTCAGCACGATGGCGCCGCCGCCGTCGACCACCAGGCAGCAGTCGCGCACCGTGAAGGGGTAGGACACCATGCGGGCGTTCAGGGCCTGTTCGATCGTCAGCGGTTCCTTTTCCCAGGCCTTGGGGTTCATCAGCGCCCATTTGCGCGCCGCCACGGCCACTTCGGCGAGGTGTTCGCGCGTGGTGCCGTACTGGTGCATGTGGCGCGCAGCCGCCATCGCGTAGGCGCTGATCGGCAGAATCGGCCGGTAGGGCGACTCGTAGGGGTTGAACTCGCGCGGGCTGGCCGCTGCGCGCGACACCGAGCGCTGGGTGCTGCCGTAGGCGATGACCGCGACTTCGCAGTGGCCGAGCTGGATCGCCATCTGGGCATGGGCGACGTGGGTCATGAACGAGGAGCCGCCGATCTGCGTGCCGTCGAACATTTTCGGCTTGATGTGCAGGTATTCGGCGAGTTGCATCGGGCCCATGCGCACCTGGGTTGCGGCAACGAACAGGCCATCCACGTCCTTCAGCGTCAGTCCGCAGTCATCGAGGGCGCGCATCGTTGCCTGGGCCATCAGGTCTACGGGGGAAGTGTGCGGTGCGACCTGGCCGAGGTCGGACTCGGCGGCGCCGACCACCGCGATGCTGCCGCGTTTGAGCAGGCTGGTCATTTGGCGTCTCCAGCGGGGGTGAACACAGGGAAGGGCAGGGTCTTCTCGTCGCCGGGATTGGCCCTGAACTTCACGCGCATGCCGATCTTGACCTCCATCGCATCGATGTCCTCGACCCGGCTCATCAGGCGGAAACCCTCGTCCATGTCGATCATCGCCACGTTAAGCGGCGGTTCGCCCTTGTAGTGCACGACCGTGGTCGTGTAGACCGTGCCGAGCCCTTTCGATACTTTCCATTCCAGATTGCTGCTGCCGGTTTCAGGCGCCACCGCGCGCGGGTAGAAAAACGGCTTGTTGTCGTCCTTGCATACCTGGTAGGCAAGTTCGCCTTTTTTGAGATGCTCGACGTAAGTGCCGAGCGGGGACTGTTTCGTCAGATCAGACATCTGCTGCTCCTTCTCGAGGTAATACAAAAAATCAATAAAATCATATGGTTATAAATACCGTCATTCCGGCGAACGCCGGAATGACGAATTGCCCGGGGCTTTTCACTGCTTTCCCTTTGCTTTTGTGCACCCCGCAAGGAGGTATCGAGATCCTCTGTAGCTAGGTTTTTTTCGTCTCTTCCAAGGCAAAATCAACCAGCGCCTGTGCGCGCAACTTGTTTTTCTGCACTTTCGAACTGCCGGTCATGCCGATGTTCTCGAAGCTGTCGATGATTTTCAGGTAACGCGGCACGCGGAAGTTGGCGAGCCGCTCCCGGCTCCATCTGATCAGTTCCTCCGGTGTCACGGGTTCGCCCTCGTTGAGGATCACGTACGCCGCCGGCACCTCGATCAGCCGCGGATCGGGCACGCCGATGACCTGGGCCTGCTTGATCTTCGGATGTTTGTGCAGCACGTCTTCCACTTCAGCCGGCGCGACGTTTTCGCCGCCGACACGGAACACGTCCTTGATGCGGGTGATGAATTTGAGGCGGCCTTCATCGTCCATGATGCCGAGGTCGCCGGTGTGCAGCCAGCCTTCGGCGTCGATCGCCTTCGCGGTCTGCTCCGGCATTTTGTAATAACCCTGCATCACGCTCCAGCCGCGGACCTGGATCTCGCCCGTCTTTCCGGGTGGTTGGATGGCGCCGGATTCGGGATCGACCAGCCGCACTTCGACGCCGTCGAGGATGTGCGCCCAGCCCCCGATGCGTTTTTCGAGGTCATCGTCGTGGTGCGACATGCAGACATTGGGGGAGGCTTCGGACAGGCCGTAGGCCTGGACCAGCCCCTTCATGCCCATCTGCTCGACCACCCGGCGCGAGACCTCGGGGCCGCAGGACACCCAGCCGTTGCGCAGCTTCAGCGGGTACTGGTCGAACTTGGGATGATTGAGCATCATCAGGAACATCGTGTCGTTGCCCGAGGTGTGTGTGCATTCCTCGCTCCACATCGTCGACAGCGCTTCCTCCGGTTCGAAGGTCGGCGAGGACAGCAGGCAGGCGCCGGTGGTCAGTGCAGCGAGCAGCGACAGCGTGGTGCCGGCGACATGGTAGTACGGCCGGGCGCTGTAATAACGGTCGCCGGCCTTCAGGTGGAAACGCGCGGCGACGTGGAAGGCATTCCTCAGCATGTTGTCGTGGCTCAGCATCACGCCCTTGGGATGCGAGGTGGTGCCGGAGGTGAACTGCATCAGCAGCACGTCGTCGGGTTTCACTTCCTCCGGGAGGATTTCCTCCAGGATTGCGCCGCGGGCGAGCAGGTCGGTGAAGCCGGTCGCGCCGGCGGGCCGGTCCTGCCCCAGCACGACCACGGTCTGCAGCAGCGGCAGCGCCGGATCGGGCAGGACGCGGTCCACCGCGGGACAGATGCCGCGCAGCATCGCGATGAAATCGATCTTGAGAAAGCGGTCGGTGATGAACAGCAGTTTCACGTCGGCCTGCTTCAGGCAATAGGCCATTTCATCGGCCTTGAAGCGGGTGTTGACCGGCACCGTCACCGCGCCGACGGTCGCCGCGGCGTAGAAGAAAATCACCCACTCGAGCGAATTGCCCATGCACACCGCGACATGGTCGCCGCGGCCGATGCCCAGCGCGCGCAGGCCGCGCGCGACTTCGCGCACGTTGTCGCGCAGTTCGGCCCAGGTCAGCCGCCGGCCTGCAATCACCAGCGCTTCCTCCTGCGCGTGTGCGGCCGAGGTGGCTGCGAGGACCTCGGCAAGGGTCTGTTTATTCCAGCCGGGTTTACTGTGGTTGATCACAAAAGATCCGATTTACAGGATGGGCAGGATGAACAAGATAAAACCCTGGATCTTTCCGGTGGTAGTGGTTTTCATCCTGAATATCCTGTTCATCTTGTTAATTCCGGTTTTGGGCCGCTTTTATTTACCCTTGAACTGCGGTTTGCGTTTTTCCCGGAAGGCGGTGACACCTTCGACATGGTCTTCGGTCATGCGCGCGCCGCTGATCGCCAGCACTTCCATTTCCAGAAGCTGCTCCAGCGTCGGCACGTACATGTACTGGAACATGCGTTTGGCCAGCGTCAGCGCATAGGTCGCGGAGCCGGCGATTTCCTGCGCCATCGCCAGAGCGGCGGTTTCCAGCTGGTCGTCCGGGACGACCTTGCTGACGAGGCCCATGTCTTTGGCCTCCGCCGCCGGCAGCTTGCGCGCGCTGTAGACGATTTCCTTGGCGCGGGCCAGCCCGAGGTGCTGGGTCAGGAAATAGATCGCGCCGCCGTCGGGCGG
>LNFM01008619.1_pt1 | contig 15293 bp, 9 predicted proteins | sample 596031 | NCBI WGS metagenome assembly LNFM01 (sample SAMN04254537, study PRJNA301005) | activated carbon metagenome | isolation source: dual media filters at the Ann Arbor, Michigan drinking water treatment plant | place: USA: Ann Arbor | reverse complement strand
CAGAATACTCCCGCGTCGACCCGACGACCCGCTCCGGATCCCCGACCATGTTTCTGCTGCACGCGATCATCTTCTCCACCGGCGGCGCGATCCTCGCGCTGGAACTGCTTGCATCCCGGATCATGACGCCCTACTTCGGGGTGAGCATCTACATATGGACCGGAATCCTGTCGATCACCCTGATCGCGCTGGCCGCCGGCTACTGGTTCGGCGGACGGGTGACGCACTCCAGCCGCAAGCCTTCGATCGAACGCCTGGCGCAGTGGTACCTGGCGCAGCCCGCGTGGGCCGGGCTGGCGATCGTCGGTGCCTGCCTCGTCTACCCGTACGCCTTCCATTCGCTGGCGAGCTTCGACCTGGTGATCGGCGCGTTCGTCGCCTGCATGGTCCTGCTGTTCCTGCCGCTGCTCACCACCTCGGCGATGAACCCGTTGCTGGTGGCGATCATGACGCAGTCGGCGATGTCGGCTGCGTCCCGATTCGGTTCCAGGCCCGCGCCGGGCGACGAGCGCCAGGCTGCCGTGCTCGAGCAACTCGACGCCGGCTCCGGCCGGGTGTTCTTCGTGAGCACGGTCGGCTCGGTCGCAGGCGTCATCGTCACCGCCTTCGTGCTGATGCCCTACATGTCGAACTACAACGCCGTCCTGGCCGTCGCGCTGGTGCTGTCCGTGCTGTCGCTCGCGGGTGCGCTGCGTCCGCCGGTACCGGTCGCGAACCGCAGCCGGCTGCTCGCCGTGGGCATCGCGGGCACGCTGGCCTCGGGCGGCCTGCTGGCGTTCTCCGACAGCTACCTGGACCGGATGTGGCCGGCGCGTTACAGCGGCATCGAATGGCAGAAGGTGGCCGAATACGGATCGCTGTTCGGCACCGTCAAGATCCTCGCGGGTCCGGCGGATGCCCGTCCGGAGTCGCAACTGCGCATCTATTTCCAGGATGGCCTGGTGCAGAACACGCTCGACGCAGCCAACCGGTCGCAGTCGTTCTTCACCTACGGACTGGAGGGGCTGGTGCAGGCATACCGGCCGCAGGCGTCCAGCGCGCTGGTGCTCGGACTGGGCGCGGGCGTGGTGCCGATGACCCTCGCGAAGCACGGCATCGACGTCACCGCGGTCGAGATCGATCCGGTTTCCTTCGAAGTGGCGCGCAGGCATTTCGGCTTCGACACCGCACGCGTGCGCGCGATCGAAGCCGATGCCCGCACGTTCCTGCGCAACTGCAAGGCCGGCTACGACGCCATCGTCGTCGACCTGTTCCACGGCGACGGCATCCCGGAATACCTGATCACCCGGGACTTCTTCAGCGACCTGCGCGCCTGCCTGAAGCCGGACGGGGTCGCGGTGTTCAACACCTTCGTCGACCTCGACCGGCCGTCGGTCTACGCACATTTCCTGGTGACGCTGCATGCCGAGCTGCCCGAGATCGTCGTCTATCGCCCGGACGCTGCCGGCTCGCGGCACGTGAACAGCTTCGTGGTCGCCAGCGCGGCGCGGCTGGTGCCGCCGGAACCGGTGCGCCTGCGCGATGCGCCCGTCCGGCATGCGGCGACGCTGCAGGCGATGCTCGAACGGCCGACCAAGCTCGATTCGGACACCCTGCGCCGTGGTGCGATCATCACCGACGCGCGCAACACGATCTCCCTCGACATCGCCGACGCCCAGATGGCCTACCGCCGGCTGGTGATAGAAACGGTGCCTCCGGCGTTCCTGCTCAACTGATCCCGCCGTGAGGTAACCTGCCGACGATGGCAGTACGCGCACCGGCGGAATCCGGACGGGTTGCTCGCGCGTATAAGGTACGACCCACCGCAAGGATGCGGCTGGATCAGACCGGAGGCGAAGGCATCGTCCGGCCGCTGCTCGGCAAGCGCGTTGCACAGGGCCGATCGTGCGCGTCCGGGCCTTCGTCCGTCATCCGCATTCCGCATTCCGCATTCCGCATTCCGCCTGCCGTCTGCTGCCCCTGCCCGCCCCTCCTGCCGTCGATAGGGTCCATGTTCCGATGACCGAAACCCTCCGTCCCGAGCGCCGATCGTGCTTCGCGGCTGTCGCACGGGCCCTGGCCGGCTGGCAGATCCTGCTGCTGGCGATGTTCTGCGCAGGTGGCGCCGCCGCGCAGGGGCTCCCGTCCGGACAGAACCGGGTACAGGTGGAACTGGTCGCCGAACCGAGCACGGCACGCCCCGGGGAGGCCTTCGATGCGCTGCTGCGGATGCGCATCGCGCCCGGCTGGCACACCTACTGGATGAACCCGGGCGATTCCGGCCTGGCCACCACCCTCGACTGGCGGCTGCCCGAGGGCGTCACGGCAGGGCCACTGTCCTGGCCGGTTCCGAAGCGGCTTCCGGTGGGCCCGCTGATGAACTACGGCTACGAGACCGAGGTGCTGCTGCCGGTACGGATCAGCGTCCCACCGGGTTTCTCCGGGTCCCTGCTGCAGGTGTCGGCCCAGGCCGACTGGCTCGTCTGCAAGGACGTCTGCATTCCCGAATCCGCGCCGGTGAGCCTGGCGCTGCCGGTCGCATCGATCGCGGCACTGCCCGATCCCCGGTCTGCACCGCTGTTCACGGCCGCACGTGCTGCGTTGCCGTCCCCGATGCCTGCGTGGACTGCCACGGCCCGCGTGAGCGGGACGCGACTGCAGATCGCGCTGCGGGCCCCCGAAGGCACCTCAGCGCCGCAGGGCGAGGTCTACTTCTTCAATGCGCTCGAGGGGCAGGTCGCGCATGCAGGCGCGCAGTCCGTTGCGCACCATCGCGACGGGTTGCTGATCGAGGTGCCACTGCTGCCACAGCCGGTCACGCCGGTGGCGCGCATGGACGGTCTGGTGGTGGCAGCGGGCGGTTTCGGCCCGGGACAACCGTCGGCCGCGACCATCGGCGCGCCGTTTTCCGAGGCATTGCCGGACCTCGGTCCCCTGCTGGCGACGACCCAGGTGGCGGGCACGCCCGCGGCCAGCAGCGGGGCCGCGGCGGCTGCGGCCGAACCTGCCGCGCCGCTCGGACTGGTGCTGGCACTGCTGCTCGCAGCGGCTGGCGGCATCGTGCTGAACCTGATGCCCTGCGTGTTCCCGGTGCTGTCGCTGAAGGCGATGGCCATCGTCGGACAGGCGCGTTCCGACTCGCGCGGGCTGCGCATCAACGGGCTGGCGTTCGGCGCGGGCGTGCTCGCGTCCTTCTGGATACTTGCCGGCACGCTGATCGCGCTGCGCGCCGGCGGCGAACAGGTCGGCTGGGGATTCCAGTTGCAGTCGCCGCCCTTCGTCGCCGCGATGGCCGTGCTGTTCACGCTGCTGGCGCTGAACCTGGCAGGCGTGTTCGAGGTCGGTTCGCGGGTGGCGGCGCTGGCCGGCAGCCTGCCCGAGCGCAAGGGCCCTGCCGGATCCTTCTTCACCGGCGTGCTGGCCGTGGCCGTCGCCGCGCCCTGCACGGCGCCGTTCATGGGCGCCGCACTCGGCTATGCACTCGCCCAACCTGCCGCACAGGCGCTGGCCGTCTTCGGCGCGCTCGCACTGGGCATGGCCCTGCCCTACCTGCTGCTGTCCTTCGTGCCCGCCCTTGCACGGCTGCTGCCGCGGCCGGGCCCCTGGATGGTCACCTTCCGCCAGGCGATGGTGTTCCCCCTGCTGGCGACCGTTGCTTGGCTGGCGTGGGTGCTCGGCCTGCAGGCAGGCATCGACGCGGTGTTCGGATTGCTGGCCGGTCTGGTGCTGGTGGCGCTGGCCGCATGGCTCTACGGCCGCTTCGCGGTGCCGGCCGCCAGCGTGCGCGCCCGTTCGGCGGCGATCGTGGCCGGCCTGTCCATTGCGCTGGCGGGCGGATACACGGCGTGGCCGGAGGCCGATGCAGCACCGGCCTCCGGCAGCACCGTTGCCGGCCCGCGCGCGGACGACGCGGGGCACTGGCAGGCATGGTCGGCGGAACGGGTGGCCGCACTGCGCGCCGAAGGTCGTCCCGTGTTCATCGATTTCACCGCGGCGTGGTGCGTGACCTGCCAGGCGAACAAGCAACTGGTGCTGGATACCCGGGGCGTGCGCGAGGCCTTCGCCGAACGGAACGTCGCGACGCTGCGTGCCGACTGGACACGGCGCGATCGTGCGATCAGCGAAGCACTGGCGGGCTATGGTCGCAGCGGTGTCCCGGTGTACGTGCTCTATCTGCCGGGAAGCGCCTCGCCGGTGCTGCTGCCCGAACTGCTGACCCGCGACATCGTGCTCTCGGCGCTCCCGGCCGCGGGCGGAGGCGCGGTGGCCGCCACTCGCTGAACGCCTGCGCAGGCGTGCAACCGGACACCGGCAACGGACAACTGGACCAGGAGACTGAATCGATGACGTGCCCCGGCAAACCCGAACCCGTAGCGCGCAGCACGGTGCTGTCCTTCCTGTGCCGCTGGACCCGGCGGTGGCTGCTGCCAGTGGCGGCAATCCTCGTGGCCGCCCCGGCGATCGCGCAGCCTTCGCTCGCGCGCGTCGGCGATCCGGCGCCCGCCTTCACCCTGGCCGCGATCGACGGGCGCAAGGTGTCGTTGTCCGATTTCAAGGGCAAGTACGTCGTGCTCGAATGGTGGAACAGCGACTGCTACGCGATCAACACGCACTATGGCGCCGGCGCCATGCAGGCCGCGCAGCGACGTGCGCGCAGTGCAGGCGTGGTCTGGCTGTCGATCGATTCCACGCATCCCGGCCATCCCAGTTTCGTGGATGCGAAACGCAGCGCCACGATCCTGCGCGACTGGAAGGGCAGCCAGCATGCGATGCTGCAGGATCCCGACGGCCGCACCGGGCGGGCGTATGGCGCGATGATGACGCCGCATACCTACGTGATCGATCCCTCGGGCATGCTGATCTATGCGGGCGCGATCGACGACCAGCGCGCGATGCGCGATGTCCGCAAGGCGCGCAATCTTGCCCTGGCGGCGATCGACGAGGCGCGCGCCGGAAAGCCGGTCGCGCGGCCGCTGACCCAGGCCTATGGGTGAAGCGTCAAGTATGCGGGCTAGTCTGGCCCGCCTGATCCAGCATCCCGACCGCCTCGCGCAGGTCCGGTTCGCGTTCGAGCAATGATGCCCAGTCGCGCAGGTCCTTCACCTCGGCGAGCCAGGACACCGCGCTGACCCATGCGTCGCGCCAGCCCTGCGCTTCCAGCGGCAAGGGCAGGCGGAAGTAACGAGTGACCCGTCGCCCCCGGGCGACCACGCTCACCAGGAACCCCGGTGTCGGTGCCAGATGTGCGGCCCGCCCGGGACGGGTCGGGCAGAAGCGTATGCCTCGCACCGTCGTGCATCCGGGGGCTCGGGGCTGCGGCTGCGCCTGGGCGGCCTCGTAGGCGCGATACACGCGCTGCATGCCGCCGAGCGCCGCGTCCCGCTGCAGTGCCTGCCGCTGCACGCGCGCGAACGCCGGCCCGGTCATCCGGGCATAGCGCTGCGAACCGCCGCCGACCCGCCGCCGTCGATCGATCAGCGAAAAGAACTCGTCGTACACCTGGCCGCCGATCCGCCGGACGACCCGGAAGCCGTACAGGCCACGCGCGGGATAATCGAGCAACTTGCAGGACATCGGTTGAAGTCGACGGTTCGCAGTCGGAACGGGGGGCGTTGCGCACTTCGCGCGCGAGGTTGACGAGATGGTAAACCTCGCCGCGGACAGATGCCACCGAAATGTGAGACTTTCCGCCGCGAAACCCTCGTCCGTCCTCGATGGCAACAAATATTTGCCAATCGCAGACGTTCGGTACACCGTCCGACCGTCCGGTTGCACGCATACGATGGGCCCAACTCCCCGGTCGTCATTCGCAGAGCCCCAGATTCGTCGCAGCCGGTCCCCGGGGTCGCTCAATCGCCCTGCCCGGGCGGCCCCGGCGATTCTGTCAAATGGCGTGCGCCGACGGCAGGCCGGTCTGCGCACATCCGCAATCGGACCTGGGGGTGGCACCAATGGATATCGCAGTTCCCAAGCAACTGGAATCACTGTCGAGCGAACCACTCGTTCGCATGGACGATCACTCGGTCGAGTACTACTTCGGCGACCAGATGTCCGCACGTTTCGAACCGGATACCGGCGCAGTGTGGATCACCATGTGCGGCATGCCGAGGCCTTGCTTCAACCACGGGTTGCTCGAGGCCTTCAATGGCGTCTTCAGCATGCTCGAGGAGAGCGGCGGGATGCTCGAGCACAACGGCGAGCGGCGCCGCTTCCACTACGTGATCCTCGGTTCGGCGATCCCGGGCGTGTTCAACCTCGGCGGCGACCTGAACCATTTCAAGGAGATGATCGAAGCCGGCCACCACGACCAGATGCGCGCCTATGCGCACCTGTGCATCGAGCCCCTGTACAAGACCTACATGGGCTACCGCACGCCGTGCACCACGGTGTCGCTCGTGCAGGGGCAATGCCTCGGCGGCGGCTTCGAACTCGCGCTGTCGAGCGACGTCATCGTGGCCGAGCGCAGCGCCACCTTCGGCTTCCCCGAGATCCTCTTCGGCCTTTTTCCAGGCATGGGTGCGACTTCCTTCCTGTCGCGGCGCGTCGGCGAACGGATAATGGACCGACTGATGCAGTCCGGCGAGATCATCTCCGCCGAAGCCGCGCAGGACCTCGGCGTCGTGGACTTCGTGTGCGACGACGGTGCCGGGCCGGCCGCGGTCGCGGACCTGATGCGCAAGCGGCGCAACCAGGTCGCCGGCTTCGGGGCGATGGCCATCGCCAAGCGCCGCGCCCGGAACCTCGAACTGGACGAACTCCGCGACATCACCGACCTGTGGGCCGACACCGCGATGCAACTCACCCCGATGAACCTGAAGCTGATGGGAAGGCTGGTCGCCCGGCAGAACGACCTCGCACGGCGCCACCAGCCGGTCGCGGCCTGACGGAGATGAAGGACTCCATGACGGACGTTCCGATCCGCCTGCGCGTGGCGCCTGCACCGGCGGCACGCGCAGCATGCGACGCAGGACGCGGGTGCGCAGCGCCGACGATCGCGCTATCCTGCACGCCACGTTCCTGCGCATCCTCCACTGCAACCGCTTCTGGGTTTCCGGGCATCTGATGGCGAAGACATGGATCACCGCGGCCGAGGCCGCGCGCCGCCTCGACCTTTCGATGACCGCGCTCGGAGAGCTCGCGGAGCGTGGGGTGCTGCGTCCGAAGCGCGAAGGTGCGCGCGCCGCCGACGGGTCCGGCCAGGCCGAAGCCACGCTGTACCGGACCGAGGACATCGAGGCGTTCGCCCGGGTGTTCGTGCGCCGTCGCTCGGACGAGACGATGCAGGACCTGATGTCCCAGCTGTCGCGCGCGACCGACGAACTCGAGCAGAAGCGCACCTTCCTCACGCTGCTCACCGACCAGAAGCGGCGCACCGACAACATCCTCGACATGTCGCACGACGTGATCTGGGAGACCGACGCGGCCGGGCGCTTCACCTTCCTCAACCAGTCCGCGACCGAACTGTTCGGCGAACCGATGAAGCGGCTGATCGGGCGCTGCTTCTTCAGCTTCGAGGCGCGCGAGAAGCACATCGCCAATCGCCGCTTCCTCTCGCAGTTGCGCACCCACGGCGAAGTGCGCAACTTCATCACCTCGATCGCCAGCGGCAAGCGCACGAAGTGGCTGGGCATCAACGCGAAGGCCCTCTTCAACGCCGACGGCCTGATCGAGAAGATGTGCGGCACGATCCGCGACATCACCGAGCAGCAGGAAGCCGAGCAGCGGCTGCGCGAACAGGCCAAGCATGATCCGCTGACCGGCCTGTACAACCGCTCGGCCCTGATCGAGCGGCTCGAGGGCGAACTGCGTTCCGGGCACCGCGGTGCGATGCTGACCATCGACATCGACTATTTCGAGGTGGTGAACGAGGCGCTCGGCCCGCGCGAAGGCGATGCGGTGATCCGCGCGCTCGGCGGGGTCCTCAATGCGGAACTGCGCGAATCCGACCATGCGACGCTGTACCACCTGGGCGGCGACGAGTTCGCGGTCATCTGCCGCGAGACGTCTCGCAAGGCGGTGACGGCGCTGGGCGAACGGTTGCGGCTGGCGATCGGCCACTATGTCTATCGCAGCGACGAACCCGCCGTGGCCCGGGGCGAGCCGCCCCCCCGTGGATGGAACGCCGCCGCGGGGGAACAGCCGCTCGGCGGCGATGCCAGCCGTTCGGTCAACTACACCGCCTCGGCCGGCGTCGTGCTGTTCCCGTTCGACGGTGACACCCCGCTCGAGCTGATGAAGAACACCCGGGTCGCGATGTACATGGCGAAGGAAGCCGGCCGCAACCGGCTGATGTTCTTCGACCAGCCCAACAGCAACCCGTTGCGCAGCGCGACATCGCGCCAGTCGTGGTACCAGCGCATCCAGGCCGCGCTTTCGGAAGACCGCTTCGAACTCTATGCGCAGCCGGTGTGCCGCCTCGACGACGGCACCGGCGTGCACCAGGAAGTGCTGGTGCGCATGCGGGAGGGCGAACGCCTGCTGCAGCCGGCCGAGTTCATCCATCACGCCGAGGAAAACGGCCTGATCAAGCTGATCGACGAACGCGTCGTGCAGAAGACCCTGTCGGTGATCCACTCCCGCCCGGGTGCCGCACCGAAGTTCTTCGTCAACCTGTCCCGGGTATCCATTTCCGACCAGGCCTGGGTGCGCCTGCTGCTCGACACGCTTCGCCGCGCACGCCTGGGCCGCACCGCGCTGGTGTTCGAGATCACGGAGACCGCGGCGATGCGCGACATCGATACCGCCGTGCAGTTCATCCGGGAGGTGAAGTCGCTCGGCCATGCCTTCGCACTGGACGATTTCGGGGCGCGTTTCTCGACCTTCGACTACCTCGAGAAGTTCGACGTCGACTACATCAAGATCGATGGTGCGTTCGCCCAGGACCTGCCGAAGCTGGCGCATCGCCGGGTTCTGGTGCGTTCCATCTGCGAGATCGCGCGCGAACTCGGCAAGCAGGTAGTGGCCGAGTCGATCGAAGACCAGGCGACGTCGCGCATCTTCACCGAAAGCGGCGCGCACCTGGGCCAGGGATTCTTCTTCGGCCATCCCGCGCCGATCGAGGGGTCCCTGCTGCCGGCCGCGCCGGCGATCGTCGCCAGCCGGGGCATCCACTAGGCGCCGCACCCGCCGCCGTTTCCCCGGCCGTGTGCGGCAGCGATGTATTGCATAACGCACGGTGCGCCGGGAGAATCCCCGGATGGCGACCCTACAGTACCGCAAGCCCACGCTGTTCGAGGGCCTGCTCGACGCAGCGCGCACCTTCGGACCCGACAAGGTCGTGTTCCAGGATGCCCGGGAACCCGCGAAGTCCTATCGCGACCTGATCCGCTCGTCCGTCGCGGCGGGCCGCCTCGCATCGAAGGTCACGCAACCGGGCGACACCGTCGGCCTGCTCCTGCCCAACCTGGCCGGCACGGTGGCGATGCTGTTCGGCCTGTCCGCGACCGGACGCATCCCGGCGATGCTGAACTACTCGATCGGACCGACCGGCCTGGCCTGGGCCTGCCAGACGGCGAAAGTGCGCAGCATCATCACCTCGTCGAAGTTCATCGAGACGCTCAAGCTCGACCTGTCCGAGCTGACCCGCCAGGGCATCGTCGTGCATTTCGTCGAGGACCTGCGTGCTTCGCTGACGCTGGGCGACAAGCTGTGGCTCAAGTTCAGGGGCTGGCCGAAGCCGGAACGCATCGTCTCGGCGCACGATCCGGAAGCGATCGCGCTCGTGCTGTTCACGTCGGGGTCCGAAGGACGGCCAAAGGGCGTCGCGATAACCCATTCCAACATCGCGGCACTCAAGGCACAGCTCGACATCGTGCTGCCGTGCGACCCGGCCCGGGACCGCTGGTTCTCGCCGCTGCCGATGTTCCATTCCTATGGCCTGATCGGGACGGTGATCTCGCCGCTGATGCGCGGCCATTTCGTCTACCTGCATCTGTCGCCACTCGACTTCCGGGAAATGCCCCGGCGGATCGCCGCCGCCGCCGCCACCCACCTGTTCGGGTCCACCCTGCTGCTCGCCCACTATGGCCGCGCCGCGGACCCGGCCGACTTCGCCACGCTGAAGGTCGTGGTCTCCGGCGGCGAGATGCTCGCCGATGAAGTCGCCACGCTCTACCGCGAACGCTTCGGCCTGACCATCTGGGAAGGCTATGGCTCGACCGAATCGTCGTGCGCGATGGCATTGAATACCGGCGCGCTCTGGCGGCCCGGAAACACCGTCGGGCCGGTGCTCCCCGGAATGGAGTTCCGCATCGCGCCGCTACCGGGACTGCAGCGGGGCGGCGTGCTCCATGTGCGCGGGCCGAACGTGATGAAGGGTTACTTCCTGCCGGACCATCCCGGTGAACTGTCGCCGACGGGTTCCGCGTTCGGCCCGGGCTGGCTCGATACCGGAGACGTCGCCGAAGTGCTCGACGACGGATACCTGCGCATCGAAGGTCGCATCAAGCGTTTCGCGAAGGTGGCCGGTGAACTCGTGTCGCTCGACCTGGTCGAACGGCTGGCGCGGCGGGCGAGTCCCGCGAGCGACCATGCGGCGACCGTGCAACTCACCGCGGATGGCGAGACCACGATCCTGTTCACCACCGATCCCGGCCTGACCCGCGCGCGGCTGCTGGCGGCCGCGCGCGACCTCGGCGAACAGGAACTGGCCGTCGCCCGCCGGCTGGTGCGCGTCGAGGCACTGCCGATGCTGCCCAATGGAAAGACCGACTACATCCGCCTGCGGCATGAAGCAGAGAGCCTCGTCGCCGCCGGGTAGGTGCGCGGTCGCGCTGCCGGCGCAGCGCGATCGAGACTGTGACATCCGCGCAACGCGCGAACCACCGGCTGCTTTGTGAATCGGCCCCTGCCGCGTATCCTCTGCCGCGCCCTGCCCTATCGGGCGCAGCGCGGAAGCGCGCCGTCGGCCCCCTTCCCGCGCGGGCCCGGCCGAAGCATTCGAGGAGCCCCCATGGTTCACGTTCCGACAGCCGTCCCCGCGGGGATCCACGCCCCCGCCAAGGCCTCGCGGCAGCGGTCGCCTGCCCGCACGCGCCGCACCCCGGCCGCCACGGCCGCCGTTGCAGCCCTGGCCATCGTCGCATTGCCGGTGGCGATGCCCGGCGTGGTGCCGGGCGCCCATGCCTCCGGCTTCGCGCTCATCGAGAACTCGGCCGCCTCGCTCGGCACTGCCTATGCCGGCGTCGCCGCATCGGCGGAGGATGCCAGCACCATCTACTTCAATCCGGCAGGGATGACCTTCCTGCCGCACCGCCAGATGTCGGTGGCTGGCCACCTGATCCGGCCGTCGATGAAGTTCAGCGATGGTGGGTCGCAGGCCCCGGCAGGCCGGCCGTTCGGCGGGACTGGCGGCGAGGCCGGCGGACTGGCGCTGGTACCGAATACCTTCGCGACCTGGGCGCTGACCGACGACCTGCGGCTGGGCATCGGCGTCAACGTGCCGTTCGGGCTCAAGACGGAATACGGCGACGGCTGGATCGGACGCTACCAGGCGCTCAGGTCGGAGGTGCGCACCATCAACATCAACCCCTCGGTCGCGCTCCGCCTCAGCGACACCGTCTCGATCGGGGCCGGCGTCAGCATCCAGCGCGCGAACGCGACCCTGACCAACGCCACGCAGGGCGGCGCCGGCGACAACCGCGCGACGATCAAGGCGAGCGACACCAGCTTCGGCTTCAATGCCGGCGTCATCCTCCAGCTCACGCCCGACACGCGCATCGGCGCGTCCTACCGCAGCGCCGTCGGCCACCACCTCGAAGGTGCGATCGCGATCACCAACGCGCAGGACGTGCGCCTGTCGGCCGGCCCGATCGCGTCCGACCTGAAGCTGCCAGCGTCGTTCTCCCTGTCTAGCTTCACGCGGCTCAACGACCGCTGGGACGTGATGCTGGATGCCAGCTGGACCGGCTGGAGCAGCTTCGAGCGGCTGGTGATCGTGCGCACCGACACGCTGGGCGTGGTCACCGACCAGCCCGAGAACTGGCGCGACACCTGGCGCTTCTCGGCGGGCGCCAACTACCGCTGGCATCCGGGCCTGATGCTGCGCTTCGGCGTCGCCTACGACCAGGCCCCGGTCGGCGATGCCTGGCGCACCGCCCGGGTCCCCGATGGCAGCCGGACCTGGCTTGCGGTCGGCGCGCGCTACACGATGAACCGGAAGATGACGGTCGACGCCGGCTTCGCGCACATCATCGTGCGCGATCCCGCGATCTCGGACCTGCGCGGCACGGGCGCAGGACAGGCCGGCAACCTGGTCGGACGCTACTCGAACAACATCAACATCGTGTCCGGCCAGGTCAACTACCAGTTCTGAACGGCTGGCCGCGGTGACGGGTCAGTCGCCGGGCGCCTTCACGCGGTCACGCCTGCGGGCCAGCCAGTATGCGCCGAGCAGCGTCTTGGTCTCGGTCTGCTCGCCACTGTCGGCCTGTCGCAGCACCTCGTCCAGCGGCAGCAGGACGGTGGACAGGAACTCGCCTTCCTCCCCGGGATGGCCGACATGGACCAGGCCGGTAGCGAGGTAATAGTCGATGCGCTCGTCCGCATAGCCGACGCAAGGGTGCACCGTGAACGCGAACTCGAGGTTGCCGGCGCGGTAGCCGGTCTCCTCGAGCAGCTCGCGCTCGGCCGTGGTGCGTGTCGATTCGCCGGCATCGATCTTCCCCGCCGGGAATTCAAGCGTTTCCCGGCTGACCGGGTATCGATACTGGCGCACCAGCACGACACGTCCGTCGTCCAGCACCGGCAGGATGATCGCGGCGCCGGGATGCAGGATGTATTCGCGCAGGGCCTCCTTGCCGTCGGGCAGGCGCACCCGGTCGCGGCGCACCCTCAGCAACGCGCCATCGAACACGGCGGTGGAATCGATCCGGCTTTCCGTGAAGTCGTCCATCCCGCTACATCGAACGCTGGATCGCCAGCAGGCACCAGGCCATCAGCGGCTGCGGCATCAGGCCCAGCGCGAGGACGGCCAGCCCGTTCACCGACATCAGCACGCGCGCATCCGCGGTCGCACTGAACGGCACGGTGTCCACCGGCTCGTCGAAGTACATCAGCTTCACGATGCGCAGGTAGTAGAAAGCGCCCACCAGCGACATCATGACCGCGAACACCGCCAGCCAGACCAGCCCGATGTCCACCACCGCGGCGAGCACGGTCAGCTTCGCGTAGAAGCCCACCATCGGCGGCAGCCCGGCCATCGAGAACATCAGCAGCAGCATGATGAATGCCTGCCAGGGGGCGCGCCGGGCCAGGCCGCGGTAATCGTCGAGCTGGTCCGCCTCGAAGCCGGACCGGGCGAGCATCAGGATCATCCCGAACGTGCCGAGGTTCATCAGCACGTAGACCGCGACATAGAACATCGCGGCCGCGAAGCCGAACGCGTTGCCGGCCAGGAAACCCAGCAGCAGGAAACCCATGTGCGAGATGCTGGAGTAGGCCAGCATGCGCTTGAGGTTGGTCTGGGCGATCGCGGCGACGTTGCCGAGCACCAGCGACAGCACGGCCATCACGACCAGCATGCTGCGCCAGTCGGCCGAGAGCCCGCCGAGCGCCTCGCCCAGTATGCGCATGAAGAACGCGAACGCCGCGAGCTTGGGCGCGGAACTGATCAGCAGGGTCACCGCCGTCGGGGCGCCGTGGTAGACGTCCGGCACCCACATGTGGAACGGCACGACGCCCAGCTTGAAGCCGAGGCCCGCGACGATGAACACCAGGCCGAACACCAGCACCGTCCGGTTGCCTTCGCCACGGGCGACGATCGAGGCGATGTCACCCACCTGCAGCGTCCCGGTCGCGCCGTACACCATGGACATGCCGTAGAGCAGCATGCCCGAGGCCAGCGCACCGAGGATGAAATACTTCATCGCGGCTTCGGTGGCGACCGCGGAATCGCGCTGCAGCGCGATCATCGCGTACAGGGACAGGGACAGCAGTTCCAGGCCGAGGTACAGCGTGATGAAGTGGTTGGCCGAAACCATCACCATCATGCCCAGCACCGAGAACAGGGTCAGGGTGAAGAACTCGCCCCGGTACATGGCCCGGTCGACCAGGTAGCGGCGCGAATACACCAGCAGGACGGACACCGCCAGCAGGATCATCAGCTTGAGTGCATCGGACAGCGGATCGTCGACGAACATCACGCTGAACGTGTAGGAGGTGCCCGCAGTGGCGGTCGACAGCAGGATCACCGCGCAGGCCACGAGCACCAGCTGGGTCAGCGCGTGGGTGATCCAGCGCCGCTCGTCGCGCACGAACAGGTCGATCAGGAGCACGGCGCAGGCGGCCGCCAGCAGGAACAGCTCGGTCGCTGCCGGGGCGAGGTCGGGAAGCGGGATATTCATGTCAGCGGGCCGGCAGTTTGCTCTGGCTCACATGCGTGACCAGATCGTTGACCGAGGTGTGCAGCACTTCGGTGAAGGGCAGCGGCCAGATGCCCATGCCGAGCACGGCAACCGCGAGCACGCCGAGCACGAGCGCCTCGCGGCCGGAAAGATCCTTCAGCCCTGCCACGGCTGCGTTGGCGACCTCGCCGAACACCACCCGACGGTACATCCAGAGCGTGTAGGCCGCGCCGAAGATCAGCGTGGTCGAGGCGAGCACGGCATACCAGAAGCTCACCTCGATCGCAGCCATGATCACCATGAACTCGCCGACGAACCCACTGGTGCCCGGCAGGCCGGCATTGGCCATCGCGAACAGCATGAAGAAGGCCGCGAACACCGGCATCGTGTTCGCCACGCCGCCGTAGTCCGCGATCGCACGGCTGTGCACCCGGTCGTAGAGGACGCCGACGCACAGGAACATCGCCGCCGAGATGAAGCCGTGGGAAACCATCTGGATGATGGCGCCTTCGATGCCCAGCGCATTGAACAGGAACAGCCCGAGGGTGACGAACCCCATGTGCGCGATCGACGAGTAGGCGATCAGCTTCTTCATGTCCGTCTGCACCAGCGCCACCAGCCCGATGTAGACCACGGCGACCAGGGACAGCGCGATCACCACGCCGGCCAGCGCCTGGCTGGCATCGGGCAGGATCGGCAGCGAGAAGCGCAGGAAGCCATAGCCGCCGAGCTTCAGCATGATCGCCGCCAGGACCACCGAGCCGCCGGTGGGCGCCTCGACGTGTGCATCCGGCAGCCAGGTGTGCACCGGCCACATCGGGATCTTCACCGCGAACGCGAGGAAGAAGGCGATGAACATCAGCACCTGCGCCTCGAATGCGATCGGCAGCCGGTACCACTCGGACAGCGCGAAGCTGCCGTCGGACAGCAGGAACAGGTAGACCAGCGCCACCAGCATCAGCAGCGAGCCCA
>LNFM01008618.1_pt1 | contig 15293 bp, 13 predicted proteins | sample 596031 | NCBI WGS metagenome assembly LNFM01 (sample SAMN04254537, study PRJNA301005) | activated carbon metagenome | isolation source: dual media filters at the Ann Arbor, Michigan drinking water treatment plant | place: USA: Ann Arbor | reverse complement strand
CGCTGACCCACGTACCGTACAAGGGTGGCTCGGCGGCAATCGCCGACCTGATCGGCGGCAACATCCCGATCGTGATCACCGTGGTGCCGGGCGCGGTGCCCCAGGTGAAGGCCGGACGCGCGCGGCTGCTCGCGGTCACCACCGCGAAGCGTTCGGCGCTGCTGCCGGACGTGCCGACCATCGCCGAATCGGGACTGCCCGGCTTCGAGGCCAACAACTGGTATGGCATCGTCGCGCCGTCGAAGACGCCGCGACCGGTGATCGACCGGTTGAATGCGGAACTGGTGAAGGTGCTCAACTCGCCGGGTTTGCGCGAGATCTACTCGAACCAGGGCATCGAGGCGATCCCGAGCACGCCGGCAGAGTTCACGGCCTACATCCGGTCCGAGATCGCCAAGTGGTCGAAGGTCGTGAAGGCCGCAGGCATCAAGGCCGACTGAGGGCCAGGAAGCGTTCGTACTCGGCGAGGAACGCGGCGCCGACCTCGAAATGCGGCAGCGCGCCGGTCTGGAACACGGTGAACGTCCAGTTCGGTCGGCTTCGCACCGTGTCGATGCCGCGGTAGTCGACGAAGTCGCCACGCACGCCGTGGGACATCCAGACCGGCATGTCCAGTCTTTCGTAGAGCGCATTCACGTCGGCGCTGAACAGGCAGGCCGTGAGGAAACTGATCGGTGCGTGCCACGCGCCGGGTTGCCGGGTGCTGAGCACGTCGTACGCCCACATGCCTTCGTCGATGTTCCTGCCGCCCCACGTCCGCTGGAGGAAGTAGCGGATCACGCCGGGTTTCGTCAGCCAGCGGAAAACCGGGGCCCCGACGCCCGGACGGCTGAAGAAACGGTACAGCGCCTCGACCTTGCGCGTGCCGCCGGGCGGCGCGTAACGGCGCTTCGATCCGCTGAAGCCGGTCGGACTGACCATCGCCAGGCTGCGGAACGCCGCCGGATCCTCGTTCGCCGCGCGCGCCAGGAACTCCGAGGCCAGCGACAGTGCCAGCGCATCGACCGGCACCGGGCCCTGCTCGCGGCGTATCAGTGCCACGACCGCATGCAGCGCATCTGTCATCTGCCGGGGCGTGTACTCGCCCGGCCTGCGCTCGGAGAAACCGTAGCCCGGGAGGTCCGGCGTGTAGACGGCCCGGGACGACGCGAAATGCTCATGGAGCGGCCGGACCTCATAGGCCGAAGCCGCAGCGTTGACGCTGTGCACCAGCAGCATCGGAGGGCCTGCCGGTACGCCCGGCACCTGGGGCGGGACCGAGCGGTAGCAGCTCACCCGCCCGGAAGGCGTATCGAGGACCAGCCGTTCCCCGCTCACCGCATGCGGGAGGTGCGGGGTCCCTTTCGCGGCGATGGCTGCGGCGACGGTGGCGGCGTGCTGAGGATCATTCACTCGATTCATCCATCGGCCTGGAAACTTCCGGCACCCGATAGTCCTCGCTTGCCCATGCCCCCAGGTCGATCAGCCGGCAGCGCTCCGAACAGAAGGGGCGGAACCGGTTGGCCGCGCTCCATTCCGCGGTCGTGCCGCATCTGGGGCAGGCCACCTTGCGGATCCGGTTCGATTCTGGGCGGGCGGGCTCGGCTGCCATGGCATTCTCGACTGGCGGCGTTGCGGTTGCGGAGCGTGTGGTAAAGACCGGTGGGTGTTGCACGCACAGAGTGTAACCGCAGCGGACGAAACCGATGGAAATCGTCAGGATCGGCCATCGACGGCGCCGGCCTGCGCGGGAATCGCGGTTCCGGTCCACGCGTCCGGTAAAGATTTAAAGATCATCAGTTTGCTGACGTTAATGCATACGTTATGCTGACCGTAAACCGCGCATCTGGGACGGGTAAAGGGGATCCAGGTCGATCCAGCGCCGAATCAGGTGCCGGACGGATCGACCGGAGCCCGTCCGACGCGAATCGCACGCGGGGGCAGGCAATGCTGGGGCAGGGACGTGGGATGCGGCTGGGGCTCGGTGCCAAGTTCACCTTGACGGTGCTGCTCATCCTCGCCTGTACGATGGCGGCCAACACCCTCTACTCCCTGCACACGGCTACGCGCTTCCACGAGAAGCAGCTGGTCGAGCGCGGCCGCGCGCTCGGGCGGCTCATTTCGCTGGTGAGCCCGGAAGCCATCCTCGGCTTCGACTTCCTGCTGCTCAACGAATACACCCGCCAGGTCTCGGCGCAACCCGACGTGGTCTACGGCGTGATCCTGAGCCCGAAGGGGGCACCGCTGAGTGCATACATCGACGACGCGGACCCGCTGGTCCGCGCCCGTATCGAGGCCACCGGGTCGACCGACGTCATCCGCCTGCTCAATGCGCTCGACGGGGTGCCCGAACTGATCCGGCTCGATTTCCCGATCATGCACAACGATGTCCAGCTCGGCCGCTTCCAGGTCGGACTGAGCAAGCAGTCGCTGCATACCGAGTCCGGCCGGCAGCTCGCGTTGCAGATCATCGTGCTCACCCTGCTCGTCCTGTTCCTGTGCGCAGCGATCTATCTCGCTTTCCGTGTCAGCGTGCTGTTCCCGATCAAGGCGCTCATCTCGGCATCGCGCAACGTCGGCCGAGGCCAGTACACGCAGGTGGAGGTGAAGTCGGACGACGAGATCGGGCAACTCGCCCGGGCATTCAATGCGATGGCGGAGGAGGTCAGGAAAGAACAGGCGAAGCTGCATCGCCAGGCCAACTTCGACACGCTGACGGGATTGCCGAACCGTCTCATGGCACTTGACCGCATCAACCAGGCGATCCGGAGGGCGAGTCGGTCATCCGAGAAGTTCGCCTTGTTCTTCATCGACCTCGACAACTTCAAGAGCGTCAACGATTCGCTCGGCCATGCGGTGGGCGACGAACTGCTGGTCGCCACTGGCGCGAGGGTGCAAGCCATCCTGCGCGACGCCGACACGGTCGCCCGCCTCGGTGGCGACGAGTTTCTCGTTCTGGTGCCTGATGTCGTCAATGAACTGCAGGCCGAAGAGATTGCCGAGCGCCTGGTCCGGGCGATTTCCCAGCCGCATGTCCTGAGCGGCCGGAAGGTCGTGGCGCGATGCAGCGTCGGCATCGTCGTGTTCCCTGAAAACGGCGACACGGTGGCCTCTCTGATGGCCAACGCAGACAATGCGATGTACCAGGCCAAGGCAACCGGGCAGGGTTCCGCGATCTTCTTCACCGAGGACATGAACACGCGCCTGACCGAGCGCATGCAGATGGAACAGGACCTGAACCAGGCGCTCGAACTCGGGCAGTTCGAACTGTTTTTCCAGCCGATCTTCGACACCACGTCGCAGCGCCCGCGCGGCGCGGAAGTTCTTCTGCGCTGGCAACATCCGGAACGCGGCAGCATAAGCCCGTCCGTGTTCATTCCGCTGGCCGAAGCCACCGGCCAGATCGTCGGTATCGGCGACTGGGTCCTGGAGCAGACATGCCGCTGCTGGGCTCAATGGCAACGGTCGGGTATGGGTCCCGAGTACCTGGCCATCAACATCTCCCGCGTGCAGTTCCGCAAGCGGTTCTCGCGGCGTCTTTCCGAACTCATCGCCATCTACGAAGTGCCTCCCAGCGCGCTCGAGCTCGAGATCACCGAGAGCGTCCTGCTCGACGACCACAACCATGTCGCTGAAGAGTTGAACAGCCTGCGCGCCCTCGGCGTGACGCTTTCGCTGGATGATTTCGGCACCGGGTACTCGTCGCTGAGCTACCTGAAACGGTTCCGGTTCGACGTGCTCAAGATCGACCGCAGCTTCGTTGCCGGGCTGCCCGCCAACGCAGAGGACGTTTCCCTCGTCAACGCGATCCTGGCCATGGCCACGGGACTTGGGCTGACCGTGGTTGCCGAAGGCGTGGAGCGCCAAGAGCAGCTGGACTTCCTGACCCAGCAGGGCTGCGCACTGGCGCAGGGTTTCCTCCTCGCGCGCCCGATGGACGCGGCAGCCTATGCGGCCTATCTCGAGCGTGTCCAGGCGAGCGACGGCGTCGTCCACCTGTCGCGGAATCGAAGCAAACAACGAGTCGTGCGGGCGGGCTGACATGGACTTCTTCGTTTCCGTCATTTCCACTTCCATCACGCGGCGCCTGGCCGCGGTGGCCGTGTTTTTCGCGCTCGCCACCGGCGTCGCCCAAGGGGCGGACAGGGGCCTGGTCCTCGGGGTCTTTCCCAGGCTGCATGCCAGCGAGACCACGACGCGATACACGCCGATGGCAGAGCATCTGTCGGAACGGCTCGGAACGCGGGTCAGCCTGGTTGCGTCGAAGGACTTCGACGCGTTCTGGCAGGGCGTCGAAGAGCAGCGCTTCGATATCGTGCTGTACAACCAGTTCCACTACATCCGTTCGTCCAAGACCTATCAGGTCATCGCGCACAACAAGGAGTTCGGCAAGAGCACGCTGGCCGGAGCACTCTACGTCCGCAAGGACAGCAACATCACCAGTCTCGCGCAGTTGCGGGGACGAACCGTGCTCTTCGGCGGTGGGGAAGACGCGATGATCGGCTACATCGCACCCATGTACCTGCTGCTCAAGGCCGGCCTGACCCGCAACGACATCACCGCGCGGTTCGCGGTGAATCCATTGAACTCGGTGATCGGCGTTGCCCGCAAGCAGGCCGATGCGGCGGGATCCGGGGACGCCGTGGTCGAGCAGCCGGCCCTGCGCAAGGCGATCAATACCGATGAGGTCGTCGTCCTCGCGGTCACGGAGCAGTTGCTCCACTTGCCCTGGGCCGTGAGGCGCGGCATGCCAGCGCGCCAGCGCGAGACGATACAGAATGCACTGGTCGACCTCGAAAACAGCGATGCGGGCAGGAAAGTCCTGAGGGCGGCAGTGCTCAGCGGTATCGGAAGAGCGGAAGACAAGGACTACAATCCGCATCGGGTCATGGTGCGGGCTGTGTTGGGAAGCGCAGCCCTGCCCTGAATTGATGAATGGGGTTGGCGGGGGGGCGTCATGCAGGCTGCGCAAGCGGGTGGGGATCTGTCGCGCGTGCAATTTGTCCTGGGTGTCGTGGGCATCGTCGCGTTTGCGGCCTGGGCCCACTTCGGATCGGGGATTCCCGCATTCCGCGCGCAGGTTTCTTCGGCGCCCGGATGGTCGGAGTTCCGCAAGGCCTATGGCGTGGACAAGTTTGGCACCGACGGCTATTTCACCCGTGCGGTGCAGAACGGCTACAACCTGTTCCACTTCACGCCGGTCTACGGGACCCGCTTCACGCGGAAGTCCGCGCGTGACGAAGTCAACTCGTGTGCAGGCTGCCATACGGTAGAGGCCCTCGCATATGGCCTGGTCAACTCCGATCGGTTCGATCCGGCGATCGGCCGCAGGGTGTCCTTCGAAGAGCGGGTCATGAGATGCTATGCGGGGCCGCTGGAGGGATTCGTGCCGACCCTGTACGATCCTGCCGTGCGCGACATACGCATCCTTGCCCGTGCCGTTGCCAACCATCTGCAATTGGGCGAAGGCGCACGCAAGGACGGAGGTTGAGCAGGTGAATGCTGTCGCAGCGACGTTTCTCAAGGTGGTCCTGCCGGTTGCCCTCCTGGGCGGTCTCTATCTGGTCGCGCTCGCGAAACACGACGAGCGCGATCGGGTACGTCAGGCAGCGGTCGAACTCACGCCCGACTGCCGGGCCAAGCTCGAGGCCTACGGCCTGTCTGCCGGGCCGGTGTATCGCTCGCCTTATCTCCTGCGGGTCGGTGGCGAAGCCGCAGCCGTTAGCGGATACAGTGAAGAGGACGTGCGATCGATCCAGCGCGGCTGCAACATCCTCGACGACCTGCAGGGATTCGTGGCGGGCGAGGGGGTGGCGCAGCGCTGGAACGCTACCCGCTTCGTCCGCGGAAACCACACCACCTGCACGCACTGTCACCAGAATGCGGGCGACAAGCAGGATGAGGCAGGCAACCGGATCCAGGGATCGAACAACCTCGGTGCTTCGTGGGTCATGGCGGACATGTACGATCGCTTCACCGGGCTGATACTGTCCCACGAGTTGCGCCAGATGCAGTGCTACATCAATTCTTCCAACGGCTTCAAGCCGAACATTGCCGACGATCTCCTGCGCGACGTCACCGCATACAGCCGATTCATCGCGGCGGCCCTCGACCTGAAGATCGGTAATCGGTATCTCGAGCAGGGAATGGACGAGATACCTTCCTCCGCGACGAACCGGCGCGGGGACGACTACGTTCGTGGTGCCCAGGTCTACCGCGAACGCTGTGCCGCCTGCCATGGCCAGCAGGGTTTCGGCCTGGTCCAGGACGGTCGAGTGATCTATCCGGCCGTTGCGGGGCGCAATTCCTTCAGCCTCGACTCGCGCATGAACTTCGGGGCGGTGAACACGATCATGCCCGGGTTCATCTGCCGCAACATGCCGCCCGGCGCGGAGGGCACGCTCGAACCTCAGGATTGCCGCGACATTGCGTATTTCCTGAGCACCTTGCCGCGTCCGGCAGGCGATCTCCAGGGGCCGCTCTATGCGTTATGGCAGCAACTCATGATGATCGTCATGCCGCCGCTGACCGCGTACGCGGATGCCCTGCGTTCCCGCGGCGTGCAGCCCGCCACACACTGACCGGGCACTGATGACTCCATCCGTTGGTGCGATCGTGCGCAGCATGCCCCCGGTGCGCGGAATCTTCGTCGTCGGCCTCACCCTTGCGGTCGTCACGCTGCCCCAAGCCATCGCGTTCTCCACGACGCTTGCCGGGCTTCCGCCGTATTTCGGCATCTACGCCGCGATATGGGGGGTTCTCTTCACTGCGCTGCTGAATCCCTCGGCCGTGTTCAGCGGCGGTCCGAACACCACGATGTCGGCGGCCATCGGCATAACGCTGCTGCCGATTGCGCCGCAGTTCGGTGCCGACTACATCGGCTATGCGTTGACGCTGATCCTGCTCGCCGGACTGGTGCAGATGCTCTTCGTCCTCATCCGGCCCCTGGGGCGAACGCTGGACCTGATCAACGAGCCGATCGTCAACGGCCTGATTTGCGGAATCGGCGTTTTCCTCATCTTCAAGTCCCTGACAAGTTTCGCGGGCCTGCCGATCAATACCCAGGTCGAATGGCCGATCTGGATCGCGTGGCAGTCCTTCATGGCGGTCCTCGAGATCGGCAACCTGTATGCGATCGAGATCGGACTGATAACGCTGGTCACCAGCCTGGTCGTGCGGCAGTACAGGCCATTGCGCAACTGGGCGATACTGATGGGCGTGGTCGCCGGTACGGCGTACTCGGAGTACCTGAGCGCAACCGTCGGGATCGAGAACACCCTCATCGAGCAGATCGCGAACCTCTCCTACGTGGGGTTCGTGCTTCCGTCGCTGCCCTCCTTCAGCCAGGAGGCGATGGCGGACATCATCGCCATCCTTCCGGGGGCGATCACGCTCGCGCTTCTGGGCCTCTTCCAGACCGTCGCGGCCATGCGCCGGATGAACCGGAAGATGGGCAGCTACACCGACAGCCGGAAAGGGATCCTGGCCGACGCGGTGTCGAATTGCGTCCTGCCTTTCCTGTCGTCGCTGCCGACCTGTGCCTCGTTCAACAGGATGTGGCTCGTGTACAGCCTGGGCGGGCATAGCCGGTGGGCGTCCGCCGTATCAGCGGTGATCCTGCTGCTGATGGTGCTGTTCCTCGCGCCGATGATCGCGATCATCCCCATGCCCGCGATGGCTGCGATCATCATGCTGCTCGGCGCCAACATGATCAACTGGGAGGACATCAAGCCCCACTTCAAGGATCGGCGCGAGGCGGTGGTGTTCGTGGCCTCTTTCCTTTCCGTGCTGTTCCTCGACCTGTTCGGCGCGGTCATCGTCGGCTCGGTGCTGGCGATCGCCTACTCGAAGTGGGAGCAGGCGCATCCGAACGTCAGCCTGAACGGCAACGTGCTGAAGATCCGGGGCAACCTGTACTACGGCTCGCTGCCGGTGATCGAGGCGATGTACCACCGCGCGATCGCCCGCGACGACAGCGTCGTGATCGACTTCTCGGAATGCTTCTACATCGACCAGGAAGGCATCCGCTGGCTGGCCGCGGCGAAGGCGGCGCAGAAGGTCCGCCTGGAAGACCGCCGGCACAGCGACGACCGGCGAGCAATCGAGCGCAGGGCGGCGGCGGACGGCAAGCGCCGCACGGGGCGTCGGAGTGCCAGGAACGACCGCCGCAAGCGGTCCGAGTTCTGAGCGGGGTGCTGGCCCGCTACAGGTTGCAGAAGGTGAGGTCGAACGGGATGTCCGCTTCGATCGCCTTCGGCCGGTCGCTGCCCGGCACCTGCTGCGTGAACCGGATGTTCAGCATGTAGCGGTTCGCGCTGACTTCGGGTACGCAGGGGAATTCGCGTGCCACCCGCACCCGCACCAGCTGCACCGCGCGGCCGGCGAGCATCTGCTGGAACACGCCCTGGGCGGCCACGCGCTGCGACGACTTGCCGCTGTCGCGCAGGATGCGCAGCACGATGGTCAGGCTGTCGCGCAGCGGCAGGAACGGCCCCATCCACTGGTCGAGGTCGGCACGGCGCTCCTCGATCGGACGATGCTGCCAGTAGTGGTAGGTCGGCAGGTCGAATTCGCAGACCCCACCCGGGATGTTCGAGCGCTGGCGGATGCTCATCAGCCATTCGTTGTCGCGCACGTCCTGGCCGATCTTGCCGGTGAGGTTGTAGAGTCTGCCCGCGGCATGGTCGATGTCGCGCAGCACGGCATCCAGCGCCTCGACCGAGATCTGCGGATTGTTGCGCAGCGCCTCGAGCGAATGCTTCTGGCGCTCGAGTTCCTGGAGCAGGTCGGACTTCAGGTCCGCACGGCTGGCCACCTCGATGATCTCGAACAGGGTGACGAGCGCGGTGTGGTGCTCGAGCGGATGGTCGCGCGAGACGAAATAGGCGAGCTTGTCGTAGAGGTCTTCCAGCCTGAGCAGCGTTCGCGTGCGCTCATTAAGTGGAAACTCGTAGTCGATCACGATAGCTGCGGTCTGCTCGGGTAGCTGGTGCGAATCCAACATGCTGTTTCGCAGGATCTCGCGGCAGTGTTCGCGAGGATCAACGACGCACGGCTCTTCAGTTCAGTCGTCCGGGCGGCCGAGGCTCGCCGCCGTCCGTTTCGATTGCGCAAGGCGCAGGTACTTCGGGTGCAGCGCATCGACCTGCGGCGCGAGCGCGAACTCTTCACCGTCATTGTCGATCACGTCATCCGCCATCGCGAGCCGCTGCTCGCGCGTGGGCTGTACCGCGATGATGGCAATCACCTGCTCACGGGTCAGCCCGCTGCGCTGCATCACCCGGTCGATCTGTCGATCGCGCGAGCAGTCTACCACCAATACCCGGTCCATCCGCTCGCGGTATCCGCCCTCGCCCGTGAGCAACGGCACCGCCAGCAGCGCGTAAGGACCTTCCACGCGGTCCAGTTCCGCCTCCGCCGCGGCGCGGATCATCGGGTGCAGGATCGCCTCCAGCCGGGCTCTCTGCGCCGGGTTGCCGAACGCCTGGCCGCGCATCCAGGCGCGGTCGAGTGCGCCATCCGGCCGCGCGGCCAGGGGGCCGAAGGCGTCGACGATCGCCGGCATTGCCGCGCCGCCCGGGCCGGTCAGCCGGTGCGCGAGCGCATCGGTGTCGACCAGGGCGGCCCCGTGCTGGACGAACAGCCCGGCCGCCGTCGACTTTCCGCTGCCGATGCCGCCGGTCAGTCCGACCACCAGCAGGCCGGGCTTGCGCGCGCGGGCGGTCGGTTCGGTGGCAGTCCCGGCCAATCGCGCTCAGCCCAGCAGTTTCAGGTACCCGGCGATGATCGAATCGCCCCAGACCAGCGCGACGACCCCGGCGATGACCAGGTACGGGCCGAACGGCATCGGCACGCTGCGGCCCCGGCGTGCCGCGGCGATCAGGGCGATGCCGATCACTGCGCCGGCCAGCGAGGACAGCAGGATCACCAGCGGCAATGCCTGCCAGCCCAGCCATGCGCCGATGGCGGCGAGCAGCTTGAAGTCGCCATAGCCCATGCCCTCCTTGCCGGTGGCCAGCTTGAACGCCCAGTAGACCGCCCACAGGGCGAGGTAGCCGGCCGCCGCACCCACCACCGCCTCCTGGAGCGGCGCGAAGACGCCCCAGATGTTGACCAGGAGCCCGGCCCAGAGCAGTGGCAGCGTCAGTCCGTCGGGCAGCAACTGGGTGTCGAAGTCGATCAGCGCCAGCGCCAGCATCGTCGCGCAGAATCCGAAGGCGAACACGGCTGTCGGCCCGAAGCCGTAGTGCCAGGCAAGGAAGCCGGCGATGGCGCCGGTCGCCAGTTCGACCAGCGGGTAGCGCATCGGGATCGACACGCCGCAGGCCGCGCAGCGGCCGCGCAGCGCGATCCAGCTGACCAGCGGCAGGTTCTGCAGCGCGCTGATCTGCGCGTTGCAGGACGGGCAGTGGGAACGGGGCTTCGCGAGGTTGAAGGTGGGCCCGGACTCGGGCTCGCTGCCGGCGAGCTCGGCGCACTGCGCCGCCCACTCGCGTTCCATCATCTTCGGCAACCGGTGGACCACCACGTTCAGGAAGCTGCCGATCGCCAGCCCGAACAGCACGGCGACGCCGATCCAGAGCGCGGGCTCGCTGCGCAGCAGCTCGGTCACGTCGTTCATGGCGCGACGGGTCGGATCAGACCACCTGGCCCATCTTGAAGATCGGCAGGTACATGGCGATGACCATGCCGCCGATCAGCGTGCCCAGCACGACCATGATGATCGGCTCCATCAGGCTCGCCATGGCGTCGACCGCGTCGTCGACCTCGGCCTCGTAGAAGTCGGCCACCTTCGACAGCATGCTGTCGAGTGCGCCCGATTCCTCGCCGATGGCGACCATCTGGATGACCATGTTCGGGAAGACGTCCACCCCCTGCATCGATACCGTCAGGCTGGTGCCGGTGGAGATTTCCTGCTGGATGCGCTTGGTCGCCTGCATGTAGACCGCGTTGCCTGCCGCGCCAGCCACTGAACCGAGTGCTTCGACCAGCGGCACGCCGGCGGCGAACATGGTGGAAAGCGTCCGCGCCCAGCGCGCGATCGACGCCTTCTGGATGATCTCGCCGAACACGGGCACCTTCAGCATCAGGCGGTCGATCCCGTTGCGCATCGCCTCGGACTTCTTGTACGCGACGCCGAAGCCGTATCCGGCGGCGCCCACCAGGCCGAAGATCGCCCACCAGTAGGCGACGAAGAAGTCGGAGATCGACATCACGATCAGCGTCGGTGCCGGCAGTTCCGCGCCGAAGCTCGAGAACACCTGCTTGAACGAGGGGATCACGAAGATCATGATGATCGCGGTGATGACGAACGCGACCACGATGATGGAGATCGGGTAGAACAGGGCGGACTTGATCTTGCCCTTGATCGCGAGGATCTTTTCCTTGTAGGTCGCCAGGCGGTCGAGCAGCGAATCGAGGATGCCCGCCTGCTCGCCCGCGGCAACCAGGTTGCAGAACAGGTCGTCGAACTGGTCGGGGAACTTGCGGAAGGCCTGGTTCAGGCTCGAGCCGGTCTCGACGTCGGTCTTGATCGCCATCAGCACCTTCTGCACCGACGGGTTCGAATGGCCCTTGCCGACGATGTCGAATGCCTGCAGCAGCGGCACGCCTGCCTTCATCATCACCGCGAGCTGGCGGGTGAAGATGGTGATGTCCTTCTCGGTGATCTTGCGCCCGGAACCGACCCGCTGCTTCTTGACCTTGACGAACGACAGCCCCTGGCGGCGCAGCTGGGCGATCACCACGTTCTCGCCGTTCGCGCGCATTTCGCCGCGCACGGCCTTGCCGCTCTTGTCCTGTCCTGCCCATGAGTACAGGTAGTCCTGGACGTCCTTCTTGCGGCCCTGGGTGATCGTTGTGGCCATCGACTGCGCTCCGCCTGGTGCGAGAACCGGGGTAAGGTACTACATCGATACTGCTTCCTAAACCCCGGTTTGTAAAGGCTCACTGGCCGCCGGGGGCGACTTCCGCCGGTCAGCCGCTGCGGTCCAGCGGCATGTCCGGTGATCCGCCGTCCACCCGCGGGTGGACGCGAACCGAACGGATCGAGCGTTCCTGCGTCTGCACCACTTCGAGCGGGTGTCCGGCGATCTTCACCGTGGTGCCCGGCTCGGGCAGTTCACGCAGGTACTCCACAATCAGTCCGTTCAGCGTTTTCGGACCATCCAGCGGCAACTTGAGGCCGAGTTTCCGGTTCAGGCTGCGCAGCGTGGCGCTGCCTTCGACGAGGACGCTGCCGTCCTCGCTGTGCAACAGGGAGTCCCCGCGGCCGGGTGCCGTCGTGGTGAACTCGCCGACCAGTTCCTCCAGGATGTCTTCCAGCGTCACCAGGCCCTGCAGTTCGCCGTATTCGTCCACGATAAGGCCGATGCGTTCATGCTGCTCCTGGAAGTTCGCGAGCTGGGTGAACAGCGCGGTGCCGCCAGGCACGAAATACGGCTGGGCGAGCAGCGCCTCGATGTCCTCGGCCTCGGCGAGCCTCCCCTGCCGGACCAGTGACAGCGCCCGGCGCACATGCAGGATGCCGACCACGTTGTTGAGGTCGCTGCGGCAGACCACCAGCCGGGTGTGGTAGCAGGTCGCGATTTCCGCGAGGAGCTGTTCCGGCGGTGAGTCGAGGTCCAGCCACTCGACCTGCCCGCGCGGGATCATCACGTCGTCGACCGTCACCCGCTCGAGCTCGAACAGGTTGACCAGGATGCTCCGGTGCTTCTGCGGGATGTACTGCCCGCCCTCGAGGACGAGCGTGCGCAGCTCCTCCGGCGTCATCTGGTGGGCGCCTTCGTCCCTGGGCTTGAGGCGCAGCGTCCAGAGGATGGTCTGCACGAACAGGTTGACGAACCAGACGATCGGCCAGGCCACCCGCAGCAGCGGGGTCAGCACGTACGACGATGCGAGCGCGATGCGCTCAGGGTAGGTCGCGCCGATGATCTTCGGCGTGATTTCGGCCAGGACCAGGATGCAGAACGTCACTCCGGCACTGCCGATCCAGAGGGCCCACTCGTTCTCGCCCAGGGTGCGGAACATGATCACCGTGAACAGCGCGGCCGACAGGCTGTTGAAGAAGTTGTTTCCCAGCAGGACCACGCCGAGCAGCCGGTCGGTGCGGTCGAGCAGGGCGGCTGCCATCATCGCGCCGCGGTTGCCGGTGCTGACGAGGTGGCGCAGCCGGTAGCGGTTGAGCGCCATCATGCTGGTTTCGGCGATCGAGAAGAATCCGGACACCAGCAGCAGGAAGAACAGCGCGATGAGCAGCGTCTGCAAGGGGATGTCGTTCAAGGGCCACCGGAGCGTGTAATGGAACGGTCAGTTTGACGGACGGCGCCCGGGCGGGCGCGTGCCCGGTTCAGCGGCCCAGCAACACCTCGACGACCACCCGCGTGCCGAGGTAGGCGACCAGCAGCACTCCGAATCCCCAGAGGGTCCAGCGCAGCGCGATGCGACCGCGCCACCCGAACAGGAAGCGCCCGACCAGCAGGGCCGCGAAGATCGTCCAGGAGATCAGCGTGAACACATTCTTGTGGGTGAAGGTCAGCGGCATCCCGAACAGTTCTTCCGAGAACAGCAGCCCGCTGAGCACGGTCGCCGACAGCAGCACGAAGCCGGCGACGATGATCCGGAACAGCATGGTTTCCATCGTCAGCAACGGCGGCAGGCCGGCGAGGACGGGCGGCAGTGCGCCGGTGCGCAACTTGCGGTCGAGCGCGGACAGCAGCAGCGCGTGCAGTGCCGCGATGGTCAGCAGGCCGTATGCAAGCAGCGCGACAATCACGTGCGCAGTGAGCATCGCCACCCCGGCGTTCGGCATCGGATGGTCGGTGCCCGGCACGGCCGGGGCCAGCGCGCACACGGCGGCCACCGGAAACACCAGCAGCTGCAGTCCGCGCAGGTTGTAGAAGAAGTTTCCGAGCCAGTGGATGATCACGGTGACCATGACGATCGCCGACATCGCGACCCCGACCCCGAGGAACACCTTGCCGTCGCGGAACACGGCCAGCCCGACGCTCCACGCATGCAGCAGCACGATCGCCGCGACGATCGCCTGTTCACCCCAGGCAGGGTGCCATCGGGTGGGCAGTTCGATCATCTGGCCACCCGACGGCTGTGGTCGGGGCGCGCGCCGGCGGGTCAACCGTTGACCGAGGTATGCGGCGAATGCGCCATAGGCTAGCGCGCTCAACAGATACGGTAGACTTCCGGACATGATTCGAGTCTACACGAACGACCTTTCGCGTCGGCAGCCACCTGTCGGCAACACCCCGGGCACCACCCCGCACAGGGTGGCGGCAACGCCGGTCGATGGCCGCGCGGTCCGCCACTCCGGAGGCCGGCTGCGGCGCCGGTCCGGGCCGCAGGAGGCACGATGCTCGAATCCCTGACCGAAAGGCTGTCCCGGGTCGTCAAGTCGCTGAAAGGCGAGGCGAGGATCACCGAGTCGAACATCGCCGATGCGCTGCGCGAGGTGCGGCTGGCGCTGCTGGATGCCGACGTCGCGCTGCCGGTCGCGAAGGACTTCATCGCGCGGGTGCGCGAGAAGGCCCTCGGCCAGGACGTGATGACCAGCCTGACCCCCGGCCAGGCGGTGGTCGGCATCGTCCATCGCGAACTGGTCGCGCTGATGGGCGAGGCCGGCGTCGGGCTCGACCTCGCGGTACAGCCGCCCGCCGTGCTGCTGATGGCCGGCCTCCAGGGTTCGGGCAAGACCACGTCGTCGGGCAAGCTGGCAAAGCTGCTGCTGTCGCAGAAGAAGAAGGTGCTGCTCTGCTCGGCCGACGTCTATCGCCCGGCGGCGATCGAGCAGCTGCGCACGCTGGCGAAGCAGGTCGAGGCAGGATTCTACGAGGCGCCGGCCGACGCGAAGCCGGTCGACATCGCACTGGGCGCGCTCGACCATGCGAAGCGCCACTACTTCGACGTGCTGATCGTCGACACCGCCGGCCGCCTGTCGATCGACGAGGCGATGATGGACGAGATCCGCGCGCTGCATGCCGCGGTCACGCCGGTCGAGACGTTGTTCGTGGTCGACGCGATGCAGGGCCAGGACGCGGTGAACGTCGCGCGTGCGTTCGGCGAGGCGCTGCCGCTGACCGGCGTCATCCTGACCAAGCTCGATGGCGATTCCCGCGGCGGCGCGGCGCTGTCGGTGCGCGCCGTCACCGGCAAGCCGATCAAGTTCGTCGGCGTCGGCGAAAAGCTGGCCGGCCTCGAGGCGTTCCACCCCGAGCGCATGGCCTCGCGCATCCTCGGCATGGGCGACGTGCTGTCGCTGATCGAGGACGCGCAGAAGAACGTCGACGTCGCCGAGGCGCAGA
>LNFM01008615.1_pt1 | contig 15299 bp, 11 predicted proteins | sample 596031 | NCBI WGS metagenome assembly LNFM01 (sample SAMN04254537, study PRJNA301005) | activated carbon metagenome | isolation source: dual media filters at the Ann Arbor, Michigan drinking water treatment plant | place: USA: Ann Arbor | reverse complement strand
CGGGCTCTCATCCCACTCTGTCGCCACAAACACAAACGCCCCCTTCGGGGCGTTGCTCGTTCGTGGCGGAGAGAGTGGGATTCGAACCCACGATACGCTTTTGACGTATACACACTTTCCAGGCGTGCGCCTTCGACCGCTCGGCCATCTCTCCGTGGCGGGGAATTCTACCAGAAGGGCGGCGACTGGTTGCGGAGCATGTCGGGTCATCCAGCGCCTGTTCCGCTGCGCGCGCATCAGATCATGTGGAACGCACGAAAAAAAACCGGCGGCCGTCAGGCCGCCGATCAGTGACACGATGAAAGTATTCAGAACTTTCTGCGACGCAAGAGACCCAGTCCGGCCAGACCGATGCCCAACAACGCCAAGGAAGCGGGCTCGGGTACTGCATTGGGAGGTGGCGGCGCAGTTCCCGCCAGGCGGCTGATATAGGCGGTACTGTCAAGCGAGCTGTCGCCGGAATCCGCAATGATGAAGGTCAGGCTGTGCTGGGCCGTGGTGTCGAGGCCCGAAGCGGAAAACACCATGGGTGCGTTACAGTTCAACACGCCATCCAGTTCGGTGGTCGTGCCGAGACACTCAGTCATGCTGGGATGGTTGATATTAATCGGATCACCGGCGAAGAAGGCGATATTGGTCCCGTTGAGGTACAGACCGAAGGCGTCGATGTACTGGCTATTTTTAAACTCCGGAAATTCATCCGAACCGAAGGTCACCAAAAAGAACACGTCACCGGTGTTCGTGGTGAAGGTGATATCCAGCTGGGTGACGTCGAAGTGGTCGTTTTGACCAGAAATGGGCGACAGCAGATTTTGCTGAGCGCCTGTCGCAGGTAACCCAAAGTTCGTGGTCTTGCCGTCTTCCGTGTTCGGACCGGTGTTGTAGTCATTCACATTGCCCGACGAGATGACGATGCCGCCTCCGATGCCATAGGTGTTAACGGCATTGGTGAAGGTGCCGCTGGAAATCCCGGTGCCTGGAAAGTTGTGTCCCTGGAGGCTGGACGAGATGACGGTCAGGCCTCCGCCGCCCGCGATCGCGTTGGCGAGCGTGGTGGCATTATCCGTGCCGGTAATCACGATCGCATGGCTGGCTCCAGTAAAAGCAAGACCGCCCGCCAACGCGGCGGCTACCGCACCAAGTTTGAATTTCTTCAACATGTTCACTTGAGCCTCCAAGAACGAGAGAAATATCACAAACAACCAGGAATAGAAATGACGTCATGCATCACTCAAGGCCCTGACACTTACCCTTGACCATCCCATAAGCATCATGCATGCCAGCGCCACAAACATGATGCAATTTGTATATATTACAAATGGTTGCCACACATCGATTGCTCGCCGATCGAAACCACTGTGCTCGCCTGCAAAAAATTCCGACACTTCTCTTTTCGCCTCCATGCGGAAATGGACGTGATCTCCCCACCGGAATTGCCGTTGCAAATACAGGTAGCGAGATACTCTGGAGGCGGTGCACGGTCCGACCTTGGGCCGGCGTGATTCATACGGCCGGCGCCCGCATTGCACCTCGGCCCGCGGCCATTGCTCGCCGAGCGCGAGTGCGTGCGGTCCGTCAGCGGTGGGTTTCCGAGCGTCCTGCTATTCATACTGGGCAGCGGCCAGGGAACTTAGCGCCTCGCTAGTGTCCTGAGTCGGCAATTCGTTGACACATTGCCGAACGCTGTCGCTACCAGGCCAGCGCCAAAAGTGTCGAAATCGGCACCAGACGCGAAGGAAACCACAGCCAGGTTGAACACCTGGCGAGGAGTTCCGCCCAAGTCTGGCGTCGATTCTCGACGCATTTTGTCAGCGAATCGCCGACTCAGGTCACTAGCAGCGAGGCCGTGATCGCTTGCCCTGTATCGTTACAGATTGCTCCTGAGCGCCGAAATCGAGATGCCATCGATCCCCAAGATTCCGTCGTTCTCTACTACCCGCGACAGCGACAACTTACATTGTCCCGCTCAACTCGGCACGTCGCCTACGATCCGCTTTCGTCTCGTCAGGCCTGCGCTTTACCTGCAGCTTCCTTCAGATTCTCAGTCGATAGCGACACCCTTGCCGTTCGGCTGACTCTTCTCCTTGCCGGGAGAGTGCGCCCTGCCGAGCGCACAAAAATAAGGGCCCACCAAACGGTGGGCCCGGTTTGCTGCGCCCAGCCCGGATCAGACCGCTTGGTGCCGGGCCTCGTTGCCGAGATTCGGGTAGCGGACGTGATCCACGAGATCCTGCACTTCGCGATCAGGTGCGGGCGTCAGCAGGCTCACGATCACGATCGTCGCAAATCCGACGGGTACGCCGAATACGCCTGCGGAGATCGGGTTGATGCCGAACCATTGCAGCTCGGCGATCGGTGCCGTCACCCCGAAGAGCTCACGGAGGAACGGGTACGTGGCGATCATGTAGTACATGCAAGTGCCGATACCAGCCAGCATTCCGGTGATGGCTCCTATCTTGCTCGCCCGCTTCCAGAAGATCCCGAGCACGAGGGCAGGGAAGAAACCGGACGCCGCAAGGGAGAATGCGGCGCCTACCAGGAACAGGATGTTCCCTGGCTTCAATGACGTCACGTATGCCGCAATCAGGGCCACCACGAGCAGCAGCCCCTTTGCAACGGCGATCCGGGTGGTCGTCTTCGCGTTCGGATTGATCATCTTGTAGTACATGTCATGCGACAGCGCATTCGCGATCGTCAGCAGTAGGCCATCGGCGGTCGACAGCGCAGCAGCCAAACCGCCAGCCGCCACCAACCCCGAGATGACGTAGGGAAGTCCAGCGATCTCGGGCGTTGCGAGCACGATGATGTCGCCGCCGAGCACGATTTCCGCCAACTGGACGATGCCGTCCTTGTTGATGTCCGTGATGGCAAGCAGGGTCGGATCGACTTTGGCCCAATTCGATGCCCAGGCTGGCAGCTCTGCGAAGCTTGAACCCACCAGGAAGTGGTAGACGTCGAACTTCACCAATACAGCCAGCGCCGGGGCGGTAAAGTAGAGCAGGAAGATGAAGAACAGCGACCATCCCACCGACTTTCGGGCTTCCCGAACACTCGGCGTCGTGTAATAGCGCATGAGAATGTGGGGCAAGGCAGCCGTACCCACCATCATGCAGAACACGAGCGCGAGGAAGTTCAGACGCGCCGTGTTCTGCGCGGCCTCGTCCTTGCCGGCGAACGGCGTGGCGTGGGGCTTCGGTGGCGCGGCGCGCGCAGCCAAGCCCTTGTCCTTGGTCCACTGCGCCTTCGCGGCATCGAGGTCCTTCGGATAGGCTGCCAGTGCAGTCTCTGCGGCCGCAATCTCCGGCCCGGGTGCGCTTTGCGCCTTGAGTTCATCGACCCGCTTCGTCAGCGCGGCACGCCCATCGTCGAAGGACTTCTGCGGATCCTTGAGTGCCGTGTTGGCCGCATCGGCTCTGGCCTTCAGGATACCGCGTACCTCCAGCTCCTTCGGATCGTTCGTCAGCGCCTTCTCACGCTCCGTGACCTTGACGAGCGCCTGGCCGTACGCGATCTGCGGCACCGGATTGCCGGTGTGCTTCACCGACAGCCAGACGACAGGGATCATGTACGCGACGATCAGGATGATGTACTGCGCCACCTGCGTCCACGTGACAGCCTTCATGCCGCCGAGGAACGAGCACACCAGAATGCCGCCGAGGCCGACGAATACACCGATACCGAACTCGAGGCCCGTAAACCGGCTGGTAATCAACCCGACGCCGTAGATCTGTGCGACGACATAGACGAACGAGCACAGAATCGCCGCGAGCACCCCGATGGTGCGAACGATGTTGCCCCCGTAGCGCGCGCCGAGGAAGTCCGGAATCGTGAACTGGCCGAACTTTCTCAGGTAGGGTGCAAGCAGGAGAGCTACGAGGACGTAGCCGCCTGTCCAACCCATCACGAAGGCGAGGCCGTCGAAACCGCTCAGGTACAACGTTCCGGCCATACCGATGAACGAAGCGGCGCTCATCCAGTCCGCGCCGGTCGCCATCCCGTTGAAGAGGGCAGGTACTCTGCGACCAGCGACGTAGTACTCCGATACCTCCGCCGTGCGGCTGCTAATGCCGATGACTGCGTACAGCAGTACGGTGGCAAACAGGAAGATGTAGCCGATCCATCGGTTCGGCATGCCCATCTGCTCGGCGATGGTCAGGAAGATGACGAAGGCGACGAAGCCGCCCGTGTACAGTGTGTAGTAGCGCTTGAGCTGCGCATTGAATGCGGATTGGCTCTGGCTGGCCATCAGTCTTCCTCCCCTTCTTCGACCCCGTAGCGGCGATCGAGCTTGTTCATGTAGATCGCGTAGATCCAGATGACGGCAACGTAGACGATCAGCGATCCCTGAGCCGACATGTAGAAGCCGAGCGGAAAGCCGAAGATGTTGACTTGGTTCAGTTCCCGAGCGAACCACGCTTCGACGAACGTGACGACGAACCACACCGCCAGCAGTATCGCGGTGATGGTCAGGTTCTTGTTCCAGTACTCACGATGCTTGTCGGTCAACTGCATGCGCCCCTCCATCCGTGTGTGAACATGACAAATGCAATGTGCGGCTCTCGTTCCGTGCCATTGCGCAGAGTTCGCCGCTTGTTATATTTTTCGCGACAATAGCTAAAGACTCTTACAGAATCCTGTCGTGTAGTTGCTGCGTCGCAGCGATATCGATGACAGAGGGCGGTCTGTCGCACGGGAGGAAGCCTTGCGGATCTTGATTACCGAAGACGATGCCGCCTTGGGGGAGGCGCTCAAGTTCAGCCTTGGCCAGGCGGGGTATGCCGTCGACTGTGTTCGCAGCGGCGAGCACGCGGATCACGCCCTGCGGCAGGCGGTATTCGATCTGCTCATACTGGATCTGGGGCTGCCGCAGCTCGACGGCTACGATGTTCTGCGGCGCCTTCGCCGTCATGACGCAAACATCCCCGTACTCATTCTCTCGGGACGAGAATCACCGGACGCCAAAGTGCGCGGGCTGGACCTCGGCGCAGACGACTATCTGGTCAAACCGTTCTCGCTCGACGAACTGCAGGCTCGTGTCAGAGCGCTGCTGCGACGACGCAAAGGGTCGGCGAGTCCGGTCATCGAATTCTCGGATTTGAAGTTCGATACCGTAGAGCGCCTGGTCTCGTGCGGAGAACGGGTGATCGATCTGTCCACGCACGAAACTGCGGTGCTGGAAGGACTTCTTGTGCGCTGCGGAAAAGTCGTAAGCAAGGAGCAGCTCGTCGAGCAGCTCTACAGTTACGATCGCGATGTGAGTCCGAACGCGATCGAGGTCTATGTACATCGTTTGCGCAGGAAGCTCGAGGGTTGCGCACTGGGCATCAAGACCGTCTACGGACGCGGCTATATCCTGGAAGCTCGGCCGATGCCGAACCCAGGCGGCTAGAGCCCGTAGTCGAGGGCTATCCGCCGCTGCAGCAGTCGCCCCTGATTCAGTCCTGAGCGCAGTACCTGACGGTCGAGCATGTTCAGTTCGCCTGCTGCCAACAGGTTGTCGGGCGTATCGCCGCGGCCGACGCATTGGAGTTGGTGACGCAGCCGATAGCCCTGTACGAGATAAAACCCCGCGACCCACGAATCGATCTCGGCATCGGCGATCCCGAGCTTGCGGGCGGCACCGCGCAGGCGCGACTCGGTTCGAACCTCATTCACGCCGGCTGCGAGGCTCATGATCCGCGCGGCATCGATGAAGGGCGTAGCACCGTTCATCTTCAAGTCGATCCGGCCTCCGACACCGGGGGCGAGATCGTGGGTCCAGCGCGTCAAAGCCGGCGCACTGCGCATCGCGTTGCCGGCCATCTGATGCAGGAAGCGCGGGGTCTTGCCGGCGTGTTCCAGGAGACCTGCGCGCAACTCGCCCGCCAAGGCGATCTCACCCGTCAATCCACGCAGATCGAAAAAGATGGCCCCGTGAAGTAGCGCCTCAGGCGAACCGCTATCGATCCAACGAGAGAACTTCGTTCGCCATTCTTCGAAGCTCGCGCACCATTGCGGATTCGACCCCATGATGTTCCCCGGGCACAATCGATAGCCGGCCCGATCGAGGGCCTCGTTGATTCGACGTGCGATCGGAAGCAGACGTTCGCGCATCGCGTCGTCGGCGACGCCGGGGCGCGGTCGAAAGACCATGCCGTTGTCCTGATCTGTCGACAACGTCTGTTCGCTGCGGCCTTCACTGCCCATGACGATCCAGCACACGTCACCCCAAAGGTCCGCACGTTCAAACTCGAGCTGAACGATACGTTCGGTCAGCAAATCGATCAACGACGAAATGAATGCGGTGAGGGGGCCAGTCGCAGCACCTTGCTGGACCATCGTACGCGCAAGCGCCTGGACATCCCGACCATAAGCTTCCACCTCCGCCACGTCGTCGGCGCTCTTGATCGCGAGAGAAAGATGACGAACGCCGGCGGTCTGCATGCCGAAAAGATCCCGCTCGGAGACGATGCCGAAGACGCGCTCGTCGGCATCCAGGACCAGCACATGACGTACCCCCTTGCGTACCATCAGGCGCGCCGCCTCGTAGGCACTCGCACGACGTGACAGGCCGACCGGATCGGACGTCATCACGGATGCAATCGGCGCATCGAGCGCTCCCACCGCAAGGACCACACGATCGACCACATCGCGCAGCGTCAGTATGCCCAGCGGCCGCCTTGCGTCGTCGACGACAACCATTGCGCCGATCTTCAGCCGGCGCATCGATTCGAGTGCCGTTCGCGTGGCCGTCTGCGGAAGACACGCTTCGATGGGACGTCGCACGAGCCGTTCGAGTGTGGTGGCGGCAGGGGTCTCATCGGCCCGTTCGAGTTCAGTAGGCGAGTCTTGCATACCGGGTCTGCTCCGAGGCGCGCTGTGCGTCGCCGAGTGTTCGTATCCCGCGCGCCGCGAGCAGCGGCACCATCTTCAAGTACACGTCGGCGGTCACGCGCGCATCGCCGAGCGCGGTATGACGGCCCGTGACTTCGATCCCGAGCCGATGGGCAATCGCTTCAAGGCGATTGTCGCCGAGTTCATCGTGCAGCACGCCTGCCAGCAACAGCGTATCCAGAACCGGTTGCCGGAATCGAATTCCAATCCGATCCTCCTTGATTTGAAAAAAGCGCAGGTCGAACGCTACGTTGTGCCCGAGCAGCACGGTGTCATCGCAGAAACCGTGAAATCGCGGCAAGACGAAATCGATCGTCGGCTGACCGCGCAGTACCTCCGGACCGATCCCGTGAATCTTCAATGCCTCGGGGTCGATGCGGCGATTCGTGTCGATCAGTTGGTCGAAGGTCTCGCCATCCAGAATCCGTCCGTTCAGAATCCGAACGGCACCGATGGAAATGATCTCGTCGCCCCCCGCCGGATCGAGCCCTGTGGTTTCGGTGTCGAAGGCCGTGTACACGAGGGAGGTGAGTGGCGCTTCGGACAAACGCGCGTCCGAAGGTGAGAGGGACGGCAAGTCGAAATCGTAGAACACCGGACGCGATTCGATCCGAGCGAGGCCCGAGACGCCAGTGATCGATGCGAAGGGCAGCGACAGGCGCAAGCTCGATCGTCCCGTCGATCGATCGATGTCGTGGACCAGCTCCGCGCTCTGGCGCTGCAGCAGTTCGCGCAAGGTCATGCTGCTCGGCTCGCCGCCGACGGACAACGGATCGTCTACCCACGCGGCAAGCGTGGCGCCGGAAAGCCGACGACCGAGCCAGCCGAGTGCCACGATTCGTCGGCCGGCGTCGTCGTAGAGCCGCAGCGTCATTTCGCGTATGTCGAACTCCTCGTGCAGACGTCCCCCCAGGTACCGCAGTGTCTGCACGAAATCGAGGGTGCGTACGCTCTGGGATGCCATGCCGGAGGGAACTTCCGAACTCACCGTCACACCGGCCCGTTGAATCGCATCGGCCGCCATGCTCGCGAGGTCTGCGGCACCGATGACCGCCGATTCGGCATGCGTGGCCTGGTCGAGCACCGACTGTTCGATGCGTGCGGCATCGAGCGCGGCCCCGAGCCGGTGGCATGCCTCGACCGTTGCGTCGACTGCGTCCGAACCCGCGTCACGCGGCTGTTGCTGCAGGCGCCCGACGGACGGACGAAGCAGGGCAAGTGCTGCACCTGCCTGTGTCAAGAGCGTCGACAGAACGACCCGTCGGCGCTCGACGCTCGTGGTCTCTGCCGTGACGTCGTCGACCAGCAATACGAACCCGGAGCGGTCGTCGGACGCACCCTGCAGAGCCGGGAGCGACGCCACCCGCATGCGGGCCATCCGCCCCGAGGCCAGTATCGTCGTAACTGTCTCAACCGCAGTGAGCTCCCCGCAATGCAGTCGATCGGCGAGCCGCTGCAATGCACCTTCGATCCCCGCGCGGGACATCAAGGCATACAGCGAACGGCCCAGACCCATGTAAGCAGCCGGTCCGTCGACGACTTCGCCGTGGGTGCCGACCAGGCGCCTTGCCCGTTCGTTGTACAGCTGGATGCGTCCTGCCTCATCGCAAACGATCACACCCTGCGGCAACTCCGACATGAGGACGGCAAGCCGATTGCGCTCCACCTCGAGATCCGATCGGGCCTGTCGGATTCTCGACTCGCTATCGGACGACAACACCCTCAGCCGCTCGCCCAGGACATTCGCTGCAGCGAGCAATCCCTGCAACTCCGCCGGGCCATCAAGCGGGATGCGGTGATCGGAATTTGCGGTCGCGATAATTTCCACTGCCCGTGTAGCGCGCCGAAGCGGCTGAAAATACGCCTCGCGAATCCACGCCGCGAGGAACCCGCAAAGTACTGCAAACCCAATGCCCAAGACATAGAGCAGCGGTTCGGCCGCCTCCAGGAGGCTGCGCATGGCGGACTGCTGACCGGGATCCAACGCGGCATAGACGCCCAGCCCGAGTGCAGCACATGCAACGGCGCCGATCGACACGCACCCGATCCAGACGACTGCGAAGCTACCGTCGAAGGCCTTCATCGATGGAGCAGGGTGCGCACGGTGTCCACCAACTCGTGCGTCCCGAACGGCTTTGTGATGTAGGCGTCGGCACCGGCCGCCAGACCCGCGTCGGCCTCGACACGCTGTCCCTTCGCCGTGAGCATCACGATCCGCAAGGCGGCGGTTCTGGAATCCGCCCGCAGATCCCTGCACAGGTCGAATCCGCTCCGATTGGGCAACATCACGTCGAGCACGACGAGATCCGGTCGCGACGCAAGGGTTCGTTCTATCACCGCGCCGCCGTCCGACACGGCGTCGACGTCGTAGCCTTGCTGCCGAAAAAGAAATTCGAGCGCCATGACGATGCTCGGCTCGTCGTCCGCGATGAGGATGCGCGCCTTCATGGCACGGAGCGTCCCGGGCCATCCGCCGGCAGGTCCATCGGGGGACGCCGCGGCAGGGTGAACGAGAATATCGCCCCGGCGCCGGGTTCGCTGGCAACCCAGAGGCGTCCGCCGAAATGGCCGACGATCTGGCGGCAGATGGCAAGTCCGAGGCCGCTGCCGGCAGGCTTTTCCGTCATCGTGTCCCCCACCTGCTGGAACTTCTCGAATACGGACTCGTGATGGACCGGGGCGATCCCGATGCCGTTGTCGGCGACATCGATGCGGACCTCGTCGCGCTCCCGATAGAGTGCGAGATGCACACGTCCGGTCGCTTCGGGACTGAACTTTACTGCATTGGACAACAAATTCAGCATGACCTGGATCAAACGGTCACGATCGCCGTGCACGCGAGGCAGTTCGGGTTCGACGTCGATCTCGACCGCAATGCGCTTCTCCGCGAAAAGACGGCTCGTCGCCGCAACCGCCTCATCGACCACCTGGGCCACATCAATGGGCACGGGATGCCATTCGCCTTTGCCGGCCTCCAGCCGGGCAAGATCGAGCACCTGGTTGATGAGGCGAGTCAGTCGTTCCGACTCCTTGATCACGATTCCGAGAAAGCGCACGCGCTGCTCGCGGTCGAGTTCGGGGTTGTCGTGCAGAATTTCGCTCAATGCACGGATCGATGTCAGCGGGGTGCGCAGTTCATGGCTCACCGTCGAGATGAAGTCGTCCTTCATGCGATCGAGTTCCGTGAGGCGCTGATTGGCCTCTCTCAATTCGCGTGTCGCAGCCTCGAGTTCCCTGGACTGCCTCTCCAGCTGATGACTGTACGCGATGGCCTGCGAAGTCTCGTCCAGGATGTGCATGACATCATCGAGCGCGAGAGGCGCTTCTTCGACCAGTGTCGCGACCAGTACTCGCGCCGACGAGGCACCGACGGCACCGGCGAGCAGGCGCTCCGCAAAGTGCGCGATCTCGGGTTCGCCGCGAAGTTCGGCGATCGGTCCCTTGCCGTGCTCTCGCGCAAACCGCTCGAATTCTTCCTGCGCGCGCTCCGGACCGAGAAAGCGGCCGACGAGATCCTGGAGGCCCGCGGCCGAGGCCGTACCGCGCCAGTACAGCGATGCACCGCGCTGACGTCGAAACACGTCGACGAACAGCACGGCCTGGCGATGCTCGAGTGCACTCGGCCGGCTGACGAGCGAGACGCCCACGTAGAGTCCTACGTTCACGAGCATGCTCCAGATCATCGCATGCGTGATCTGATCGAGGCCCTTCAGCCCGAACAGTTCGAGCGGTCTGAGCATCGCGATGCCGAAGGGCCCGGCGGTCAGGAACTCGTCGGGCAGCCAGCCGGACTTCGCGAAAGCGGGCAGCAGTAGCGTGTACGCCCAGATGGCGACGCCCCCGCAGAGTCCCGCGAGCGCGCCGGCTCGCGTCGCCCCCCGCCAGTAGATGCCGCCCAGCACCGCGGGAGCGAACTGCGCGACGGCCGCAAACGAGATGAGCCCGATCGACACCAGCGCATACGCTTCTCCGGCAAGCCGAAAATAGAAGTATCCGAGCATGATGATGATGACGATCGCCCATCGCCGGATATCGAGCAGCAGATTGGCCAGATCCTTGCGCTCGTGCAGGCGCAAGCGTCGAATGCGCAGCAGGATCGGCATGACGAGGTCGTTGCATACCATCGTGGCGAGCGCAATCGTCTCCACGATCACCATGCCGGTCGCGGCCGACAATCCGCCGATGAAGGCGAGCAGGGCGAGCTCCGTGTGCTGCATCGACATGGGCAGCGTGAGCACGAAGGTATCGGCATCGACGCCTCCGGGAAAGCGAAGGAGTCCGCCGAAGGCGATCGGCAGCACGAACACGTTGATCGCGAGCATGTAGAGCGGAAAGAGCCAGACGGCGGTTCGCAGATGCTTCTCGTCGACGTTCTCGATCACCGCCACTTGAAACTGTCGCGGCAGAAACATGACGGCGAGCATCGAGAGCAGGGTGAGCCAGGCCCAGTTCGCATAGCTCGCGAAGTCGAAGAACGGCGTCAGCAGCGGCCGGATCCGGTCATCGGCATGTGCGCGAGTGAAGATGTCGGCGAAGCCATCGAAGATGCCGAAGGTCACGTACAGTCCGACGGCGAGGAAGGCAATCAACTTGACGATCGATTCGAACGCGATGGCCGTTACCATGCCTTCGTGACGCTCCGATGCATCCAGTTCCCGCGTGCCGAAGGCGATCGTGAAGCCGGCCAGGATGATCGCGACGTAGAAGGCCGTGTCCTGCGGAATCGACACCGAACTGGGCTGGTCCGGCATTGCGATCGACGGATACTGGGCGAGGATGCCGAAACTGTTGGAGATCGCTTTGAGTTGCAGCGAGATGTACGGCAGGATGCCCACGACGGCGATCACGGTCACCAGCCCGGCGATGAGCCCGCTCTTGCCGTAGCGGGAACCGATGAAGTCGGCGAGCGAGGTGATGCGGTGGACCTTGCTGATGCGAATGATCTTGCGCAGGCAGATCCACCAGAGGATCGCCATAAGCGTCGGCCCGAGGTAGATCGGCAGGAAACCCATGCCGTCGGCGGCGGCGCGGCCGACGCTGCCATAGAACGTCCAGGCCGTTGCGTAGACCGTCAGGGAAAGTGCGTAGACATAGGGACTGGCAACCAGCGAACGTCCCTGGTCCGCCCGCTTGTCGCCGTAGAAGGCGATGGCGAACAGCAGGCACAGGTAGGCGAACGACACGAGGACGATCACCCAGCCCTGGAGCATGGCGCCGATTCCCCGACTAGCGTTCGCGCGCGATGATCCAGGCAGTCAGCCCGATCAGCGCACCCCACGCAAGAAAGATGAAGACGTAAAGCACCGGTACGCCGAAGACGCTCGCGCCGGTGTTGAAGAGCGAGAGGATGGGGTAGTTGAACAGCGCCACCCCGAGCATGAACGCTGCGACCAACCATTCACCGGTGACGTTGGGCTTGCGCATCCATGCTTCGCGCGGCTACGCGAAGCAGCCGCTGCGCCTTTCACGATCGTTCGTTCGACTCATCGAGGCCATGACGAACGGCCCCAAGGCTTTGGCGCCGTCATTGCATGATCGGCGCCTCCTCCCTTACTTCGTTTCGGGTCAGCGGGTTTCTTTCAACTGATCGAGGATCGCCGGGTTCTCCAGCGTCGAGACGTCCTGATTGATCTCCTCGCCCTTTGCGATCGAGCGCAGCAGGCGCCGCATGATCTTGCCGGAACGGGTCTTCGGCAGATTGTCGCCGAAGCGGATGTCCTTCGGTTTGGCGATGGGTCCGATCTCCTTGCCGACCCAGTCGCGCAGTTCCGCAGCAATGCGCAGTGCCTCTTCGCCCGCAGGCCGTGCACCCTTGAGCACCACGAACGCGGAAACGGCTTCGCCGGTGAGATCGTCGGGGCGGCCGACGACCGCTGCCTCGGCGACCTTGGGGTTCGCGACCAGGGCCGATTCGATTTCCATCGTGCCGAGACGATGACCCGAGACGTTCAGCACGTCGTCGATCCGGCCCATGATGGTGTAATAGCCGTTCGCATCACGGCTGGCGCCGTCGCCCGCCAGGTACAGCTGGCCCTGGAAGTCGTCGGGGAAGTACGTCTTTCGGAATCGATCGGGATCGCCCCAAACGGTACGCAGCATCGACGGCCACGGCCGGCGGATCACGAGGATGCCGCCCTTGCCGCGTTCGACCGACTGACCGGTTTCATCGACCACATCGGCCATGATGCCGGGCAGGGGCAGGGTGCACGAACCGGGCTTGAGCGGTGTCACGCCAGGCAGCGGCGTGATGAGATGTCCCCCGGTCTCGGTTTGCCACCAGGTATCGACGATGGGGCAGCGGCTGCGGCCGACGGTTTCGTAGTACCACATCCACGCTTCGGGATTGATCGGTTCGCCCACCGTACCGAGGATGCGTAACGAAGACAGATCGTATTGCTTGGGAAGATCGGCCCCCAGCTTGATCAGACTGCGGATGGCCGTCGGTGCGGTATAGAAGACCGTGCACTTGTGATCCTGGATCATCCGCCAGAATCGACCGCCGTCGGGGTACGTCGGCACACCTTCGAAAATGATCTCGGTCGCGCCGACTGCAAGGGGCCCGTAGCAGACGTAGCTGTGACCCGTGACCCAGCCGACGTCCGCCGTGCACCAGAATATATCGTGAGGCTTGGCGTCGAACGTCCATTTCATCGTGATGACGGTCTGCAGCAGATAGCCACCCGTCGAGTGCTGGACCCCCTTGGGTTTGCCCGTCGAACCCGACGTGTAGAGAATGAACAACGGATGCTCCGCCTCGACCCACTCGGGCTCGCATGTGTTCGGCTGACCGGCCACGACGTCGTGCAGCCATTTGTCGCGGTTCGGATGCCAGGCAACCTGCGCGCCGGTACGCTTGTAGACGATCACGTTGCGTATCGCTTCGCAGCCGCCCAGCCCGATGGCCTCGTCGACGGCGGGCTTCAGGGGAATCGCCCGGCCGCCGCGCATCTGCTCGTCGGCAGTGATGACGGCCGTCGCACCCGCATCGATGATCCGCTCCTGCAGGGATTTCGCCGAGAAACCACCGAACACCACCGAATGAATCGCGCCGATCCGCGCGCACGCCTGCATCGCGATGACGGCCTCGACGCTCATCGGCATGTACACGATGACCCGGTCGCCCTTCTTGATGCCGAGGCCCTTCAGGCCATTCGCCATGGCGCACACGCGCTCGTACAGGGACTTGTAGGTGACTCGGGTGACCTGACCGTCGTCCGCCTCGAAGATGATCGCCGTCTTCTCGGGCTGGCTCTGCAGGTGACGATCCAGACAGTTGTAGGAGGCGTTGATCCGGCCGTCGGCGAACCACCTGAAGAAGGGCGCATTCGACTCGTCGAGTACCTGACTGAAGGGCGTCTGCCAAAGCAGGTGCTCGCGTGCGAGTCGAGCCCAGAATCCGGTGTAGTCGCGCTCGGCCTCGGCGCAGAGCGCCAGATAGGCCGGCATGCCGGACACGTTCGCCTGCTGCACGAATTCAGGGCTGGGCGCAAAGATGCGGTTTTCCTGCAGAACGGATTCGATCGTAGCCATGCGAAATCTCCTCTCCAAGAGTGCGCGGCTGAGCGCGAGCCGCGTCCGGGAAGACCGGAATTGCAGCAATGGAATCACTAATGCCGGGGCGCTGTAAAGTTCGGCCCCCGATTCGGGCGCCGTCCGTGTAAGGATGTTGCAAGCATCCGTTACACTTGCGCGCAACCGTTCGCCCCCTGCGATCGGCCTCCACCGTTCTCACATGCGCCCACCCATGCAAAACGATCTGAACCCGCTCAAGCCCCTCAGGGCATTGCCCCAATTCATCTTCATGAGCCGATGGCTCCAGGCCCCGCTGTATCTCGGCCTGATCGTCGCGCAAGCCGTGTACGTCTACCTCTTCATGCTCGAACTCTGGCATCTGGTGAGTTCGGCGAACACGATCAAGGAGGCCGAGGCGATGCTCATCGTGCTCGGTCTCATCGACGTCGTGATGATCGCGAACCTCCTCATCATGGTGATCGTAGGGGGGTACGAGACGTTCGTGTCCCGGCTGGACCTCGACGGGCACCCGGATCAGCCTGAATGGCTCTCGCACGTCAACGCGGGTGTGCTCAAGGTCAAGCTCGCGACGGCGATCATCGGCATCTCGTCGATCCATCTCCTGAAGACGTTCATCAACGCCCCCGCCCTGGACGACAAGACGCTCATGTGGCAAACCATCATCCACCTTGCGTTCGTCGCCTCTGCTGTCGCCATTGCCTTCACGGAACGATTGACACACCCGCCCGCATCGCATTGAAGCAATCCAGACCGAAATGTGGATCGCCGGCCGGATTCCGGGCATACTCCACGACGGCGGGCCTCCCCGCATTGCATGGTAGTGAACCTGGTCAGGTCCGGAAGGAAGCAGCCACAGCTATTCTCTGCAAGTGCCGGGGGTTAGGCTCGCCACC
>LNFM01008614.1_pt1 | contig 15299 bp, 17 predicted proteins | sample 596031 | NCBI WGS metagenome assembly LNFM01 (sample SAMN04254537, study PRJNA301005) | activated carbon metagenome | isolation source: dual media filters at the Ann Arbor, Michigan drinking water treatment plant | place: USA: Ann Arbor | reverse complement strand
GGGCACCTCGAAGAGGCGGTTTTGCAAGTGCTTGTCACGCTTGACGTTTTTTGGGCCGAGCGTGTCAATTTGCAGGAAAAATACGATGACCCCGCCACCAGGATCTCTTCCATCTGCGCGCGGGTGTAGGCCTCCAGGTGCTTCCAGCGGCGCACGGTCCCAGCCACGGTGTCGGCCGACAAGCCGGCATCCATGCCGGGCTGTACTTGCACGAGGATGGCGTTCACGTTGCGGTTGTTCGCCTGCGAGGCCTGGATGGCCTCCAGCAGCCCTGGCACGCCCGGTCGGTTCAGGCTCGGGTTGGACGCGGTGCGGGCGCGCTCGTTGACGATGGCGTCGTTGTCCTTCAGGAACTGCGCTTCCTGTGCGTCCTTCAGCGGGATGAAGACCATCGGGTCGCCGCCGGACGAGACCATCCGTCGCGTCAAGCCGACCACGGTGTAGCCGTGGCGGCGGATGCGGATGCGTTCGCCCAGGGCAAAGCCCGTGCGAACGTCGGCCACTGCTTCGTAGTGGCTGCGGGTGACGTGCCGGCCCGCCACCAGGTAGCCTGGTTCGCCCGGTTGCCCGGGCTCGAAGCCGACCACCATGGCGCGCACGTCGTCGTTGTCGCTGCTGGGCGCAGCATCACCCGCCGATGCGCGACGTACCTGCATCGTCAGGTAGGTGACGTTGGCAGCGCGTGCCACCCCGGGCAGCCCGAGCACGCTGCGCACCGTGTCGTCGCGCAGGCTGGACGATTCCGCGTACGGGCCCTGGGTGCCTTGCTGGACCACCCAGAGATCGGCACCGCTGTTGTTCAGCAGTGCGCGCGCGTCGTCGACCATGCCGCGGTAGACGCCGGCCATGGTCAGCGTCACGCCGATCAACAGGCCCAGGCCCATGCCGGTCAGCACGAACTTGCCCCACGAATGCAGGATGTCGCGGCCGGCCAGACTGATCACGGCTGTTGCCCCGCCAGCGTCTCGACCGCCGTGATGCGGCTGCGCGCGCCGATGTCCTTTTCGCTGTACACGATGACCGTCGTGCCGGGTTTGACGCCCTCGAGGATCTGCACCTGGCCATCCAGACTGGTCAGGCCAGTGCGCACCGGCGCGAAGCGCAGGTCGCCGCCGTCGAGCGTCCATACGCCGATCTGCGCCTGCAGCCACCTAATGGCCGCATTGGGCAGAAGCACGGCGTTGGCGGTCGGCGGCAGGGACAGCGTCACCTCGGCCAGTTCGCCCACCGACAGGTCGCTGGGTGCCTGGTCGAAGCTGACCTGGGCGACGCGCTCTTCAGTCACGCTGTCGCTGATGGTTTCGACGCGCGCGACCTTTCCGGCGATGGCGCGCCCGGGGTTCGAACGGAGCACCATCTGTGCCGGCAGACCTGCCGTCAGCCCGGCCGAACGGGCCTGGTCCAGCCGCACCTTGACCCACAGGGAAGACGGCTGGATCACTCGCAGCACGGCCTGCCCGGCCACCACGGTCGACCCGGGCTCAGCATCGCGGCTGATCACCACGCCATCGGCAGGGGCCAGCAGGCGCACATTGGCGCGCTGCTGGCGCAGGCCAGCCCGTTCGGCCGCCAGGCGCTGCTGATCCTGTCGGGCCGCAGCCACGTTGGCAGTGGCCGCGGTGACCACCGCGTCGGCCGAAGCCTGCTCCTGCAACCGGGCCTCGACGGCATTGGCGCTGATGAAGTTCTGTTGGCCCAACTCGACCGTACGGCGCGCGTTGACGGCCGCCAGCGCCTGGCGGGCCAAGGCGTCGCGGCGCTGGGCCTCTGCGCCAGCCATGGCGCTGCCGGCACGCGCCACGGCAGCGTCGAGCGCGGCCGTGCGTTCGTCCAGGTCGACCGGATCCATCTCGGCCAGCAACTGGCCCGCCCGGACGAGGCTGCCGACGTCCACGGTCACTGCGCGCACTCGGCCGGCCACTGTCGGGCCGACTAGGTAGCTGCGCCTTGCCTCGACCGTGCCGATGCCGAACAGCGCAGGCGTGAGCCGGCCCTCGGCTGCTTGCACGACCGTGACGCGCGTCGGCGCCAGAGGCCCCGACCGCATGACCACGAAGGCCAACGCGACCAGCAGCAGGACGCCCAGGAGCCCTAGGACGAGCCGGCGGATGCCGATGGAGGAGAGTTTCATGAGGCCACCCCGAGGCTGCGCCGGTAAAGGGCGTACAGGCCAACCGACTGCTGGCGCATCGCGGCGGTGCGCCCAGTCAGCATCGATTGCATGACCAGCCCCTGGATCAGGCCGATGAAACTCGTCGCAGCGGCATCGGCGTCCAGCTCGGGGCTGACCAGCTTGCCTTGGATCGACAGATTCAACTGACCCACGATCAGCTTGCGGTAACCCTGGAGCACGGCACGTACCTCGCCCTTGGCCGCGGAGTCGGCAGGTTGCTGGAGCTCATGGAAGATGAACCGGGGCACGCCCGGGTGGGCGATGACGAACTCGACATGCGTGCGGAACATCGCAGACAACGCGTCCAGGGGCGTGACCGCGTCGTCCACGGCGGTCTGCAGCGTTTGCAGCAGGGTCTCGCGCACCCAGCGCATGGCCGCGAGCCAGATGGCGTCCTTGGTGGGAAAGTGCTTGAAGACGGCACCCTGCGTGACGCCGATGGCCGCTGCAATGTCGCTGGTGGTGATCAAGGCCGGGCTCGACTCGCGCGCCAGGCGCAGCGCCGCAGCGACGATCTCTGCCTGGCGTTCTTCGGTGGAGAGCCGGATCTGCATGAGGGGGTCCCGGGCGTCGTTAGTAAGTCATTGGATACTTACCACTATACGACTATGCGGCATCTGCTGCATGGGTCCCGCCTTCGGGGAGGTGCCGGTCGCACTAGCGTGGATCGGCACCGCCATCGGCGTCGTCGGCTACTTCAGCGTCGCCGTGGCCGATGCCCTGGTCATCGAGGCCATGCGCACGCTTTCCGCAGCCGAGGTGGTGGCCGACACCAATGCGTACATCGTGCTGGCGACCGCCATGTCGCTGGTCGTGTTTCGCCAGCGCACGCGGTGGCAGAAGCGGGCCGTGGCGGCCGGCGTGGTGTTTGCGGGGCTGGCCTGCATCGGGGTGGGGCGGGGTTCGTCGAGGCCGACGCAGCCTTGGGCCCTGGTCAGGTCTCGTGCTGCCCCTGGTCCGCCTTGCGCCAGTCTCGCGGCGCCACACCGTAGCGCTGCTTGAAGGCTTTGGACAGCGCCGTGGCGCTGCCGTACCCCACCGCGTCGGCCACGGCCTTGAGCAATCCGCCCGCACGCAGTTCGGACATGGCCAGGGTCAGTCGCCAGTCGGCGAGGTAGCCCGCTGGCGTGGCGCCGGTGGCCTGCTTGAAGGTCACGGCAAACGCCGTGCGCGACATGCCGGCCTGCACCGCCATGCGCTCCAGCGGCCACGCCTCGGCGGGCGCCGCGTGCAGCGCGACGAGCAGCCTGGCCAGACGGGGATCAGCCAGCCCTGTGATGAGGCCGCTGCCGACGCCGCTCGCGCCCGGGTGGTCAATCAGCCAGCGCAGCAGTTGGATCAGCACGACCTCGAACAAGCGGTCGGCCAGCAGTCGCGAGCCGCAGCGCACGCGGTCGGTCTCGGCGAACAGCAGGTCGAGCGCGGGCTGCAGGCCATCGACCTGATCCAGCGGGACGAGCACCAGAGCTGGCAGCGCCACCACCAGCGGGTTGTGCTCGGCACCATCGAAGTCGAGTGTGGCGCACGTGAAATCCGATCCGTCGCGCGGCGGGTTATGGAAGGTGTGCGCCACCGGCCGGGGGTAGAGCATCAGCGTCGGCTCGTTCACGACGACACGGCGTTTCAGGCCTTTGACATGGCCGTGCGTCACCACCAACTCGCCGCGGCGCAGCACATGCAGGAAGGCGCGGCCCGGCTTCGCGTCGAAGACGGTCGTGCCGCACAGGGCGCCGGCATGGAACAGGTGGGCCCGCACGCGGAAACGATCCAGCAGACCGGAAAGTCGATCAATGGCGAGGGCCGGGGTCGCTGCCTCCGTTCTGAACGATGGATGGTGTTTTGAGTACTTCACAGCATCCATGGTACAGATGATGGGGACACACTGGGGACGTTGCGCAATCACATCCGGGTCGGCAGACCCGTTCCAACCCAAGACACCAGGAGTTGTTCATGAAGATGCTGAAACTGCTGCTTGCCGCCACCACGCTCGGTGTGGTGGCGGATGCCGGCGCGGCAGCGCCGCAAGGCCGTGCACCCGGCTACGCGCTGGGCCAGTCGACACTGGCCCGTGCGCCGTACTCGCTGGCCGACCTGGCGGCGCTGCAGAAGTCGATGCTGTTCGGCGCCGACGACGTGGCAGCGCTGCGCCAGAGCCGGGCCATCCTGGCCGACCAGACCGAGGCCATCCTCGATGTCTGGTACGGCTTCGTGGCCTCGACGCCCGAGCTGGTGGTGTTCTTCGGCGACACGCGCAGCGGCCAGCCGGACGGCGCCTACCTGGCCGCCGTCCGCAAGCGCTTTGCGCTGTGGATCCTGGACACCGCCGACGCCAAGTTCGACCAGGCCTGGCTGGACTGGCAGTACGAGATCGGCCTGCGCCACAACCGGGTCAAGAAGAACAAGACCGACGGCGCCCATGGCCCCGCACAAGTGGACTTTCGCTACCTGCCTGCGCTGACCATCCCCATCACCACGACGCTGAAGCCTTTCCTGGCCAAGAAGGGGGCCTCAGCGGCGGACGTCGAGAAGATGCACGCGGCGTGGGTGAAGGCTGTGCTGTTGCAGGCCATCCTGTGGAGCCACCCCTACATCAAGGACGGGGAGTTCTGATGCCGTCGCCTGCAACGCCGGGTCGTGCGGGCACCCCATCGCCACCCGGGCAGGCAACCAGCCTGCCAGGGTGGCAGGCCTCGCACTGGTTCAACACCCCGAGGCCCATCGAACTGAAGGACCTGCGAGGGCGCGTCGTGCTGGTCCATGCGTTCCAGATGCTGTGCCCGGCGTGTGTGTCGCACGGCCTACCCCAGGCGCTGCGTGTGCATGAGGCGTTTCAGGGCGAGGCAGTGACGGTCATCGGGCTGCACACGGTGTTCGAGCATCACGAGGTGATGGGGTCACAGGCCTTGCAGGCCTTCCTCCAGGAATACCGGTTGCCATTCCCGATAGGCATCGACCAAGCCGCCGAGGCGGGGCCGCTGCCTGTCACCATGGCGCAGTGGGGCCTGAATGGCACGCCCAGTGTCGTGCTGTTCGATCGGCAGGGCTGCGCGCGACTGCACCGCTTTGGGGTTGTCGACGACCTGGTGCTGGGCGCAGCGATCGGGCAGTTGCTGGCGGAAAGAACACCGGTCGCTGCGTCGGTGTCCCTAGATCGCGTCGGAACTGGCACAGCACGGCCAGCGTGCGACGACGAGGGTTGTGTTTCGCGATAGCGCCAACCTTCGATCGCTGGTGATGGATCGCAAGATCGGAAATCGGTGCTCACGATCGATGATCGACGCAGCGCCCGGCATCTTGCCGACAACCGACGCCACCGGCGGCCCTGCCATCGACTGCCCTCCGCGCAACTGCAGGCTCGTGGCATGAAGATGCCTGGACTCGACCAACGGACAGCTGAAGGTCTTGGGCGATGCGCCCGCGCTTGTTACGGCTGGAGGGTCGGCACCCTCGAAGAAGGTGAAGCGCAAATCGTGCCGCTGCGGCGCGCCACGTCACGCAGTGGTGCCTGAGCCGCGGGCGACTAGAGCCCGCGCTTGGCTCGCATCAGAATGGTCGCGACTTCGTTGGACGCCAAGGCGAACTGCGATCCCGATCCAATGAGCCTTTCGGCCTCCGCATAGTGCCCGCCGTTGATCTGCTTGGCGACCGAGCCGGCGGTTCGATGAAACTCTGCATGCTTCTTCATCAGTTCGACGAACGACGGCCGCGAACCCCACTGCGCGCCGCCAGGGCCATGAATCCACTTGCCGAGCGGGCACTGGTCATCGCGGCAGATGGTGTCGCTGTCCAACTTGTCGCGGTCTGAAATCGCCTTGCGGAGCCTAACCTTCCACTGGCGGTGCGCCTCGATGGCCTTGTCGAAGTCGAAATCAGTGACCGGGCGAGAGGCTTCCGTCAGGGCGAGCTCGTCCGGTATCTTGAAACGGGCCACTTCGTCGGCTAACGTGTGGGCCTGCTCCTTCATGGCGGAGGCCGCCGCGGCGGTCTGCTCCACCATGGCTGCATTCTGTTGGGTCATGCGGTCGAGTTCCTGAACGGCTTGCCCGATCTGCCCGACACCCAAGCTCTGCTCGCGAGCGCCCGTGGCCACTTCCCCGAGCAGCCGGTCCACACGTTGAGATGAAGAAACGATCTCCTCGATGGTCGACCCTGCGCCGCGCACGACCGTCGTTCCAGCCTCGACCTGTTCGAGACTGCTCGCAATCAGGCCCTTGATTTCACGTGCAGCCTGCGCGCTCCTCTGAGCCAGTACCCGTACCTCGCTGGCCACCACCGCGAACCCGCGGCCCTGATCTCCGGCACGTGCAGCCTCCACGGCTGCATTGAGCGCCAGAATGTTGGTCTGGAAGGCAATACTGTCGATGGTGGCGGTGATCTCGCCGATCTTCGAGGACGAAGCGCGGATCCCTTCCATCGTCCTCACCACGTCGCCCATCACACGCCCGCCATCGGACGCAGTCTGGGCGTTGTGACGCGCCACCCGCGACGCCTCCTGCGTGCTCTCGGCGGTGCTCTTTACCGTCGAGGCGATCTCCTCCATCGAGGCAGCCGACTGTTCTAGGTTCGCCGCCGCCTGCTCCGTGCGTGCGGACAGGTCCAGTGCACCCGAGGCAATCTCGCTACTTGAATGGACGATCTCGTCACTGGAGCGGCGCACGCGCAAGACCATGCCTCGCAGTGAGTCCTGCATGTCCCGGAGTTCGAGCATCAGCTGGGCCGCCTCGTCGCCTCCCCAGGGAGAGGGCGAGGTAGTTAGATCGCCCTGGGTCATGGCGCGCAAGTGGCGTCGGGTCTCGCGCAGGCCACCTTCCATCACCCGGTAGAAGCACAGGAATAGATAAGCCGCGAAGAGCAGCGACGCAACCACGATGCCGGCAGTCCATTCGGCCTTCTTCAGGGCCGCATCATGCAGGTCACCGGTGTACACGCCGGAGCCGACGATCCAGCCCCAGGGTTCGAAGCCAATCACGTACGACACCTTGTCCACAGGGCGGTCGCTACCGGGTTTGGGCCATTGATATGCCACGAAGCCCTTGCCACTCTCGCGCACCTTGATGACGAAGGCTTTGAACAGCGCCAGTCCGTTCGGATCCTTAACGTCGCCCACGTCCTTGCCGTTCAGCTCCGGCTTGATGGGATGCATGAGCACCCGAGGCTGCATGTCGTTGACCCAGAAATACTCGCTCTTGTCGTAGCGCAGTTCTGAGAGCGCCTGCAGCGCCATTTGCTGCGCCTGGTCGCGGGGCAGTTTCCCGCTGGCCTCCTTGGCCTGCGCCCACCGGATCAAGCCATGGGCGACTTCGACGTGCTGTCGGGTCGCCTCCATGCGAGCCTCCAGCAGGTGGTTGTACTCCGACACCTGCTGCCACCCCAGTACCCCCAGGAAAGGTGCCGTGAATGCCAGAGAAATGATCAGTGCTTTGGCCGAAAAGCGCAGCCGACGGAACAGTCGCACCCCCGGCGCCCAGACACCATGGTGAGCAAAGAAGCCGTCAGAGTTGCCGCGGTCCTTGTCGTTTCGCGTGGACACGGGACGGCTGGACGACAAGACTGCTGACATTTTGGGATTGATCCGGCTGTTGATGGTCGGGAAGTCAACGGCGCAAGGGTGCTGCGCTGACCGCGGCCTTCTATTGCCGCGTACTCGCCCAATATCGGCAGCACCGAGTTGGTGCTTGAGCGGAATCACGCGCAGGTCAGATGCATCGTGCCCAAGGTCTCCGGCACAACCGTGACCGGTGGGACTCTCGATGGTGCAAGGACTTGGAGTGCCAATGGCCGCGGCACTGGATCGCAGGGCCACTTCCCGGCTGAGCGTCACCGGTCGATGAGTCTCCGATCGACCACTGTGGCAGGCTGTAACCACTCGCCAACGCGAGCATGAGCCGGCATCCGCTGGCCATTCCTGCGACCGGTGCCGGCGAAGCAGGGGTGGTGCACGGCGGCCGAGCTGCACGACTTGCCCGACGGCCGGCTGGCCCGGGCCTGCGGCATCGTCACGGTGCGGCAGCAGCCGGAGACCGCCAAGGGCGTGATGTTCGTGTCCCTGGAGGACGAGACCGGGAGCGTGCAGGTGATCGTGCGGCCCAAGCTCAAGGCGCAGCTGCGCGGGCCGCTGCTGCGTTCAAAGCTGATGGCGGTGAAGGGCACCTGGCAGCGTGACGGCGACGTGCGCAATCTGATCGCGGGGCATGTCGAGGATCTGACGGCGCTACTCGGTGGGCTGTCGACGGCGAGCCGTGACTTCCACTAGGCGCCTCCCGGTGGCAAGAGAAGGTGTAGGTGCTGTCGCCTCGGCTAAAGTCGCTTTGGCGAGCATCGCTCCGACCATCGAAGCAATGCCCAAAAGATCTGCGCGATTTGCTCGCGCAGTGCAAGCAGCCGCATCATCCTTCAAGAATTCCACGTGCTTGGCGAATCACAGCGGAAAAGAATCGTCCCGGCCCAACAGGCCATTCGGCGCATAACGCTGCTGGATCGGGACCTGGGTCCTGAACCGATCGGTGCGCTACCGTTGCTTGCGCCTGTACGTGTGCTCCGGCTCAACAAGGGCGCGATACGCGTCAAGCGCCGGAGCCCCAGGCGACGCAGTGACGAGCTCTGGGTTGGGACGGGATACACCGAATCGGGACAGGACGACGACGTTCCTCTCTACTTGCGAATCGGAACCGCCCGGCACATCGTTGCGGAACTGGTATGCGCGGTGATCGGCCGCGCCATCGGCCTACCGGTCCCCGAACCGTTGATCGTCAAGATTCGGCGAGGTGACCTACCGTCGTCGCGGCTGATCGACCAGGAGGCGGACGCGACTTTGGCGTTCGGAAGTGCCTCGGTCGGAGGAGACAGTTGTGCCCAACTCCTGCGCGAAGACAGCGAGCATGCACTACGTCTCGTGATGACCTGGAGGCAGCTGTTGCCGACGACAGCGTTCGACGAGTGGATGGCCAACCCCGATCGGAATCTGGGGAACATCGTCTTTGCGGCTCAGAACCTCTGGCTGATTGATCACGCCCAGGCACTTGGCGGCAAAGCGGCCGAGGCGTCGTCTCTGAAGTCCCTTCAAGAGCAGGCCTTTCCCAACGTGCTGGCCACGATGATCGAGTCCGCGTTCCCGCCGGCCGATCGCGCGGAGCACTTGAAGTGGGTGCAGCACTGGCTGAACCACAACACGCTTGCCCTAAATCTCGAGGAGGCGATCGCGGCGACCGGTGTTCGACGCTGGCACACAAAGCGAGAACGAACTCAGTTGCTGAACTTCGTTCGAAACCGACTTCTCATCACTCACACACTACTGTGCAATCGCCTGGGACATCCTCAACTGAACTTGCCGAACCCGGGCGAGTGAGCGGCCGAAGGGCGCTCATTCAGTTCAGCCCTGGGCTAGTGTCGAGCGAGCGGGTCACCGCCGGTGTCGTCCTTCAACTCTTGGACGGATCGGTACACATTCGGACTGCGCTCGATGCAGAGAAGGCTGAACACGCTTTCGGCGGTGCGGGGGTGGCACTGGCTACTTTGGCGCAGGCCATGTGCAGGTCCCTGGCCGAGCATTGGTCGGCGATGGATCCGGGGCCTTGGGTGCCACCTTTCGAGACTGCCGAACTCGTGCGCGAGGACGCCTTCACGGCTCAGAGCGTCGAAGCTGCGTCGTCCTTTCTGCTTCAGGAACAGAGCGCCCTGCACCAACTGATGTCGGCTTACTCGTTGCCTGCTCAGCAGCGGGCATCGAACATCGTGAGGCGTGTCAGGCAACACGTGAAGGGCAATCCGCGGACGGAACACCTGGTGCCGCGCTTCAATCGGCCGCTGAACATCGTCGACAACAGTCAGCCTCTTCGTGTCGACTTCCTCGGACAGAACCTTGCCTGCTTTTTCATGCAACTGACCGAGAGTCAGCGGGGCATCGAAGGCAGTGCCGAGCGGGCCTTCGGCAAACTCTACGAACTGCAGGCGCTGCGTCGTTTCGTTAGCCAGCGGCCGAGGTTCATTGGTCTGTTGCCGGAAGAGAGGCCAGGTTCCTTCGAACTGGTCTTGGTCGGCAATCATCGACATCCCGTGAGGCGACAGGTACTCGCCCAGATCGAGGCGCTTGCCGATCAAAGAGACGTCCGGATGCGTCCCGTGCCCGATGTAAGTGCTGCCGCGGCGCACGTGGCGCGCGCCGAGCGGAAGTAGCGCTACTCCTCGATTGGCCGAAAGTACCCGCGGATACGGCGCTCGTCCCGTACCACCAACTGGATGTGGCTCTTCTCGGTGAACAAGGTACCGGGGTAAAGGTTATCGCCCTCGCTGAATACCGACCGGATGGTGTCGTACGGCGTCAGCCCTTCTGCCTGTCGGATCGTGTGCATGAACTCGATCACCGCGCAGTCCAACTGGCGGCGCGGCTTGTCTCGTCCCCCGGCGTTCGTCGGCATCGGAACCCCGGCAGACGTCGAAGCTTGGCTCAGAAGGTCATGGGCCTGGCGAAGTTCGCTCAGGAAGGCGCGGTCGTGCAGTGTGCCGCAGTAACCGAGGTCGATGATCGCGCCCACCACGGCGGGCGTCTCTACTTTGCCGCTCGAGACGGACGGGTTGTCCCGCACGAACTCGGCCCATTCCATGGCACGCTTTGGGCTCGACTCCCAGAAGTAGATGCCGTTGCCGAGCCAATCGTAGTGGTTTGTGCTGCGTCGAAGATGTGGCTTGCCGGCACCTGCAAGCACTCGTTCTGCGACGGACTTGTCGCAGCCGTGAAACCCGAGGACGAAGCTGGGCTGGAACTTGTAGAGGTCCCACATACGGCCGGGCCGGCTCTATCAGCCCTTGAACCGCTTCGTGAGTTTTCCAGTCGCCGTTGCGATGCCCGCGCTCTGCAGTGTCTTGAGGGCGAATGCCGGGTCACTGCGAAGCTTCTCTTTGAGCTTGGCAATGTCGGGCTTCAGGGCCGGATCGCTGAGGCGCATCACACCAGGGCCGGTCGGCGCTTGAACCCCGAGCGACGCCAGACCAGCAGCGTTCCTGCTGGTCAGCACCTTCGGTCGGCTCTTCGTCGCGGTCTTGGTGGCGGTCGTCATCGTCATGGCCCCAGTTCAGTCCTCCGCTGCGGCGCAGCATTTTGAACACTGGGAGTGTCACACGAAGGTGAGTGCCAAGGCGATCCCGTGGTTAACCTGATGGGCAGTCCGCACGGGAGTGCGCTCCAAGTGGTGCCTCAACGACCTCGCGACGGCGCGTGTTCGCATGCGAAACGCGCCGATAAGTTGACATAACTAATATCGTCGCTCATTGAGATTCGCACCCGAAGTGGTGTCAATCTAGGCGTCGATTGCCTGGACTCGAACCGCGAGGCGCTCGAATCTAGCATTCGGCGGTCGCCATCAGCGCACCAGCGCGTCGTGGAGCCTCTCGGCAAGGTGCACTCGACCTTGTTCACCCGGTCCGGCTTCGCCTAATGCCAACCTAGGGTTCTCGCCAAGTCCGCGTCGGCACAGCCTTCATCGTTGCACGTCTTCTGTCAAACGCGCACAATGCTTCCATCACCATTGTGATCGGCGCTATGCACAGCATGACCTTGGAACAACTGCGCGCCACTGCGGCCGCCGGCGGCGTCGCCGGCGTCACGCTGAAGGGCCAGGGCGGCGCCTTCATGCTGCGCATCGCCACCCGCAGTGGCCAGCAAGCTGTGCTGGCCAAGGCTCGCAGCACCGAGCCGCGCCGCTTCGGCAACCCGGCCTCAGCCATGATCCTGCTGCGCGAGATCGGCATCGCCGTGGCGCAACTGGACGCCACCGACTGGGACCCCGACCAGAAAGACATGAGCCGCAGCCGCGCCAGCCAGGCCGAAGCGATGCGTACCGCCCACCAGGCCGCCGCCCACAACCGCTGGCTGGCCGCCGAGATCCAGGCGTCGCTGGACGATCCGCAGCCGAGCATCCCGCACGACGACGCCATGGCCGCGATGGACGCGGAGATCGACGCGATCGAGAACCGGCGCGACAAGCCGGCACGGCCCGCGCGGAGGGCCGGCGCGTGAGCACCCCACCTCGGCAGCCCGAGACCGTCATCGCCCAGGCGATGCTGGCCGCGGCGAGTGAGGCGCCGCCCGCTCCAATCACGGCCGACGAAGCGGCCGCGCTCGAACGTCTGCTGGCACACGCGCAACGCGACTCCGGCCAGAGCCGGCGCGTGGCGGACTTTCTGCTGGCCTGGTGGAACAGCGGCAGCTGCGGCGCTTTCGACCTGACCTCCTTGTGGGCCTTGGACCCCGCCATCGTGGCCGACATGACCGTGGTCTTCGGATTGATCGGCCGGATCCACCGTTACCCCGACCGCCTGGGCTACGAGGCCGAATTCAAGGCCATCGTCCAGGCCTGGCGGCCGGAGCTCGGTAGTTGATGTCGGGAGGCGACTTCAGCATCGCCTGGCGCCCCAAGGCCTTGGAAGATCTGCGCAGCATCGTTCGCTACATCGCCCAGGACAGCCCCTCGCGCGCGCGGACCTTCGGCAAGCGCCTGCGAGAGAAGGTGCAGCCACTGGCGCAGCACCCGTTGCTTGGCCGCGAGGGGAGACCCGGGCTGCCCACCGGTGTGCGCGAACTGGTGCTGCACCCGCACTACATTGCCTTCTATCGGGCGATCGAGGCGTCGCGCACCGTCGAGATCCTCCGCGTCAAGCACACGTCGCAGCAGACACCTTGAAATCGGCGTTGCGCCGCAACGCGCGGTGCCCCGGCTTTGAACCTCGGTGTCGTCCATTTCAACCTTCGGTTCCGACCGTCCATGAGCACTCCCAAATCACCCTCTGGCGCCAACACGTCGGACAAGGACCTGCAGGCTCTGTTGCTGCGCCTGCGGTGTCCGACTCCCCTGCACGCGCTGCGCACACTGGTGTTGGGCCACATCACCAGCCCGCGCCTGGAGGTCTCGCCGATGGCGCCACTGGCCCAGGCCTGGGGCGGCGAGTTGCCCGAGTTCGCCTCGGCCGACGAGGTCGAGGAAGTGATGCAGGTGCTCGTGCACGGCCTGTGGAACCGCCTGTCGGAGCACCAGAACTCGCGCACCCCGTTCAGGCTGCCGCGCTTCGAGGTGCTGCCCACGCGCCAGGCACTGCTCGACCTCGCCCGCATGCGCGCGCAGGAGCTCAAGGGCTTTGTGGATGGGCTGTTCGGCACCGAGGACGAGATGCTGCTGCCGCAGAAGGCCCATGAAGCCGTGGTGGCCTTGTCAGAGTTGCACGCGATGTTCGACGGCGCGGCCGGGCTCCTCGCAGACGACTCGATGCTGGCCCCGGCACAGGAGCTGAAGGGGCTGCTGCGCAACCTGCAGCAGATGACCATCGTCGCCGACGAGCACATCAACAAGGCCGTGCAGTCCTGCAAGCGTGCCCGCGGTCAGCGCCTGGAGACCATGGCCACGGTCATGTCGAGGAAGATCATGAGTGCCGGCGACGATGACGACCAGGACGAGGTGACCGCGCACGACGACGAGCCCGACTTCATCGAGTCGCCGCTCAGCCAGCACGTGACGCGCAACGGCGTGACGGTCCGAGTAGACATCTACGGCGACTCCGACAACCGGTGGATCCTGGAGATTGTCGACGCCGAGAACACCTCGCATGTGTGGGACGAACACTTCGAGACCGACCAGCAGGCCCTGGACGAAGCGCTGCGTGCGCTCGACGAGGAGCCGCTGGAGTTCCTGGGGCGGAACGCGCAGCAGCCGCTGAACTGAACCAAGTTTTGGGAGGCGGTTTCTGCGGGGAGTTGGACTGGGGTTTCGAGTTGCGCGGCCCTGGCAAGGGACGCAGGATGGTCTGCCCTTCCCACGAGCTGCGATGAAGCCCCGGACATCCCCCTTGCGACTTGCGCTTGCCGGCCTGTGCGGTCCGACCGCACAGGCCGGTGCGGGCAACGTCGACGGACTGCTGGCGATCGCGGGGCTGCAGCTGCAGGCGTACGACCCGCCGACCCGATTTGCCGATCCTCGGCTCGCGATAGTCTGCAGGGAGGCTGCGAAGAAGGGTCTCATCGTCACTGACACCCAGGGCCGCCTGGTCGGTGATCTGCGAGCGGTCTCCGTTACGGACGCGCTTCCTACGCTCGGGCACGGCTAGGCTGACCCGCGGCGAGGCCTCTCGCCGGCAGCTCAGGTGCGGCTCGACGCCGCGGAGCCGCGACGCTCCAACGCGCGGACGATGGTGCCGACCATCGTGTCGGCCTTGGCGGGCTTGGCGACATAGGCATCGAAGAGTCCGCTGTGCTCCTGTGCGAGGCCAAACGCGCTCATCGCGATCAACCTCGTCTCCGACCTCGGATGGCGAGCCTTCAGGCGCCGCGCAAGTTCGTAGCCGTCGGCGCCCGGCATCTGGATGTCGATCAATGCGGCTTCGTAGGCCTGGCCTTCGAACTCGCGAAGGGCTTCCTCGGTCCCAGGTGCCTCCACGCAGACGGCGCCCTTGGCGCGCAGCAGGTCGGCGACGGCGTTGCGAACGGAGTCTTCGTCGTCGACGACCAGCAGCCGCAGGTTCGACAGGCTGGCCGTCCCGGCGCTCGGCCGCTTGGGCGCTTGATCCAACACCTTCACCGGAATGCGCACGCAGGCCGTCGTGCCACGACCCTTCTCCGACTTGAGCTCCGCTGTCCCCCCGAGTTGTGCGACCAGGGACCTGACGATCGACAGCCCAAGCCCCAGACCCCGCGCCTCACGCGTACCGCGAAACCATGGTTCGAAGACATTGGGCAGCGCCTCCTCGGCGATGCCGCTGCCCGTGTCGCTCACCCACAGCGACATCGTGCAGGGATCACCGCCATCGATCTCGGCTCGAATCTCGATGTGCCCGGCGGTCGTGTACTTCACCGCATTGCTCACCAGGTTGCCGATGATCTGCTGCAGCCGCATGTCGTCGGCATGCAGCGTGACCTCCGGGACCGCCACGCGAACCTCGATGCCCTTGCGAATCGCTAGTTCCCGCAGCTCGACGATGGAGGCTGCAACGACTTCTTCAAGCTGCACCGGCCGCTCGCGAATCTCGTAGCCTGCAGCCTTGTTCGCTCGAACGAAGGCGGCCAGGTCGTTGGCCTGGTGCATCAGTTGGTCGGCCGCTCGTGACAGCCGCTGGACCGGCTCCTGAAGGCCTTTGGACCTCTCGT
>LNFM01008613.1_pt1 | contig 15300 bp, 13 predicted proteins | sample 596031 | NCBI WGS metagenome assembly LNFM01 (sample SAMN04254537, study PRJNA301005) | activated carbon metagenome | isolation source: dual media filters at the Ann Arbor, Michigan drinking water treatment plant | place: USA: Ann Arbor | reverse complement strand
CTCAAGCTTCCATTCCCGAGAGGGCCCGATGACTGAGGGACAAAAATATCCAACCAGCCCCTTGACCGTTCAGCGCTCATATAAGGATGAGGTGAATGGGTCAAGTTGAGACGGAAAGACTCTAGAGGAGACGGGCGGCGATCCGCTGCACCATCGCCATCTTCGGCTGGCTGATCATGCGCGCCTCGTAGGCCGTCACCGAGAAGCGCCCGCGCACCAGGTCGAGCAGCTCACCGTCCTTCAGCAGGAAGTCCGGCCGGCTTGGCTTTCCGAAGCGTTCGTTGCCCTCCATGAATGTCTCGTAGAGCAGGATGCCGCCCGGCTGCAGCGCCGCGAAAAGGACGGGGAACAGCGGCCGGTGCAGGTAGTTCGTGACGACGATCGCACCGAAGCGGCGGTCGGCCAGCGGCCAGGGCGAGCCGTCTTCGAGATCGGCTGCAATCACCTCGACCGTGTCGGACGGGGCCAGCGCGCTCACCTCGCGATCGACAGCGGTCACGGGATGGCCGCGGCCGGCGAAGAACGCCGTATGGCGGCCGTTCCCCGCTGCGAGATCGAGGACGGTGGCCCCGGGTGGCACGAGGCCGGCCCAGGTGGCGACCCAGGAAGAGGGTGTCATTTCTTGCGCGCTCCCGTTCCCTTCAGGTTCAGCAGATTGCCCGACAGGATCAGGGCAGCGCCCAGGATCGTCAGCGTGTCGAGTCGCTCGCCATAGAGCAGCCAGCCGGCGAGGGCCGCCAGCGGCACGCGCAGGAAATCCATCGGCACGACGACGGTGGCATCGGCATGCAGCATCGCGCGCGTCAGGCAGTAGTGGGAGAAGGTGCCGCAGAAGGCGATGACGATGATCCAGGCCCAGGCATAGGCCGAGGGCCAGCGCCACACGTCGAGCGCCGGCACCAAGCCGATGATCGACTGGATGAGCAGCATCCAGAACAGGATGGTGACCACGCTGTCGGCGCGGGTGAGCGACTTCACCATGGTCACCGAGACGGCGAAGCCCACCGCAGCGGCCAGCGCGATGATCTGCCCGGGCACGATCTCGTTGGTGCCGGGCCGCACGATGATGACGACTCCGATCACGCCCAGCGCCACGGCGAGGTTCTTCCACAATCCCATGCGTTCGCCGAGGAAGGCGACGGCCAGGATCGCGGTCCAGATCGGCATGGTGAACTCGATCGAGATCACCTGGGCGAGCGGGATCAGGGTCAGCGCCTTGAACCAGGCGAACTGCGCGCCGTAGTGGGCGATGTTGCGGCCGACCTGCTGCCAGGGCCGCGCCGTCTTCAGCTTGCCGAACCCGCCCGCCAGGTGGATCAGCGGATAGAGCATCACGAGGCCGATGACCGAGCGCATCTCCATGATCTGGAAGACGTCGAGTTCGCGCGTCGTCTCCCGGCCGGCAATCGCCATGACCAGCATGGCCGCCAGCCAGCCGGCCATCCAGAAGGCGGCCTTGAGAGTTGAGGGGTGCGATGACATCGACGGCTGCTGCTGGCGGGCTCCTGGGAGCGGGGCGCGACAATCGGGCCTTGCGTCCGGCCCGACAAGCCACCATTTTTCTGTCTGTCATGATTTTGTATCGCTTGCGCTGCGCCGATGGCCACGAGTTCGACAGCTGGTTCAAGGACAGCAAGACCTATGAACGTCAGGAGAAGAAATCCCTGATCGGCTGCGCCGTGTGTGGATCGGCGAAGGTCGAGCGCGCCCTGATGGCGCCCCGCATCGGCAAGAAGGGCAAGGACAGCACGCTGCCGGCCGTCGTGGAGGCGCCCGCCGCCGAAACGACTTCCGCACCGTCCCCGGAGCAGCAGCAGCAGATCGCGGCGCTCGCCCGTCAGATGCCGAAGGAACTGCGGGAGGCCCTTCTCGCTGTCCGTGCCGAGGTCGAGAAGAACTGCGAGCCTGTCGGCGACAAGTTTGCCGAAGAGGCCCGCAAGATTCACTACGGCGAGAGCGACAAGCGCGGAATCTACGGCCAGACCAGCGAAGAAGAGGCCGAGGCCCTGGCGGAAGAGGGCATCGAGTTCGGCCGCCTTCCCTGGATCCCGCGCGGCAACTGAGCCGCCTCTGATTCCGTCATCCTGAGCGAAGCGCCGAAGGCGCGTAGTCGAAGGATCTCTTTTCTGTTTCGACACAGCGTGCGCCGGAAAAGAGGTCCTTCGACTGCGCCGCCCTTCGGGCGGCTCCGCTCAGGACGACGGAAATGGCTTTCAGCGAAATTGCTTCGTTGTCTCCCCGGCCACCCCGTACAGCATGTAGTTCACGTCGAGGTCGTTCCTGTTCAGCGACCATTTGCGGCTGAGCGGGGCGTAGACCACGCCGACGATCTCCTGGGGTTCGATACCGCCCGCGCGCAGGCCGCGGGTGACTTCCGAAGGCTTGAGGAACTTCTTCCAGTCGTGGGTGCCCCGCGGCAGCCAGCCCAGCACATATTCCGCACCGGCGATGGCCAGCACCCAGGCCTTTGCGGTGCGGTTGAGGGTCGACAGGAAGAGCAGTCCGCCGGGCTTCACCAGGCGGCCGCAGGACCGCAGGAACAGATCGACGTCGGCCACGTGCTCCACGATCTCGAGGGCCAGCACCACGTCGAACTGCGCGCCGCTTTCGGCCAGCGCCTCGGCGGTGCCCTGGCGATAGTCGATGGCGAGGTCCTGGCGCGCGGCGTGGACGGACGCGGTCGCGATGTTGCGGGCCGACGCGTCCACGCCGGTGACCGACGCGCCGAGCCGGGTCATCGGCTCGCTGATCAGTCCGCCGCCGCAGCCGATGTCGAGCAGCGACAGGCCCTTCAGCGGTTCACCGCTCAGGGCGTCGCGCTGCCAGTGGGCGGCGACATGATCGCGGATGTAGGCGAGCCGCACCGGGTTCAGGCGGTGCAGGGGCGCGAACTTGCCGGTGGGATCCCACCATTCGTCTGCGATGCGGGAAAAGCGCTCGATCTCGGCGGGATCGACCGTTCCGTCAGTGGGGATATGCGCGGTTTCAACCATGGCTACCCTTGACCCATATGGCGCCGCCGGTGTCTATAGCCCGCTTTCCGGGCAGACGCTTGCCCTTCGAGTGAATTCATGGCGCGCATCGTTCTGAAATTTGGCGGTACCTCGGTCGGCGACACGGACCGGATCAAGAACGTCGCGCGCAAGGTGAAGGCCGAAGTCGCGCGCGGCAACGAGGTCGCGGTCGTGGTTTCGGCCATGTCCGGCGCCACCAACCAGCTCGTGAAGTGGGTGAACGAGATCTCCCCGCTGCACGATCCGCGCGAATACGATGTCGTCGTGGCGACCGGCGAGCAGGTGACGATCGGCCTGCTGGCGATGGCGCTGCAGCAGGAAGGGGTGAAGTCGCGTTCCTGGGTCGGCTGGCAGCTGCCGATCAAGACCGACGATGCCTACGCAAAGGCGCGAATCGTGGAGATCGACACGGTCGAGATGGCCAGGACGATGGCGGCGGGCGAGGTTCCCGTGGTGCCGGGCTTCCAGGGTATCTCGCCGGAAGGTCGCATCACGACCTTGGGCCGTGGCGGCTCCGATACGTCGGCGGTGGCGCTGGCCGCCGCCCTCAAGGCCGACCGCTGCGACATCTACACCGACGTCGACGGCGTCTACACGACCGATCCGCGAATCGTCGAGAAGGCGCAGAAAATCGACCGCGTGACCTACGAGGAGATGCTCGAAATGGCCTCGCTGGGCTCGAAGGTGCTGCAGACGCGCTCCGTCGAGCTGGCAATGAACCATCATGTGCGCGTGCAGGTGCTGTCGTCGTTCGACGAGGCGCTCGGCAGCGACCTGCCCGGAACTCTGGTTGTGGACGAGGAAGAGATCATGGCCCAAGGCCTCGAGAAGTCCGTCGTGAGTGGCATCGCCTTCGCCAAGGACGAGGCGAAGATCACCGTGACCCAGGTGCCCGACCGGCCCGGGGTCGCCGCGGCAATCTTCGGCCCGCTTGCGGCGGCGAACATCAATGTCGACATGATCGTGCAGAACGTCTCGGTCGACGGCAGTTCGACCGACATGACGTTCACGGTCCCCAAGCCTGACCTCGCGCGTGCGGTGCAGCAACTCGAGCGTGCCAAGGCGGATCTGAAGTTCGCCGAGGTGAAGTCGGACCTCAACGTCTCCAAGGTGTCGGTAATCGGTGTCGGCATGCGCTCCCATGCCGGCGTGGCGCTCAAGATGTTCGAGACGCTTGCCGCCAAGGGGATAAACATCCAGGTCATCTCCACGTCGGAGATCAAGATCAGCGTTCTGGTGGCGGCCGAGTACACCGAGCTCGCCGTGCGGGCCCTTCACACTGCCTATGAACTGGATGCCGTCTGATCGGTCCGGAGAAACAGCCCTGAAGTCCAGCGGGGCTCTGCAAATTCGCCGGTAGGCAGTCCGGCGCGGGTCTTGCTATAAGCAGCGTATGGACGCCGTACTCGCCAACATGGCCTGCTTGAACGCCCGACCGACCCGGTCGGCGGCTGCGGCTTGGCGAGTTTGCGCCTGTATCATCGACCGCAGCTTCGTCGTTATCCGACTCAAGCATCTCGCGGTCTGACCATGGAGAGATCGACTCCCCTGGCCGGACCGCGAATGCTCCTCAAGCGGCTCCGGGACACGATGGCGCGTGCCGAGTCCGTCGAAGTGACGCTGGGCGAGGTCGTGCGCCTTGTCGCCAACGAGATGGTTGCCGAGGTCTGCTCGATCTACCTGCTGCGGGCCGGCGAAGTGCTGGAGCTGTTTGCAACCCAGGGCCTCAACCCGTCGGCCGTCCACAGCACGCGGCTGAGGGTCGGCGAAGGTCTGGTCGGCGACATTGCCGCCCACGGACGACCGCTGACGCTCGACGATGCCCAGCGCCATCCGCAATTCGCCTACCGCCCCGAGACCGGCGAGGAAATCTACCACTCGCTGGCGGGCGTGCCGATCGTGCGCGCCGGCCGGGTGCTGGGCGTTCTGGTCGTGCAGAATCGCACCCGCCGCCAGTACGACGAGGAAGAGGTCGAGACGCTGCAGACCATCGCCATGGTGCTGGCGGAACTGGTCTCGGCCAGTCACGTCGTCAGTCCCAACGAGGTCCAGCAGGTCGATGGTATCGGGTTGCTGCCGTTGCGCGTCGACGGCGTGCAGCTGACGCCCGGCGTCGCGATCGGCCGCGCCGTGCTGCACGAGCCCCGCATCGTCATCCAGCGCGTGGTGGCCGAGGATGTCGGGCAGGAGCAGGTCCGCTTCCTCGAGGCGCTGCATGGCGTGCGCGAGGACGTCGACCGCATGCTCGAGGCGCACGACATGCAGTCGGGCGAGCAGCGCGAGATCCTCGAGACCTTCCGCATGTTCGTCGACGACCGCGGCTGGGCCGAACGTGTGCGCGAGGCCATCGATTCGGGTCTCACCGCCGAGGCCGGCGTCCAGCGTGCCTTCGACGATGTCCGCACGCGCCTCGGCCAGTCGACCGATCCCTATATCCGCGAGCGGCTGAGCGACCTGCAGGATCTCAGCAACCGGCTGCTGCTGCGGCTCACCGGCCGTGTGGCCATCGATCCCAGCACCTTGCCCGACGACATGATCGTGGTTGCTCGCGACATGGGGCCGGCCGAGTTGCTCGATTACGATCGCAACCGCCTGCGCGGTGTCGTGCTGGAGGAGGGCTCGGCGCTCAGCCACGTCGCGATCGTGGCGCGCGCGCTCGACATTCCCGTGGTCGGCCGCGCGCCCAACGTGCTCGCCCGTGTCGAGGCCGGCGATCCGATCGTGGTCGACGGCGACAATGCGCAGGTGCTGGTGCGGCCGGCCGAGGACATCCTCCAGACGGTCCATCTCGCACTCGATGCGCGCGCCGAGCGGCGCCGCAAATATGCGGCCCTGCGCGACCTGCCGTCGGCAACGCGCGACCAGGCGCGCATCTCGCTCAACATGAATGCCGGCCTGCTGATCGACATGCAGCATCTCGACGATACGGGCGCCGACGGTGTCGGCCTCTACCGGACCGAGATTCCGTTCATGGTGCGTTCGGAGTTCCCCGATGTCGATGCACAGGCCTGGCTCTACGGCCGCGTGCTCGACCTCGCGGACGGCCGGCCCGTGACTTTCCGCACTCTCGATGTAGGGGGGGACAAGGTCCTTCCCTATATCGACTCGTTCGGCGACGAGAATCCCGCAATGGGGTGGCGCGCCATCCGCATCGGGCTCGATCGTCCGGCGATGCTGCGCCGCCAGTTGCGCGCCATGATCCTCGCCGCCACGGGCCGGCCTCTGTCGATCATGTTCCCCATGATCGCGGAGGTCACTGAACTGATACGGGCTCGTCACTTGCTCGATCTTGAAATGGATCGGGCGAGGCGGCGCGGCCAGGTGGTGCCGGAGCGTCTGCGGGTTGGCGTCATGTTCGAAGTGCCGGCTCTGGCATGGCAACTCGACAGCCTCCTGCCTCACGTCGATTTCATCTCCGTGGGCACGAACGATCTCCTGCAATTCCTCTACGCTGCCGATCGCGGCAACAGCCGGGTGGCCGGACGCTACGACAGTTTGTCCCCAGCCCTGCTTCGACTGCTACATTTTGTAGTGAACAAGGTGCGCCCCGCCGGTGTGGACATCGCGGTGTGCGGCGAGATGGCGGGACGTCCGGTCGAGGCCCTGGCGTTGCTGGCGATCGGCGTACGCTCGCTGTCGATGTCACCGGGCTCGATCGGTCCTGTGAAGGCGATGATCCGTTCGCTCGATCTCAACGAGGCGGTTGGATTCATGACCTCTGCGCTCGCGCAACCCGATCGTCCGATGCGTGAGACGTTGCGTCTCTTCGCCGCCGATCACGCGATCGAAATTTAACGACGAAAAGTCGAATCGCTTTTGCCCTGTCATGGGGCCTCTGCTAAGAGTCGCGACGAGGGGACAAGCAGGGAATTTCAATGCCGGATCAGGTTGACTGGCGGGCGATTGAGCGCGAGGCCGGACCGGGCCAAGCGGTCGGTCGACTCCTACGCGATCAACGCGAGGCACGCGGTCTGGACCTGACTCAAGTCGAGAAGAGCATCCGTATCCGGCGCACCCACCTCGAAGCGATCGAGGAAGGCCGCTACGACGCGCTGCCCGGTGCCGCGTACATTCCCGCTTTCCTGCGAGCCTACGCGATCCATGTCGGTCTCGATCCCGAAAAGGTCATGACCGCCTATCATCTGTCGGGCGCGGTTCCCATCAAGCGTCCGGTCGCACTGCCTGCCAATTTCCCGGTCGCCGACCGGCGTGCGCCGATCGGCCTTGCGGTTCTCACGGTTCTTCTCGTCGTCGGCGCCGGCTATGGCGTGTGGCACTACATGCCGCGCGATCAGGCCGTCGTGGCGCAGAAGGTTCCGCCCGTGCCGGACCGTCTTCTCTCCGAGCGCCCCAGCGCGCCGGCGCCTGCACCCAATCCGTTCATTGCCCAGATGCCGCCCGCGCCGGCTCCGGAAACACGCACGATCAATGGATCGTTGCCCGCCCAGGTGTGGCCCGCGCAGCGCGCCGAAAGCGGCACCCCGGCCGCGCCGCTGGCGCCGCCGCCGGTCGTTGTCGCCGTACCCGCACCGCCGCCGCCGGTCGTGATGAATGTTCCCTCGATCGGCCAGGCGCAGGCCGCCCAACCGCCGGCGCTGGTCGAGCCGCCGCGCCTCGAGCCGCCGAGGCCGGTGGAGGAAGCGATTGCACGACAGCCCGAGGCAACGCAGCCCTCGATCCCGGTCCGGGTCAATACGCCGATCAGCGTGAAGACCAACAGCTGGGTCGAGCTGCGGGCGCCGAACGGCGACGTGCTGACGCAGACCTATGTGCGTGCCGGCGAAAGCTATGTCGTGCCCGCGGGTATCGCCTACCGCATCACCGAGGCCCGATAGCACCATCGCGCCTTTGTAATGTCCGGCGGCTGGCGGAGGCGGGCCCGCGCCGCTACATTGCGCCCATGAGCATCAGACCGTACCGCGACATCCAGCGCCGCAAGTCGCGGCGCGTGATGGTCGGGTCCGTGCCGGTGGGCGGCGATTCGCCGATCACCGTCCAGACCATGACCAACACGCTGACCGCGGACGCCGACGCGACCATCGCCCAGATCCGCCGCTGCGAAGAGGTGGGTGTGGACATCATCCGCGTATCCTGTCCCGACGAGGAATCGACCGCGGCGCTGCCGAAGATCGTGCGGGCCGCCAAGGTCCCGATCGTTGCCGACATCCATTTCCACTACCGGCGCGCCATCGAGGCGGCCGAGGCGGGCGCCGCCTGCCTGCGCATCAATCCCGGCAACATTGGCAGCGCCGAGCGCGTGCGCGAGGTCGTCAAGGCCGCCAAGGACCATGGCTGTTCCATGCGCATCGGCGTCAACGCCGGCTCGCTGGAGAAGGACCTGCTCGAGAAGTACGGCGAGCCCTGTCCGGAGGCGATGGTGGAGAGCGCGCTCGATCATGCCCGCATCCTGCAGGACCACGACTTCCACGAGTTCAAGATCAGCGTGAAGGCATCCGATGTCTTCCTGGCGGTCGCGGCCTACCAGCAGCTCGCCGACGCCTGCGACTACCCTCTGCATGTCGGCGTGACCGAGGCGGGCGGCACGCGCACCGGCACGGTGAAGTCGTCGATCGGCATGGGCTCGCTCCTGTGGGCGGGCATCGGCGACACGATCCGCGTCTCGCTCTCGGCCGAGCCGGAAGAGGAGGTTCGCGTCGGCTTCGAGATGCTGAAGGCGCTGAACCTGCGGCATCGCGGGGTCAACATCATCTCCTGCCCGTCCTGCGCGCGTCAGCAGTATGACGTCATCCGCACGGTCGAGGCGCTGGAGAAACGCGTGGCCCACATCACCACGCCGATGACGGTGTCGGTGATCGGCTGCGTGGTGAACGGGCCGGGCGAGGCGCGCGAAACCGATATCGGCTTCACCGGCGGCGGCTCGAACACCCATCAGGTCTACATCGCCGGCGTCCCCCATCATCGACTGAAGGACGCCAACGTCGTCGACCACCTGGTCGGGCTGATCGAGAAGAAGGCGGCCGAGATCGAGGCCGCCAAGGTGGAAGAAGCCGAGCGACATCGCGCTGCTGCCGAGTAGCGACCAGGCCTTCCCCTCCCGACGTTCTTCTTTCAAGGCGATTTCCCGTGAGCAAGATGCAACCCGTGCGTGGCACGCACGATATCCTTCCCGACGACTACCGGCGCTTCGCGCACGTGGTCGACACGGCGCGCGAGGTGGCGCGCCTGTACGGCTATCGCGAGATGGCGACGCCGATCTTCGAGTTCACCGAACTCTTCGCCCGTGGCATCGGCGAGACGACCGACGTCGTGTCGAAGGAGATGTACACCTTCAAGGATCGCGGCGACGAATCGCTGACCCTGCGGCCGGAATACACGGCCGGCATCTGCCGTGCCTTCGTGTCGAATGGCGAGCTGGCGCAGCAGCTTCCGCTGAAGGTCTTCGCGGCGGGTCCGATGTTCCGCTACGAGCGGCCGCAGAAGGGACGTCAGCGCCAGTTCCACCAGATCGATCTCGAAGTGCTGGGGGCGCCCGAGCCCGGGGCCGACATCGAGGTCATCTCGGTCGCGGCGGACATCCTGGACAGGCTCACGATCCTCGAGCGCTGTGTGCTCAAGATCAATTCGCTGGGCGATCCGGAGAGCCGGGCGGGCTACCGCAAGGTCCTGACCGATTACTATTCCGGTCACGTGGACAAGCTCTCCGAGGATTCGCGCAATCGACTGGCGCGCAATCCGCTGCGCATCCTCGACAGCAAGGACGAGGGCGACAAGGCGATCAACGCCCAGGCGCCGAGCTTCAGCGATCACCTGAACGAGGCGAGCCGCGACTTCTTCAAGTCGGTGCAGGACGGGCTCACGGCCGCTGGCATCGCCTTCGAGGTCGATCCGGCGCTGGTGCGCGGCCTCGACTACTATACCCACACCGCCTTCGAGTTCGTGACCACGCATCTCGGCGCCCAGGGCACCGTGCTGGGCGGCGGCCGCTATGATGGGCTGATCGCCGAGCTGGGCGGACCGCCGACCGCCGGCATCGGCTGGGCGGGCGGCATCGAGCGGCTGATGATGCTGGCCGACGAGCCCACGCCCCTGCCGCGCCCCGTCGTCATCGTCCCGCTGGGCGCGGCCGCCGAGGCCAGGGCGCTCGGCCTCGCGCGGAGCCTGCGCAAGCAGGGCATCGTCGTCGAGCAGGATTATCGCGGCAACATGAAGCGGCGCATGCAGCGGGCCAACAAGCTCAATGCGCGCGCCGCACTGATCATCGGCGACGACGAGCTGGCCAAGGGTGTCGCGCAGCTCAAGGACCTCGACAGCGGTACCCAGCGCGAAGTGTCGTTCGAGACTCTCGCGGAAGCCCTGAAGGTCTGAGATGTCGTTGTTGCTGAAACTCAACCAGATCGTGACGCGCCATGCCGAGCTGCAGGCGGCCTTGTCCGCCGGCACGCTCGATTCGCAGAAGTTCGTCGCGGCCTCGAAGGAATATGCCGACCTCGGCCCGCTGGTCGAGGCGGTGAACGAGTGGCACAAGGCCGAGCGCGAATTGAAGGATGCGGAGGCGATGGCCGCCGATCCCGACATGAAGGCGATGGCTGAGGAAGAGGCGGAGGAGCTGCGCAAGCGCCTGCCGGAGCTGGAACGCACCGTGAAGCGCATGCTCCTGCCCAAGGACGCCGCCGACGAAAAGAATGCCATCCTCGAAATCCGCGCCGGCACCGGCGGCGACGAGGCGGCGCTGTTCGCGGCCGACCTGTTCCGGATGTACCAGCGCTACGCGGCGGAAAAGGGCTGGAAGTTCGAGGTCATGGAGCTGTCGGACACCGGGATCGGCGGCTACCGCGAGGCGATCGCCACTGTGACGGGGCGCAACGTCTTCGCGCGTTTGAAATTCGAATCCGGCGTCCATCGCGTGCAGCGCGTGCCGGCGACGGAGGCCCAGGGCCGCATCCATACGTCGGCCGCGACGGTGGCGGTGCTGCCGGAGGCCGAGGAGGTCGACATCAAGATCGACGAGAAGGACCTGCGCATCGACGTGTTCCGCGCCTCGGGGCCAGGGGGCCAGTCCGTCAACACGACCGATTCGGCGGTGCGCATCACCCATATCCCGACCGGCGTCGTGGTCAGCCAGCAGGACGAGAAGAGCCAGCACAAGAACCGCGCCAAGGCGATGAAGATCCTGCGCGCGCGCCTCTACGACGCCGAGCGCCAGCGTCTCGACGATCTGCGCTCCGCCGATCGCAAGGGCCAGGTCGGCAGCGGTGACCGCAGCGAACGCATCCGCACCTACAACTTCCCGCAGAGCCGGGTGACCGATCACCGCATCAACCTCACTCTCTACAATCTCGCCGAAATCCTCGACGGGCGCGGGCTGGATGCCATCGTCGACGCCCTGACTTCCGAGGATGAGGCCACGCGGTTGGCGGAACTCGCGGCCTAGAGGTGGCGGAGGGCGCCTCCTACGACGCGCTCCTGCGTGACACGGCCGTCGCTCTGACGGCGGCCGGCATCGACAATGTCCGCTTCGAAGCCCGCTTGCTTCTGAGCCACGCCACCGGGCTGACGATCGAGCAGCTGATTTCGCGCGGACCCGATGCTGCGCCGGCCGCCGCGGCCGCGACGTTGCGCGAACTCACGGCGCGGCGGGTGCGGCGCGAGCCCATGGCCTACATCCTGGGCGAGCGGGAGTTCTGGGGCCTGCCGTTCAAGGTCTCGCCGGCGGTCCTCATTCCCCGGCCCGACAGCGAGACGGTGATCGAGACGGTTCTCGACCTGCTGCCCGACCGCAGCCGGAAGATGCGAATCCTCGACCTCGGCCTCGGGTCGGGCTGCCTGCTGCTCACCCTGCTGCGGGAGTATCCGCAGGCGACCGGCGTCGGGATCGACGCCTCGGAGGCGGCGCTCGCCGTCGCCCGGGGCAATGCCGAGGCGCTCGGCGTGGCGCCGCGTGCGCGCCTGTCGTCGGGTGACTGGCGGCAAGCCGGCTGGAGCGACCGCCTCGAGGGGCCGTTCGACCTGCTGGTCTCTAATCCACCCTACATCGAGAGCGCCGTGGTGGACGGGTTGATGCCCGAAGTGGCGGCCCATGAGCCGAGGCTGGCGCTCGACGGCGGCGCCGACGGGTTTGCGGCGTATCGCATCATCGCCGCGGAGGCGCCCCGGCTCGTCGTTCCGGGCGGCTGGGCGGTCGTCGAGGCAGGCGAGGGCCAGGCACCGGATATCGCGGCTCTCTTTGGCGCTGCGGGCCTGACGCCCAAGCCGGCCCGGCAGGATTTGGGCGGGATCGCACGTGTCGTGCCGGCCCAGCATTAATCGGTTGGCAATCAGGGCGAATGAGACTAGGTTCCCTTTACCCCTTGGGGGGCCTTGGTCCGGCCGGTCTGTAGCGGCGGACACCAACTCCCCTGAAATTCAGCCGTGACGGCGCCCGGGAAGGGCAGAGGGGCTGCAACAACATCCGTCCGGCGTGCAACTGGCCCTAGGTTAATGAGACCAAACAATCGTCAGCGGTCGCGCGGCGGTCGCAGTGGTGGCGGCGGCGGTGGCGGCGGTGGAAACAACCACCATCACAAGCCCCAGAATTACAATTCGAACCGTCCGGCTAATCGAAACCAGATTTTCGATAGCAGCGGCCCCGACGTCCGGGTTCGCGGCAACGCGCACCAGGTTTTCGACAAATATCAGTCGCTGGCCCGAGAGGCGGCGTCCTCCGGTGATCGCATTCTGGCCGAGTCCTACTGGCAATATGCCGATCACTATTATCGGATGATCCAGGCTCAGGGCGGCTTCGTCCAACGCAACAACCTCGGTTGGGGCGAAAATGGCGAAGAAGGCCAGCCCGATCAGCCGGGACAGCAGCAAGGCCAGCCCGGCGGTCAGCCGCAGCAGAATGCCAGCGATCGCGCGCCGTCCAACGAGCGCGGTGGTCGTGGCGAACAGCCCGATCAGAACCAGGCCGACGAGGGTCAGGGCGATATTCGCCAGGCCGATCATCAGCAGGCTGACAATCGCCAGTCTGAGAATCGTCAATCGGATCCTCAAGCCGACAATCGCCAAGCTGACCGCCAGGCCGACAATCGCCAATCCGATCGTCAGGCCGAGCGTCGCCAGCCCGAGCGTCGCCAGCCCGAACGTCGCCAGCCTGATCGTCGCCCAGCCGAACAAGTCGAAGAAGAGCCCGGTCTGAACGGCGTGGCTTTTCTTCAGAAGGGCCGCAGCGCGCCGGTCAATAACGACCCGGCGGCCGACGAGCAGCCCGAGGTGCCGGAATTCGTTCCCGCCAGCGGCGGCCGACGCGGCTAACCCGCCAACGACGATCCCTCTACGGAAAGACGCCCGCCGGCAGCCGCCTGCGGGCGTTTTCTTTTGCTCTAAAGGTGGATCAGCGTCGGCGCGACAAAGGCCAGGACGGTGAAGCCGAAGCCCACGACGCCGAGCCCGAGCGACAGGAAGGTCAGCCAGATCACCGAGGTGAGAGCCGCCGCGCCGGCCAGCACGATGGCGAGCTGGAAGCAGGCCGAGCCATATTCGAACATGTGATAGGCGGCCATCGACTGGTCGCGATGCTGTTCCTTGGCCTTGGCCCGGGCAGCCAGCTCCTTGCGGCCCTCGCCGGTCTCGGGCTCGGTGTCGTAGCGCTGCGCCGTCTGGCGCCACCGCTCGGCCTGGGCCTTGAGCGCGGGCGGCATCGGCGTCGGACCATCCTTGTAGGTGGCTTCGGCCTCTTCGGCGGCGGTGCGCAGGGTCGTCTGCCGGATGGTCTTGGACTGGAAGAACGACCACAGGTTGGAGGCATCGATATGGCTCGCCAGGGCGTTCGTCTGTGAACTCTTGCCGCCCATCTCCGACACCGCCAGCAGGGCCGCGAGGATGGCCACCAGCAGGGCGATCCTCTTGTTCGAGCTGTCGATGTGTCCGTGTCCGCCTGACATTCAGTGCTCCCAGTCCCAACTGCCGGGCGGTCTTAGCCCACGTCCAAGACTAGTGAAAGTCGCACGCCGCTTAGGGGCTTGCAGCCCGCCGTTCCGATACCATATCGCCCTCAGGACGCTTCTTCGGAGGGTCCACTCTTCCGCCCGCCGCTCGACGGGGGCGTAAAGGAAAGGGTTGAGTAATGAACCAGGAAAAATACACCGAGCGCATGCGGGGGTTCCTGCAGAGCGCACAGATGCTGGCGCTCCGTGAGGGCCACCAGCGACTGATCCCAGACCACATTCTGAAGGTCCTGCTCGACGACCCGGAAGGCCTCGCGGCCAACCTGATCGGCTCGGCGGGTGGCGATTCGCGCGCGGTCTACCGCGCCGTGGAGGCCAACCTCGCCAAGCAGCCCAAGGTCGAAGGCCAGGGCGCCGGCCAAATCTACATGGCGCCGGAGACCGCGCGCCTGTTCGAGCAGGCCGAGGCGATCGCCGAGAAGGCGGGCGATTCGTTCGTCACGGTCGAGCGCATGCTGGTGGCGCTGGTGCTCGCCAAGGGCACACCGGCGGCCGAGGCGCTGGCCGCGGGCGGCGTGAAGCCCCAGGCCCTCGAAAAGGCCGTGCAGGAGCTGCGCAAGGGTCGTACGGCCGACTCGGCCTCGGCCGAGGAGGGCTACGACGCGCTGAAGAAGTACGCTCGCGACCTCACGCAGGCCGCCCGTGACGGCAAGCTCGACCCGGTGATCGGTCGCGACGAGGAGATTCGCCGCGCCATCCAGGTGCTGAGCCGCCGGACCAAGAACAATCCGGTGCTGATCGGCGAACCGGGTGTCGGCAAGACCGCCATTGCCGAAGGCCTCGCATTGCGCATCGTCAACGACGACGTGCCGGAATCGCTCAAGAACAAGAAGCTGATGTCGCTCGACCTCGGCTCGATGGTCGCGGGCGCCAAGTTCCGCGGCGAGTTCGAGGAGCGCCTCAAGGCCGTGCTGTCGGAAATCTCGTCGGCGGAAGGCGAGATCATCGTCTTCATCGACGAACTGCACACGTTGATCGGCGCCGGTAAGGCCGACGGTGCGATGGACGCCTCCAACATGCTGAAGCCCGCCCTTGCGCGCGGCGAGCTGCATTGCGTGGGCGCCACGACGCTCGACGAGTACCGCAAGCACATCGAGAAGGATGCCGCTCTCGCGCGGCGCTTCCAGCCCGTGTTCGTGGCCGAGCCGACGGTCGAGGACACGATCTCGATCCTGCGCGGCCTGAAGGAGAAGTACGAGCTGCATCACGGCGTCCGGATCGCGGACTCCTCGATCGTGGCCGCCGCGACCCTGTCCAATCGCTACATCGCCGACCGGTTCCTGCCGGACAAGGCGATCGACCTGATGGACGAGGCGGCGAGCCGCATCCGCATGCAGGTC
>LNFM01014647.1_pt1 | contig 15305 bp, 20 predicted proteins | sample 596031 | NCBI WGS metagenome assembly LNFM01 (sample SAMN04254537, study PRJNA301005) | activated carbon metagenome | isolation source: dual media filters at the Ann Arbor, Michigan drinking water treatment plant | place: USA: Ann Arbor | reverse complement strand
TTGGCCTTGACGTCGAATTCGTAGCCCAGATCGATTTTCACGGTGATGGCCATGGGGCTCCTCGGGGGGTGTTGTGGTGGAAATTCATTGTAGGGACGCGCCTGCCCGCCGGGCCCCGGGAGTTACACCAAGGCACAATCCCCGCTCCCCACCTCTCTTCAAGACCCTTCTTCAACAGTCACCCATGAGCATCCAGTGGTTCCCCGGGCACATGCACCTCACGCGCAAGGCCATCACCGAGCGCGCGAAGGAGATCGACGTCGTGATCGAGATGCTCGACGCGCGCCTGCCCGGATCGAGTGCCAACCCGCTGCTGGCCGAACTCACGGCCGGACGGCCCACGCTCAAGGTGGTCAACAAGCAGGACATGGCCGATCCCGAGCGCACCGCGCTCTGGCTCGCCCACTACAACGCCCAGCCCAACACCCGCGCCATCGCGCTGGACGCCAGCATCACCGCGCCGGCGCGCGCCATCATCGCGTCGTGCTTCGAGCTCGCGCCGCTGCGTGGCGGCATGGTCAAGCCCATGCGCGTGCTCATCTGCGGCATTCCCAACGTGGGCAAAAGCACGCTGATCAACACCCTGCTGGGCAAACGCTCGGCCAAGACCGGTGACGAGGCCGGCATCACACGCACCGAACAACGCCTGGTGCTGGCCGACGATTTCTACCTGTTCGACACCCCCGGCATGCTGTGGCCGCGCATCGTGGTGCCCGAGAGCGGCTACAACCTCGCCGCCAGCGGCGCGGTGGGCCGCAACGCCTACGACGATCAGGAGGTGGCGCTGGAATTGCTGTCCAAACTCAAGGTCAGCTACGGTGCCCAGCTCGAAGCGCGCTACAAGCTCGGCGCGCCGCTGGACACCGTGGCCGGTCTGCCGGACGAAGAGCTCATGGCCGCCATCGCGCGCAAGCGCGGTGCCATCGGCACCGGTGGCAGCATCCACTGGCAGAAGGTGGCCGAGCTGCTGATCGCCGACTTCCGCAGCGGCGTGCTCGGTCGCATCACGCTCGAAACCCCGGAGCAGTTTTTGCAGTGGCTTGCGGCCGGCCAGCAGGCCGACGCCGAGCGCCAGAACAAGAAGAAGGAGCGCGCCAACAAGCCCAAGGTGCGCAAGCCCGACCGGCGCTGAGCGTTCAGCGGGCTTGATCCGCGTCAAGGCGAGCGGGACGCCCGGGCTTCAGGATGGAGCTCCCCGTTCCGATGGAGCCCGCCATGACCCTCCCCATCACCGCCTCCCGCCGCATCCTGCTGATCGAAGGCCACCCCGACCCGAGCGCCGAGCGCCTCAACCACGCGCTGGTCAATGCCTACGCCGAGGGCGCCACCGCCGCCGGCCACGCGGTGCAGCGCATCGCCGTGGGAGCCATCGACTTCCCCGTGCTCAAGACTGCCGAGGCGTGGCACCACGGCACGCTGCCGCCCACGCTGCGGCCGGCGCAAGACGGCATTGCCTGGGCCGAACACGTGGTGATCTTTTTCCCGCTCTGGCTGGGTGACATGCCGGCTCTGCTCAAGGCCTTTCTGGAGCAGGTGGCGCGCCCGGGTTTTGCGGTCGGCCCCGAGGGCCCCAAAGCATTTGGCCGCAAGCCGCTGAGCGGGCGCTCGGCGCGGGTGGTGGTCACCATGGGCATGCCGGCGCTGGCCTACCGCTGGTACTTCCGCGCGCACAGCGTCAAATCGCTGGAACGCAACATCCTGGGGTTTGTGGGTTTTGCGCCCATCCACGAAACGCTGGTGGGTTCGGTGGAGAGCCTGGGCTCGGCGGGCGTGACGCGCTGGCTGGGCAAGCTCAGGAAGCTGGGCGCGCAGGCCGCCTGAGCGGCCCGCTGCGCCCGCGCCTCACTTCACCGTGATGGTGATGCGCTCGCTGATCACCACCGGGTGGTGCGGGATGTGGTTCTGGTCGGCCACGATGAGTTGCAGCGTGTGCGGGCCCGGCTTGAGCTCCACGCTGGTCTCGGTCTGGCCCAGGCCGAAGTGGCGGTACTGGTCGTTCGCGGGCAGCGGCGCGTTGGCGTCCACGGTCGCCACGTCGACCAGCAGGTGGTGGTGGCCGGTGCCGGCCTTTTCGACACCGGCCGGAGCCACGCCCATGCCGCTGAGACCGAACATCACCTTCACCGGGCTGGTGACGGTGGCGCCGTTGCGCAGGTTGGCGAAATAGACCTTGGCCTCGGGCGCTGCGGCCACCTTCTTGTAGCCCGAGCTCAGCGTGGGTGTGCTCGCCGTGATGGCCACCGGAGCGGTGGGGGCTGCGGTGGACATCATGCCGCCGTGGTGCATGGCGTGCATGGCCGCGTGGTCGTGTCGCGCGCAGCCGGTGATTGCGAGCGCGGCGGTGGCCACCAGGCCGAGTTGCGCAAGGCGCAGGGAAATGTTCATGGGGTCTCCCGAAGAGGTTGTTCTGCCTCTCAGGATAAGCCCCGGGGGGCTGGCGCAAGGGCAGTCGCCCAGTGCAGGCCGGGGTCATTGCGACCCCGGCGCGCCCCTTCGGTCAGGGCGCGACCTTCACGCCCTTCCAGAAGGCCACGCGCCCCCGGATCTCGTCGGCTTCGGGTTTCGGGTCCGGGTAGTACCAGGCCGCGTCGGTGTTGAGTTCACCGTTGACCAGCAGGGAGTAGTAACTCGCCTGGCCCTTCCAGGGGCAGCGAACTCTCGGGAAAGTAGTGGTTGCCTTCCAGCACCACCGTGTCGTCGCTCTCGGCGATCACGGCGCCGTTCCAGGTGGCCTTCATGCCAGGGTCACTTGTTCTTTTCCTTGCCGCGCGGCGCCACCGCCGTCACCGGTGGCATGGGCCGGTCGGACGTGACCGGGCCTTTGGGCGCGGAGGTGTCCTTCTTGGGTTTTTTGGAGAGTTTTTCGTTGCGTTGCTCTTTGCCCATGGGGGCCTCCGTTAAACAGCCGCGAAGGCGGCTCGACTGCGCGATGGTAAGCGACAAAACAGCGCTTCAAGGCTGTCACAGGCCGAGGAAAGTGGCCAGGGCCTGGGTGTCGTTGGCGCCAGCCTGCATCACCACCTGGCCGCTGCGCTGGTGGCGCGCCACGATGTAGGGAACCGAGGTGGCGCCCAGGCGCTCCAGCAGCTCGGTGTTGGTCTTGATGGCGGCCAGCACGTCGGGCGCGATCTCGGCCGAGGCCGCGGTCCCACCGCTGCCGGCGAGCAGCGAGGTTTCGTGCGCCGCCATGGCCTGCACCGGGTTGGTGGCGGTCATGATGGCCGCGCCTTGCGGCGCGCTCTTGGCGTTCATGATGGCCACCGGCAGCCAGACGAACTTGACGCTGGTGTGCAGTGGCATGGACGCTTCCCACAGGCGCGCGCAGTGCGGGCACTGCGGATCGAACAGCACATAGACGGCGTTGGTGCTGAGGATCTTGCCGGCGGCAAAGCCCTTGCCTTGCGCGGCGAGCACGTCCATGGCCTGCGCGGCCTCGATCGGGGTGGTGTTGGCGGTGGCTGCGGGTGCGCTGGCGTCTTCTTTCGAGCAGGCGGACAGCAGGGCCAGCGAGGCCAGCAGAGGCAGGGCGAGGTGTCGGAGTTTCATGGTGGGCAGTGCGGGGTGGGCCAGGGCACGGATCATCGCAGACCCTCCCCGCGAATGAAAAGGCGCAGGGCATCCGTCGGGATGCGCTGCGCCTGGGGCTGGGCGGGGAAAGCCGGGATCAGTTGTTCAGGATCAGGTTGACGATCAGGCCGGTGGCGATGGCCACCAACACATAGTCGCTACCGACCTGCACCCACTGCTGGCCACGGGGTGGCGCGTACAGGCGGTGTTGGTGCGGGTTCACCACCACGTACTGGCGGCTGCGGTATTCGGTGGGGATGTAGCGTCCGCGCTGGAACTGCGGACCGCGCGCCTGGTAGTACCGCACTTGCGGACCATGGCGGTACTCGTGGCGGTCGGCGCGGCGGTCGTGCCTGAAATCGCGGCGGTCTTCGCGGCGCTCCTGGCGGAAGTCGCGCCGGTCATCGCGGCGGTCTTCACGGAAATCCCGGCGGTCGTCGCGCCGATCGTCCACCCGGTGCATCGTGGGAGCTTCAAAGCGTCCGCCGTGCGGATTGCCCTGTGCGAATGACAGGGAGCTGATGCTCAGCGTGGCGGCGGCGATGGCGTAGACAACAAGGTTTCGGGGTTTCATGGAGTGGACTCCTTGGGGGTTGGTGAGCCTTCATGTTGTGCCCGCCATGTATCTGATTGGTGAACGCGCCGCGCGAGGCAGGCAAAGTTCGGTAGCGGCTTGTGCGGAGCGCCCTGGGCGTCAACCCTGGGCCGCGGCCTGGGCGTGCAGCTTGGCGGCGATGTATTCGCCGTGGGTCACATGCAGCAGACCGGCCACCTTGCTGATCACGTGGTGTTCGTTGGCGTCCAGGTGTTTGTCGGCAAACGCCACTTCCCACATGGCCTCGACCACGCTGGTCTTCTCGGCCTGGCTGAAGCGCTCGTTCATCAGGCCGGTGAAGCGCTGGTAGTCGTAGGCGGTGCGGGCGGTCTCGTGGGCCAGCTCCATCAGCCGATCGAGTTCGTCGTCGCTCAGGTCGAACTTGCGCCGCAGCGCGGTGAGCACCGCGTCGCGCTCGCTGTCCTTCAGATCCGGTTCGGCCCGCATCACTTCCACCAGCAGCACCGCGGTGGAGAGTTGCAGGGTGTGCGTGTGTTCGGCGGGCAGCAGGGCGCCGGCCGGTGCGGTGAGGCTGGCGGCCAGGTTGTCGAACAGGTCTTTGAGGTTTTTGAGCATGGGTGTCGGGTTCTGGATGTGGGCAAAGAAAGATGGAGCTCAGACCGGCGCCGGTGGTTCCCGGCCCCACACCAGCAGCAGGTTGTTGGCCGGCATCGCGTGGCGTTCGCGCAGGTGCAAACCCGCGTGGCGGGCCACCTCGGCCACAGCGGACAACTGGCGGATGCCCCACTCGGGGTGGGTGCCGCGCAGGCTTTCGTCAAAGGCAAGGTTGCCGGGCGAGGTGGGCACGCCGTCTTCCAGGTAAGGGCCGTAGGTGACCAGCACGCCATCGGGCGTGAGCACCCTGGCCGCACCCTGCATGAGCCCGGCGCACGCGGCCCAGGGCGCGATGTGCAGCATGTTGGCGCAGTAGACCGCGTCGAACGTTTCGCCAAAGGCCTCGCCGAACAGATCGTCTCCGTCGGGCCAATGCGCCGAGGTCACGTCCAGCCGCATCGGGGGCAGCACGTTGCGCACCCCCGATTGTTCGGTCCAGGCGGCGATGGTGGCCATGGCACTCGCTTGCAGGTCGGTGGGCTGCCATTGCCAGCCGGGCAGGCCGGCGGCGAACCAGGTGGCGTGCTGGCCGGTGCCCGAGGCGATTTCCAGCGCCATGCCACGCTCGGGCAGCACCCGCTGCAAGGTTTCAAGGATCGGCTGTTTGTTGCGGTCGGCGGCGGGGCTGGAGGGCAGGGCGGTCATGGTTGCATTGTGGTCCACGCCTTGCCTTGGCAAAATCCGGCGCCATCATGAAACGCCTTCCGTGTGCACTGCTGCTGTTCGCTGCCCTGGCGGGCTGTGCGCTGCAGTTCAATCCCCGCGCGGGCGACGGGCAGGTCTCCGACGACGCGCGCACTGTCGTCACCGGCCGCATCAACTATGTCATCGATGGGCGCCTCATGTCGCCCTATGGTGCGTTCGCCCCTGCATGGCCAGCGCCACCCTTGATGGCGCTGGGTCTCGCCACCGGCGACCCGCAGGTGTTTCCGCAGGTGGCGAACGAGGACGGTTCGTTTCGCTGGGTGGTGGCGCCTGGGGCATACGTTGTATCCAGCATCGGCTCGGGCACATACACCGACGAGCGACACATCACCTGGCCGCGCCTGGTGATGTGTGTGCCACGCGCGCCAGGCGCGACGGTGTATCTGGGCCATCTGCGTTTGCGAGGCACGCGGTACGAGGAGTTGGTGGCGCTCAGCACCGGCACGCGCTACACCGCGCGGGGCGTGCGTTACCGCTTTGAAGTGATCGATGAAGCGCCCGTCCAGCCGTCGCAGCGCAAACACTTGATGCAATACCGCGTCGACATGCCCATCGGCGACGCACTGGTGGCGCGCTGGAAGGCCGATGCCGCGGGCCTGACGCGCGAACTCTGCGGCGATTTGCTGCGCTGAGCCACCGCGTTTGCGGGTCTTTCGGGCCATCGGACGGTTGCCCGTCCCAGGCCAGGCTGCGTGCTAGAGTCCGCGCTCGTTCTCGCGTGGTCCCTCCGTGCGTCTCCTTCATGCACGACCTTCCCATGCCAGCAGCCTCTGTTTTTCTCGATGTCCCCGAAGCGCGCATCGACATCGTTTACCTCTGGGTCGACGGCAACGACCCAGCGTGGCGCGCCAGGCGCCACCTCGCCGCGCGGAAACACGGCGCCATCGACCCTGGCGCCATGGCGCTCTATGGCAACGTGGAAGGGCGCTTTCGCGACAACGACGAACTGCGCTACAGCCTGCGCGCGCTGGAACGCCATTTTCCCGAGCACGGCCATGTGTACGTCGTCACCGACGGGCAGACGCCGGCGTGGCTGCGGCCCTCCAGCCGCCTCACGCTGGTGGACCACCGCGAATTGATCCCCGCCAGCCAGCTGCCCACGTTCGATTCGGCCCACATCGAGTCGTATGTGCACCGCATCCCGGGTTTGTCGGAGCGATTTTTCTATCTCAACGACGACGTGTTTTTCGGCGCCCCGGTGCGGGTTGACGACTGGTTCTGGTGCGGCGGCGTGTGCGCCACCTGGTCCGACGACCCTGTGGTCGAAGGCACCGCGCTGCGCCCCGATGAGAACGCGCTGGAGAACGCCAGTCGCCTGTCGGCGCAATGGCTGAGCCGGCTGCCCGGCTACCAACACACACCGCGCACCTTTGCCCATTCGCCGCGGCCCTTGCTCAAGTCGCTGCTGTTGGCCGCCGAGCTTGACGCACCCGAGCTGTTCGAGCGCGTGCGCTCCACCACCTTCCGCACCTGGGCCAGCCCCACGCTGGTGTCGGACTTCGTGCTGCGCCGGGCGCTCGCGCTCGGCCAACTGCGCATGCGCGAATGCGCGCACCTGCACGTGACCACTGGCTGCGACGACCAGGCGCAGCAGCTTGACGCCTTGATCGATGCCGCCGGCGCGCTGGACTTTTTCTGCATCAACGACACCACCGACGACGCCCACGGCCACGACCCCCGGCTGGCCAAGGTGCGTGCGGTGTTGCAGCGGCTGTTTCCGCTGGCGTCGCGCTTCGAACAGGAAACCACGCACGCCGCCACACACGCACCGCACCGCCACCCCGGGCGCCTGCGCGGCCCCCATCAGCTAGCATGACCCGATGAGCACCCAATACGAGAGCCTTCAGCTCGCCCACCTGTACCCCGACGCCTTCAACGTGCCCGCGCCCGACACACCGGCCGGGCGCGATGTGTGGCCACGCAAGCCGGGCGTGTTCGTGCGGCTGGTGGCCACCGAGCCTGTGGCCGAAGGCGCCGAGCCTGTCCAACCCGGACTGGAACTCGCCAGTGGCCAGTTCGGCCTGGTGCCCACCTGGGTCAAGTCGGCGTCGGACGCCAAACTGCGCTCGACCAAGCTGGTCAATGCGCGCTGCGAGATCGTGACCACCTCCAACAACTTCCGCGACGCCTGGCTGGGCGCGCAGCGCTGCATCGTGCCCATGATGTCGTTTCAAGAAGACGACCTGCGCAGCGGCAAGGCTGTGCCCACGCGCATCACGCGGGTGGACGGCAAGCCCATGGGCGTGGCGGGTTTGTGGGAGCGCTGGAAGGGCGCGGGCGGCGAGGAGATCGTGAGCTTCTGCCTGCTCACGGTGAACGCCAACGCCCACGCGCTGATGCACCGCTACGGCCAACCCGGCAGCGAAAAGCGCATGCCGGCGATCTTGAACGAGGGCGCCTACAGCGCCTGGCTCACCGCGCCCCATCCGGAGAAAGCGCGCGAGTTCATGCGGGCCTATTCGGCCGCGCTGCTCACGGCGAATCCGATCCAGAAGTGAGGTGTCGAAGCGCGTTCAGTCGACGCTGACCGGCGTCGGGCGCTTCTTCGGCGCGACCGGCCTTCGCAGATCGCGTTTGGGCGTGGCGAGCACCGGGGGCATGGGTTCGTGAAAGGTGGAGTGCTGGCGCAGCAGCATGGCCGCTTCAAAACGTGTGCGCCGCTTGATCACCACGTGCAGCAGCAGCAGCGCAGCACCCAACACCAGCGCCATCCAGGCGGGCGCGAGCAAGGCCCTGGCTGCGACCTTGAAATTGGCCTGGTGGTCCATCACCAGCGACAGCACCCACAAACCGCCACCCGCCAGCAAAGCGCTCACCCCGTTGATGAGCATGGGGTCGTGTTTGCGACGGCTGGGTTTGCGCGACGACGGTGTCGCCTTGCGCTGGAAGTCCTGTTCTTTTGGCATGCCTGTGCATCGTGCCCTGAACGTGGGCCCGGCGGTGTCTCAGACCGACGAAACCGACGACTGGGCGGCTGACCGTGCAGACCCCGCAACAGGTGGAGTTGCTTTGGCCTAACGCGCTGGAGCGCGTGAAGACTTATGGGTGAAACGCTTGTGTGTGCCAGCGCTCATTCGAGCGCGGCCGGGGTGGTCGCAATGTCGTGTTCGGACATCGGATGCTGCTCGCCCACCGACGCGAGTGCGCGGCGCTCGGCCTGGTTGATCACCTCCATCGGGGTGACGCCGTCGGGCTCCAGCGTGACCACGCCCATGCCGACCTGCGGGGCGAACGGCAGGTAGGCCTGCTTGGCGTCCATCACGGTCAACGGCATCGGCACGGTGGCGCGCAGACGGGTGACCACCTCCAGCGTGGCCTCGGTGAGTTTGTCGCTCGTGATCACCACCACAAAACAGCGCGGGTGGTACAGACCCACCACACAGCGAAAGCCCGCCGCGCGCCGCACACGGGCGGCCAGCGTGGTGAGGATCTGGTGCTCGGTGCCGTGGCCGGGGGAGTCGGTGAGTTCGTACAGGTTGCTGATGTGCAGGCACACCACCGTGCAGACCCCGCCCCGGCGCGCGGTGCGCCAGAACACGTGTTCGACCTCGGTGAGCAGGGCCGCGCCCGTGGGCAGGCCGGTGGCCGGCTCTGCGCCCTGATTCAGGCGGGAGAGGCGCGCGAGCTGGCGGTTGTGCTGGTTGCGCAGCAAGGCCAGCACCGAGGCAATGAGGAAATAGGCCACCGTGAACGCTGCGGTGGCCAGCCACGTGCCCAGGCCCAGACCGGGCAGGCTCAGACCGCGCGCATACAGCCCGGCGGTGGTGGCCGCCAGGCACACGATGCCCACCGCCATCCAGCGCGCCAGCGGGTCGCCCAGCTGGTGGGCGCGGCGCACCGCCAGCATCGCCAGCAGCACCGGCACCATGTTCACCACGGCGGCCAACCAGAGCAGGTCGCGAAAGTTGGCCGGCGCGACCCGGGTGGACACCGCCGCGAGCGCCAGCGCCGCCAGCAGCAGCACCGCGCCACCCATCACCGTGAAGCGGTGCACCAGCGAGTCCTCGCGCACGCCACCCAGCCAGTTGCTCAGGTAATACAAGCCCATGGCGCCGGCCAAAGGTCCCAGGCCCGCCTTGAGCACCATCATCAAGCGCTCCGGCAGGCCGGGAAAAAACACCTCGGGCAGGCCCGTCATCAGCACGCAGCTGGTGCCTGCGATCAGCAGGAACAGCACATTGCGCACCGACGCCAATGTTCGGCTGGTCAACGCGTCGCCCAATGCGACGGCCGACAGTGTCAACAAGCCTCCCAGCATCGCCGACCAGATTGCAATTTCAAAAACGGGCATGCGGCGGATTGTGGTGGGCCGGGGACGAAAGCCCTGCGACATTTGTCACGCTGAATACCCGGGCGGTGTATTGCCCGGTGCGCGTGTCTCGCACACACCACCCGCGAGCCGCGCCGAGGGATGCGCCTACAGTCCACCCCATGCACCTTGTGATTCCCCCGCAGCGCGCCACCGCGCTCCACCATGCCGTTTCGCGCCTGCGGCTGGCGCGCCTGGCCGCCAGCGCCAAGCCCTTTGTGGCCCGGGGCTCGGGCGGTGGGCGCTGCGCCGGTTGCCGCCTGGTGGTCAGCCATTGCGTGTGCGCCCTGCGCCCGCGCCTGACCACACACGCGGGCATGTGCCTGGTCATGGGCGACATTGAAGCGCTCAAGCCCAGCAACACCGGCTGGCTGGTGGCCGACGTGGTGGCCGACACCTGGGCCTTTGGCTGGTCCCGCACCGCGGTGGACCCGGGCCTGCTGGCCCTGCTGGCCGACCCGCAGTGGCAGCCCGTGCTGGTGTTTCCGGGCGAGTTCGTGCCGCCCGAGCGGGTGGTGACCGAGCTGCCGCCTGCTGGGGAAGGTGGCAAGAAGCCGCTGTTCGTGTTGCTCGACGGCACCTGGTCCGAAGCCCGCAAGATGTTCCGCAAGAGCCCGTATCTGGACACGCTGCCCGTGCTCAGCCTGCACCCCGACGAGGTGTCCAACTACCGGCTGCGCCGCTCCGCGCGCGAGTCCCACTTTTGCACCTCGGAGGTGGCGGCGCTGTGCCTGGCAATGGCCGGCGAAACGCACGCCGCCCAGAGCCTGGCGGCCTGGCTTGACGTGTTCACCACCCACTACCTCAGCGCCAAACGCAGCGTGGTGCTCGACCGCGATGGTGAGCCCCACCAGCGGCTGCGCGCGCTGGCAGCCGACCCGCTGCCCGCCACGCAGGTGTGAGCGTTCAGCCGCCCGTCAAACGCAGCAGCTTGCCGTTGTCGGTGAGCAGGTAGAGGCGGCCATCGGGGCCTTGGCGCACGTCGCGGATGCGCTCGTTGCGGTTGGCCAGCAGGCGCTCGCGGCCCACCACGGTGGCGCCGTCCATCTGCAAGCGCCACAAGGCTTGCCCCGCCAGCGCGCCCACAAAAAGGCTGCCCGTCCAGTGCGTGGGTTGGCTGCCCGTGAAGAAGGCCATGCCGCTGGGCGCGATCGACGATTTCTGGCCACCCGTCCAGGCGCTGCCGGTGATGGTTTCCCACACCGACACGGGTTGCTCCATGCCGGCCTTGGCCGTGCCTTCGCCCACCTGCGTGGTGGTGCCGTATTCCTGTCCGTGGCTGATCACCGGCCAGCCAAAGTTCCGACCCGCCAGCGTGCGGTTGACCTCGTCCCCGCCTTGGGGGCCGTGTTCGCTGGTCCAGAGTTCGCCTGTGGTGGGGTGCAGCGTGGCGCCTTGCGGGTTGCGGTGGCCGTAGCTCCACAGGCCGGCCTGTGCACCGGCGAGCACCGGGTTGCCGGGTGCTGCAGCGCCTGCCGTGGTGATGCGAGCCACCTTGCCGTTGCCGCGCGTGAGGTCTTGCGCAAAGCCGCGCTGGTCGTTGTTCTGCCGGTCGCCCAGGGTCACAAACAGGTGGCCGCTGTTGTCGAACACCAGGCGCGAACCAAAGTGCCCGCTGCTGGCGACCTTGGGGCTCTGGCGGTAGATGACCTGCAGGTTCACCAGGGCCAGGGCGGTGGTGTCGAGCTCGGCGCGCGCGACCGCCGTGCCGTTGAGCGACGCATTGCCGCTGTCGGTCTCCGAGAAGCTGAAGTAAACGCGGCGGTTGGTGGCAAAGGCGGGGTCGAGCGCCACATCGAGCAAGCCACCCTGGCCACCCGTGTACAGGGCGGGCAGGCCTGTGATGTTGCTGAACGACGAGCCGTCGGCCGTGTACAGGCGCAGGGTGCCCAGGCGCCCGGTGATCAGCATGCGCGCGTCGGGCAGAAAGGCCAGGCTCCACGGGTTGGGCAGGCCGGTGGCCAGCTCGGTCACGGTCACCGCGTTGGTGGTGGGCACAAAGCCCGGTCCGTTTCCGCTCGGCGGTGGGGTGTTGGGGGTCGCGGGGCCGTCGCCACCGCCACAGGCTGACAGGGCGGCCAACAGCAGAACGACGGAGGGCAGCTTGCGGAACGTGTGGGCGGGTGTGCGCATGCGGCCATGCTGGGGCGATGTGGTGGGTACAGGTGAAAGCAAATGTGCCGTGCGCCGGCCGGGCCCGTTTTCAACACGCGAAAATGCACACAACATGTTTGCCCCCTCCGGTTCCCCCGCTTCCAAGGCCTCCCGCTTGATCTGCTTCAACAAACCCTATGGCGTGTTGAGCCAGTTCACGCCCGAGGGCCGCTGGCGCGGGCTCAAGGACTTCATCGACATCCCCGGTGTGTACGTCCAACGACGGCCAGTTGCAGGCCCGCATCAGCGACCCGCGCCACAAGATGGAAAAGACGTATTGGGTGCAGGTGGAAGGTGTGCCCGACGAAGCTGCATTGGAAGCGCTGCGCCAGGGTGTGCAACTCAACGATGGCCCCACGCGCCCGGCCCGTGCGCGCTGCATGCCCGAACCCTCGCCGCTCTGGGAGCGCGACCCACCCGTGCGCTTTCGCCAGTCCATCCCCACCAGCTGGCTGGAGCTGGTGATCACGGAAGGGCGCAACCGCCAGGTGCGCCGCATGACCGCCGCCGTGGGCCACCCCACGCTGCGGCTGATTCGCGCGGCCATCGGGCCACACTCGCTGCAAGGCCTGGCGCCCGGTGCGCTGCGCGGCTGACATCAACGCATCAACACATGACAAACAAGATCCTGCTCACCGGTTTTAACGCCTTCGGCGGCGCCACGCTCAACCCCAGCTGGCTCGCTGTGCAAGCCTTGCACGGCCGCCAGATCCTCGGCCACACCGTGGTGGCCGCGCAGCTGTCCACCGTGTTCGACGCTTCGCTGGTTGAACTGAACGCGCTGCTGAAACAACACCAGCCCGCGCTGGTGGTGTGTGTGGGGCAGGCCGGTGGGCGCAAAGCGATGTCGCTGGAGCGCGTGGCCATCAACGTGAACGACGCACCCATCGCCGACAACGCGGGCGCCCAGCCCGTGGACACCGCCGTGAAGCCCGGCGCGCCCGCGGCTTACTTCACCAGCCTGCCCATCAAGGCCATGCTGGCCGCGCTGCAAGCCGACGGCGTGGCCGCCGAGGTGTCGCAAACCGCCGGCACCTTTGTCTGCAACCACGTGTTCTACGGGTTGATGCACGCGCTGGCCACGCAGCGCGGTTTGCAGCACACACGGGGCGGTTTCATCCACGTGCCCTGGCTGCCGGAACAAGGCGCGCCCAGCATGCCGCTGGACGAGATCGTGCGCGGTCTGCGGGTGGCTTTGCGCTGCGCGCTGCAGGTGGAGAAAGACGCCGCCATGAGACCCCGAAGCCCGCCGAGCGCAGGTCGATGCCGACCTCGATCTCCTTGTCCACCGCGTCCGCGTACTTCATCGGGTTGAAGCCCTCGTACAGATCGGGCAGCAGCCGCAGCCCGTACTTCATCACATACGCGTTCGACTGGATCCCCGCCTTGTGCTTGTCAAACCGCACATCCGGGTCCAGCCCGGTCATGCCCACGTACACACAGGGCTTGCCGTCGACGTAGCCCGGGTTGTTCTTGCGGAAGCGGGGCTCGAGCAGCACGTCTTTGGACAGCTCGATGACGTAGACGTGGTGGTGGGGGCGGCGGGCCATGGTGGGAGGGAGTTTGCCCTCATACCCAAACTGGGTCCGAAGAGACCCGATTTGTGGTCGATTGAAGGAATCACTTCGCGTTGTTTCATTGAAAAAGGGACAGTCAACCACGCCAGCAACGTCGCCAGACAACCCACCCTCGCGGCTGTTTGCAAGCTGTTCGCGGCGATCGGCCACAGCTCCAGACGCCGCCACGCCCAGACGTTGTGCGCAACCACCATACACAGGCCCGCCAGCCCGGCCCAGGGAGACTGTGCGATCAACGCAAACAAGCCAGCCGCCACCAGCAACACCGGCAGTGCGGACAGGTGTGCTGGTGCATGAGTGGACGGTTGGCTTGAGCAAGTCAAGCATGGCATGCGTGGGGGGAGTTGCGCCTGCTCATTCCTGCTGGCTCAACACAGCTCGCATGCGCTCACCCACCAACGACATCGCCCGCCCGAAGCCCGCCACCCAGCGCAGCGATTCGGGTTCGATGACGAAGAGCGAAAAATCCCCAAACGAAAACAGCGGCTCTGCGTCCGGCAGCTTGGCCAGGTAAGCCTGGCGCGCCTGCTCGTACCTGGGCGAGTCGGGTGAGCACTGACGCGCCCGGCCCTGCACACTGGCCCGGGGCAAGGCCAGTGGTGAATCTGCAGCCGCCAGCGGTGCCGTCACCAGCAGCGCCACCGCCGGGTTGTGAAGCATGTCTTGCGTGTGGGTGGCCAACCGGCTCACGTGAACGACGAAACCTGCGCCATCGGGCAGCAGCGCGAACGGCACCATGGACACGGCGGGTGCGCCCTTGTGCAGCGTGGCCAGCGAGGCCACGGGCTGGGTGCGCAGCAAAGTCATCAAGGCGGCGGCTTCGGATGCGTCCATGGTGCTGGTCAAGAGTTGGGTTTCACCGGCCGCGAAGGCAGCGGCGCATGCACCGCCATCAGCTCCACCACCCAGTCGATGAAGGCCCGCAGTTTCGCACTCACATGCCGGTTGGGTGGGAACGCCACGTACATCGGCATGGGGTCGAACTGCCACCCGTCGAACAGCGGCACCAGCTCGCCGCGCGCTGCGTGGGCTTGGGCCATGTACTGCGGTAGCCAGAGCACGCCCAGGCCCGCCACGCCGGCGGCCAGGTAGGCGTTGCCGTCGTCCACGGCCACCACATGGCGGCCTTGCACTTCCAGGTGTTCGCCATCGCGCCGCATGACGATGGGCGCCACCTTGCCGCTGCGTGAACGCATGAACCCCACGGTGCGGTGGTCCGTGTCGTCGAGTTCGCTCGGGTGCTCTGGTGTGCCCGCGCGCTGCAGGTAGCTGGGCGCGGCGTACACGCCGAGCTGAAGGTCGCCCACATGGCGCACCACCAGCGATGGGTCGGTCACTTCACCGCCGCGCAACACACAGTCCACGTTGTCGCCGATCAGGTCCACCACCCGGTCGCTCACGCCCATGTGCAGCTGAATGTCGGGGTAGCGCTCGTGAAACGCCGGCAGGGCCGGCATGAGGATCAGGCGGGCCAGCGGGCTGGGCACGTCCACACGCAGCCGGCCTTTGGGGGCGGCCAGCGCGCTGGAGAGGCTGGTGTCCGCGTCTTCCATGTCGGCCAGCAGGCGCACCACGCGCTCGTAGTAAGCGGCGCCATCGGCGGTGATCTTCACCTGCCGCGTGGTGCGGTTCAGCAGCTTCACGCGCAGCCGCGCTTCCAGCTGCTGCACCAGCTGCGTCACCGTGGTCTTGCTCATGTGCAGCGTCTGCGCCGCCTTGGTGAAGCTGCCGGCTTCCACCACGCGGGCAAAGGCTTGCAGTGCGTCGAAACGGTCCATCGCAG
>LNFM01008610.1_pt1 | contig 15308 bp, 12 predicted proteins | sample 596031 | NCBI WGS metagenome assembly LNFM01 (sample SAMN04254537, study PRJNA301005) | activated carbon metagenome | isolation source: dual media filters at the Ann Arbor, Michigan drinking water treatment plant | place: USA: Ann Arbor | reverse complement strand
CATGAATCGCGCGACCAAGTCGGGGCAGCTCGGGGGCAGTTAGAGATGAAGCGGCAACAATCGGGTCCGTTCTTGAGCGCGGTCTTCGTCGACTACGACAACATCTACCTGTCGCTGCGACGCAAAAGCGAGGAAGCTGCTAAGCGCTTCGCCAAGGATGCCATCGGTTGGCTGAAGCAGATTGAGAGCGGCGCGCTGATCACGCCGACCAACGGACTTTCACCGGACGTGCCGCGTCGTATCGTGATGAACCGGTGCTACGGGAACCCGGTGCCGCGCCGCAATACGTCCGACAATTCAACCGACATGAGTTCTTTCCCGTTCGTGCGGCACCATTTCCTTCGCGCCGGCTTCGAGGTTGTGGATTGCCCGCCACTGACCGCGCAGCTCAAGAACTCGTCCGACATTCGCATGGTCATGGATCTGCGCGATTACCTAGACCACGACACTCACTTCGACGAGTTCGTGATCCTGTCCGGCGACGCAGACTTCACGCCCGTGTTGCATCGCCTGCGTGCCCACGCCCGGCGAACCGTGATCTATGCGACCGAATATACAGCCGTGCCGTACACGGCGATCAGCGACGGCGAGGTCCGCGAATTCGACCTGATCGAGATGCTGACGCAAGCGCGCCACGGCTCCGGTGAGGACATCTCAGCCGAGACAGCGCCGTCCGCTGCGGCGAGCATGGAGGCCACGCGTCGCTCGATCATCGAGGAGGTCGTCGCTGCGGTTCGCGCCGCCAACGCGCCCGTGCCGCTCGAAGTTCTCGCGGATCGCGCTGTGCGCAGCATCGGCCACGACCGGACCATCGGCACCAGCTGGGCCGGTGCCGGTGGCTTCCGCGAGCTGTTGCTGCAGGGGCTGCCGCAGGGCATGCGCCTGTCTGGCGAGCCGCCATACGTCGTGATCGACATGCAGCGGCATGTGTCACAGCCGACGTCGACGCCAGCTCCTGCCCCGCGCCTCGAGGCGCGGCCGATACCGCCCGCACTGGATATCGGCGAGACCCGTATCGAGCGGCAGCCCATGATCTCGCGCGACGACATTGGCGAAGCACGCCCCTTCGGCGGGGGTGGCACCATCAGACCCAGCGAGCCCGCTCAGGCACAGCCCGCACCCGTCGGCGCGCCGATCGGTCAAGCGGGCAGCATGCTGGCACGACGCCCTTCGCTGGACCACGCTCCTCTCACCACTGCGGCAGCGCTCAAGCCCGAAACCATTCAGCAACCTCAGGCCGCGACGCCGCCGCAGCCCGGGATGGGCATCCAGCAGTCGATCGCGCGTATCCACGACGCCTGCAAAGCGCCCCCTATCGCGCCTCCCGAGTACCGCATGCTGTTCGAGACGATTGCGCAGGAAATCACCGAGAACGGGCTGATCGGCGCACAAACCATCCAGAATATCGTGCAGCGGGCCCAGGAGCGGGGCATCGACGTGCGTCGCGACGACGTCCGCTTCGTTCTGGAGGTGGTCAGCGAGGCGGATCCTTGGTTCGAGCAGGGCGCCTCGGCGAACCTCTTCGCCGGCCGGTTCCGCAACTTCGTGGTCGCCCGTTGCCGCTCGCAGGGCCTGACGCTCTCGGCGGACGAGTTGGATCTCGTCGAGGCTTGGTTTGCCGGCAGCGGCCTGCCGACAGCCACCGTCCGGCAACCAGCGGCACAGCAAGCCTACGCGCCTACACCGCCGCCGCGGCCCACCGCGCCATCACCGGAGGCCGTCTACTGGGCCGGCCTGGAAGAGAGCCGTCAGCAGTCGGCCGATGCGCGAGCGCGCATGCAACCCCAGGAGACGGTCGACAGCACAGGCGACGACTTCCCGAGGATCGTGCGGACGCGCCTCAGGGGCTGATCCCTCCGCTGCGCCGCTTACTGCAGCGAACGTCACTCCAAATCCACCCCGTACCCGCGAGGGACGGGGGTGGATTTGTGTTTTGGTCAATGCTTCTCGGGGCGACTGTGAGAGGTCTGGCTGAGCCGATCCACGTAGGCGATGCCGATCGCCGACGCGATGAAGATGGTGTGGATGATCGTCTGCCACATCACGCCGGCCTCGGTGAACTTGGCGCCGGGCTGACCCAGATTACCCGCCTCGATGAACGTCTTCAGGAGATGGATCGACGAGATGCCGATGATCGCCATGGCGAGCTTGATCTTGAGGACGCTGGCGTTGACGTGATCGAGCCACTCGGGTTGGTCGGGATGACCCTGCAGGCGCAGTCGCGACACGAAAGTCTCATAGCCGCCAACGATCACCATCACGAGCAGGTTCGAGATCATGACGACATCGATCAGCGCCAGTACGATCAGCATGATCTGCTGCTCGCTGAATGTGGCGGCGTGGCTGACGAGGTGCCAGAGCTCTTTGAGGAACAGCACGACGTAGACGCACTGGGCCAGGATGAGGCCCAGATAGAGGGGCACCTGCAGCCAGCGAGATCCGAAGATCAAAGAAGCCAGCATGCCAAGATGCGCCCGCTCGGTCGGCAAAGGCGGGGAGACGGGGGATTTGCTCATGGTCGCTTGTCGGTTGGACGATTGCTCGCCGCCCGGCAGCGGCGGCCGGCGAGACATGGGGGCCGCACTCTCCATTTGTCAATCGGGCCCGCCGACCGACGTCGCGCACTCGCCATCAGATCTTTTGATTGTACTCGCCGACCTCGGGGAACTTGGCGAGACGAGCCTCGATGTCGCGGAAGATCGCGATCTTGTTCGCCTCGGAAACCGGGCTCTCGACGACGACCACGAGCTCGGGCTTGTTCGATGAGGCCCGCACCAAACCCCAGGTGCCGTCCGCAAGCGTCACACGCACGCCATTGACGGTGACGAGATCGCGAATCGCCTGCCCGGCGATTTTGCCTCCGGCCTTGGCCTCGGCCTCGTACTGCTTCACGATCTTCTCGACGACGCCATACTTCTTCTCGTCGTCGCAGTGCGGGGACATGGTCGGCGACTGATAGGTCTTCGGCAATGCCCGTCGCAGGTCGGCCATCGACTTGTCCGGCGCGCGATCGAGCATGTCGCACACGGCCAGCGCCGCAACGAGGCCGTCGTCATAGCCGCGTCCGAGCGGCGGCTGGAAGAAGTAGTGACCGCTTTTCTCGAAGCCAACGAGCGCCTTTTGCTCGAAGGTATAGCGCTTCATGTAAGAGTGACCTGTCTTCCAATAGAGCGCCTTGGCGCCATTGGCCTGCAGGACGGGATCGGTCATGAAGAGACCAGTCGACTTGACGTCGGCGACGAACGTCGCGTTCTTGTGCAGTGCCGAGATATCGCGCGCCAGCATCACGCCCACGGTGTCGGCGAAGATCTCGTGGCCCTCGTTGTCCACGACGCCGCAGCGGTCGCCGTCACCGTCGAAGCCAAGGCCGACGTCGGCCTTGTGCTCGAGGACCGCTGCGCTGATCGCGTGCAGCATCTTCATGTCCTCGGGATTTGGATTGTAGCGCGGGAAAGAGTGATCGAGGTTGCAGTCGAGCGGAACCACCTCGCACCCGATCGCCTCGAGCACCTGTGGTGCGAAGGCACCCGCCGTGCCGTTACCGCAGGCCGCGACCACCTTCAGCCGGCGCTTCAGCCTCGGCCGACTCGAGAGGTCGGCCATGTAGCGCTCGGGAATGTCGGGCACATGGATGTAACGGCCGCCACCTTTCGCCTCGTAGGCGCCAGACAGCACGATCTCCTTCAATTCCAACATGTCGTCGGGACCAAATGTCAGTGGACGTGCGAGGCCCATCTTGATCCCGGTCCAGCCATTGTCGTTGTGGCTTGCCGTGACCATCGCGACACAAGGGACGTCGAGGGCGAACTGGGCGAAATAAGCCATCGGCGACAATGCGAGGCCGATGTCGTGCACCTCGGCACCACCGGCGAGGAGGCCGGTCATCAGCGCCTGCTTCACGCTCGCCGAGTACCAGCGGAAGTCGTGGCCGACGACGATACGGGGGGGCACGCCGCGCCGGTTGATGAGCGTCGCCAGGCCGAGACCGATGGCGTTGAGCCCCATCAGGTTGATCTCGCCCGGGAAGAGCCATCGCGCATCGTACTCGCGAAAACCCGTTGGCTTGACGAGCGGCAAACGCTCGAAATCAGCGGTGTTGGGCTTCAAGTCGGCGCGTGGCTTGGGCAGCATGGACATCCTCGTCGGTCGTGGCGGCAGCCGAGCGCTAACGCAAAAAAGAGACGCGGTCGAGGCCGATGCATCACACGGATTAACGGCGCATACGCACAAACTGGCGAGACGTGAGTTGCACCTACTGCTCGAGAATGAGCAGCCCGTCCTTCATCTCCAGGCGGAGCTGGCCGAGGAACGACATGCCGAGCAGCGTGGTACTGAGCTTGCCCGGCTGGCTCACAGCGGCGGCGACGTTATTGACGGACACGTTCCCGATCCGGACATTGTCCAGGGTGACGCGGGCGAAGCGAGCCTGCCCATTGGCCGTATTCGAAATGTAACGGAACTCGTCAGGTCTGACGGAGATACCGGCCGATTGCGCATCCTCGTAGCTCATCGCAACGAGGGTGGCACCGGTGTCGACGAGAACCGGCACGCTACGCCCGTTGATCTGGGCATCGGCATGGAAATGGCCGTCCCTGCTCCGCGGCAGGGAGACGGAAAGCTTGAAGAGCTCGCCACCGCGATTGGCGGCGCCAGCCGGCTGCCTGCGGCGGTCGCCGTCACGTTGCCCCGTCGGGCGCTCGACGTATTCGATGACAGTGCGAACCTCAGGCTCGGGCCGCGCATCGGCCGTCATGCCGAGGTCCTCGGGGGTGAGCCTCAGGCCGAGCTGGTTGCGGATGTCCTCCATATTGACGAGGGCATACACCCCGACGCTGAGAGCGAGGGCCCAACTACCGACAAGCTTCGCCAGGTTTCTGGTGCCAGAGGAGAGCATCGCGTTTCGCCCACAGCTTAGCCGCCAGGGCGAACCGCACACGCGGCTATCACATTCGGAACGTTACGAACTCCCCGGCGAACTCATAAGAGCGCAACCGGCTTAAGAAACTCATACCCAGCAGGCTTTCCTTGAGCACGCCGGGCTGTGCGACCAGGGCATCGACATTGCGAACCTCGATTGAGCCGATCGCCACCTGCCGCAAGCGCGCATGAGCCGCATACGCGAGGCCGTTGGCGGTCTGCACGGGCACCGTGTAGCGCAGATTGCGCGTATCCACCCCGAGAAGACGCGCATCCGACTGACGCAGCACCACCGTCGAGGCGCCGGTGTCCACCAGCATCGAGACGCTCGCCCCATCGACGGCCACGCGCGCCACAAAATGCCCGTCACCGCGCTTGCGGATGCGAACCGCATGCTCCCCCGCCTGACGCTGCTCGACGGCAAGAGAGGAGCCGGGCGGCGAAAATTCACCCGCAATTCGGAAAGCGATACGGCCGAGTTCGTCGCGGTAGCTGTAGCCGGCCATCAACACGAGCGCGATGGCCGTCCAGCTGACGAGGTCGCGAACGGCTCCCCCTAAACGGCCCCTGTAGCCACCGAAAACAGCCGGCAGCACGATGACGATGAGCGCCAAAGACGCGGCCAGCGCGGCAAGCTCCTGCGCGTCGGCCGTAAGAGCGCCCTCCCCGGCACCAAACAGGGACTTCAGACCGGCCCCGTCGAAACTGAAGGCGTAGGCGCCAGCGACGGCTACCGCCACCAGGAGAACGAGAGCGCGCATCATTCGATCTCTCCAACTCTGCGATCCCGGCGCGCCTTCAGCCCAGTCATGATCTGGCGCCTCTCCGTCGGTGTGAGCCGAGACCACCTGGCGATCTCGTCGAGCGACCGCCCGCACCCGACGCAAAGGCCCGAGACACGGTCCAGATTGCATAGGCCAACACAAGGGGTCTCCATGCCCATTCGCCTGATCCGTCGCAATGAGCAGCGCGCTCGTTTATACGTGCCGGAAGCGTCAGGGTCGCTCCTGCGGTCGCTTCACCATGAACGGTGCTCGCGGCCATCAGGTTGCAGAGATACCCGACCGGTCGAGCATAATTTAGGCAGCGGGCCCCCAACCGACAATCTCCACACCATCAACTTGGCGACATCCAGCCGCGATCAGCTCTGATGGCGGGCAGCACTCATCCGTCGATGCGGAGGCGGGGCCTGCGCCGCATGCCGTCCGAGGATGGGGCTGGCGTGGCCTCGCCGACGAAAGCGCGCGGCGCACCGTGACGCTCGCGCCCGAGCGGTTGCAGGGGCGGCATGGCCTGGAGCACGCGCTTGCGCGGCAGTTCCACCAGGGCCTCGGTCCCTTTGCGCAATTCGGACAACAACTCGAACGTGCCCCCGTGCAACTCGACGAGGTTCTGCACGATGGGAAGACCGAGGCCGGTGCCTCCCTCCGCCGTCTGATGCGCGAGCGACCCCTGTCCGAAAGCCTGCATGACCTTGGGAATCTCCTCCTTCGGGATGCCTGGACCGGTATCCTTCACCGAGACCATTTGCCCGCCCGATGGCGATCTCGCCACGCGCACGGTGATCGTGCCTCCCTTGGGTGTGAACTTGAGTGCGTTCGACAGCAGGTTCAGGCAAATCTGGCGGATAGCGCGCTCGTCGACCCAGATCTGAGGGAGGCCCTCCTCGAGGTCGAGAACAATGTTCAGTCCCTTGCTCTCTGCCCGCAGCTTGAGAAGGCGGTGGCAGTCTTCGGCGATATCGTTCAGCCGCGCGGCCTCCTCGTTCAGCTCGTAGCGTCCAGCCTCGATGCGCGACAGATCGAGGATCTCGTTGATCAGATGGAGCAGATGGCGGCCGCTGTCGTGAATGTTGCCGGCGTACTCCTTGTACGTCGTGTTTTGCATTGGTCCAAGGATCTCGGCTTTCATGACCTCCGAGAAGCCGAGAATGGCGTTGAGGGGCGTTCGCAACTCGTGGCTCATCGTGGCGAGGAAGCGAGACTTGGCCACGTTGGCTGCCTCGGCCCGCCGCCGCCCCTCGTCAGAGATTGCCTTCTCCTTTTCCAGCTCGCCGATCAGGGCATCCTTCTCGGCCCGGAACTCGAGCATGGCGACAGCGGTCGAATTGAGCCCCTTTGCGAGGAACACGAAGTAGACATGCACGCCGACGGCCATCGAGGCCATGGCCCAATAGAAGGGATGGCCGAGCGCCAACAGACGAACGACTACGGCGATGGTCATGGGGATGGTGCCGACATAAAGAATCGGCATCACCGTCGAGGCGAACGTCATGCGGATGGCGAGCACGACGATGAGCGAGGCGAAGATAAAGACATGGCTGGCGGAATCGAGCGTTCCCCGCCCCACAAGCGCGAAGCCGGCCCAGACCAGCCCGCCGATCAGCTCGGCCATGATCAGGCGTCGGCGCCACACCTTGACGTCGATCTCCGCGCGAGGCGTCGCAACGAAGCGGCGGCACAGCTCCAGCAGCGCGACCTTGGCAAAAATGACCAGCAGGAGCCAGGCGATGGCCTCACCCACAGGGGCCCAGAACATCGAGGCTAGCGAGAAGATGACAGCGAGCAGCTGGATCGTGGCAATCGCGCCGAGTTCGTTGCGCACGAACATCGAAATGAGTTCGTACTCGAATTCTGGACGAACATCGGATTTTTCGACCAGCCGAGCGCGGATCTCGCTCAAGGGCGTGCGCCGGGACGCATCGCGCTGAACGCCCTCACTGGCGCTCGCGCTGTCGCCGTAAGGCGCGCTTATGGACTCGGTCGTCTTCAAGTGCGTGCGACCCCAACGTCTACCAAGGCTGATGCCCCGGACGACGCGGCTCTCACCGGCCTTTTTCCGGCACAACCTCCGCCCGACCCCTGAACACTATGTCGAGAACTAGCTAATTTCGGGTTATCGCCTGCCCCCCGGCAGCGCGCGGCCAGCTTGCGCGGAAAGGCCCGCTTCTTTACCGTCCAGGGCTGCCATCGAAGCAGTCGAGAGTGCCCAGAGCAGGGCCGGAGCAGGCTATCATGAAGATCATCGAGACCCGTCAGGCACCCAATCCGCGCCGCGTGCGCATCTTTCTGGCCGAAAAGGGAATTGCCGTCCCCTTCGAGGAGATCGACCTGATGAAGGGGGCGCTCAAGACGCCTGAGATGACGCGCCTCAACCCGATGCAGCGTGTTCCTATTCTGGTTCTCGACGATGGCACCACAATCTCCGAAACAATGGCGATCTGCCGCTATTTCGAGGAGATCAAGCCGGAGCCGGCCCTGTTCGGTCATTCGGCGATCGGGCGTGCCAACGTCGAGATGTGGAACCGGCGCATGGAACTCGGCCTTCTGACACACGTCTCGCAGGCCTTCCGCCACACGCACCCTGCGATGGCTCACCTCGAGGTACCGCAGGTGAAGGAGTGGGGCGAGGCCAACAAGCAGAAGGCCCTCGACGTTCTCGCCATGCTCGACCACGAGCTGGCAGGCAACCAGTTCGTGGCCGGTGACGCCTATACGGTGGCCGATATCACCACGCTCGTCGCCATCGACTTCATGCGCCCGGCGCGGATCCCGGTGCCCGATGCCCTTGCCAACGTCAAGCGATGGCAGGCCGAGGTCTCTGCCCGCCCAAGCGCCAAGGCCTGATGCATCATCAGGCACAGCTCCCCCGGATGCCCATCCAGGAGACCAGCATGAGACTTACCGTCGTCGGTTGTGGGGATGCCTTCGGCTCGGGGGGCCGGCTGCAGACCTGCTATCACCTCGATACCGGGCGGGAGCGACTGCTGCTCGACTGTGGCGCGACTTCGATCATCGGGTTGAACCGGCTGGGAATGGACGCGAACAGCATCGCGACCATCGTCATCTCGCATCTGCACGGTGATCATTTTGCGGGCCTCGTCTGGTGGTTGCTCCACGCACAACACGTCGCCAAGCGCGTCACGCCTCTGACCGTGGCCGGGCCGGTCGGCATCGAGGCGCGTTTTGTGGCGGCGGCAGAGGCACTGTTTGCAGGCTCGACCAAGGTAGCCCGACGGTTTGAGCTTCGCTTCGTCGAGATGACGGCGCAAGCTCCCGTGAAGCTCGCCGGAGCCGAGATCACCGCCTACGAGGTCAGCCATCCGTCCGGTGCCCCGTCGCATGCACTCCGGCTGAATTTCGGGGCCAAGACGCTCGCCTTTACCGGCGACACCGAATGGGTCGAGCCCCTGGTCGACTGCGGACGCGATGCCGACCTTTTCATCATGGAATGCTACGCCTACGACGGCCCCGTGCGTTACCACATGAGCTGGGAGACGATCTCCGCCAATCTCGGGCGGATCGGCGCTCGCCGGGTCATGCTGACGCATATGAACGCGAGCATGCTGGCCAATCAGCACAAGGCCGCCGGACCCGGCATCGTGCTGGCCGAGGACGGACTTGTTGTCGACGTCTAGGCAGCGACCGGAGCGGGCATGTCCGCGTGAGGCCCCGACACGCGCGCCGTTGACGGCGCCCGAGCCGTCTCTCGACGATGTCGTCGCAGCACTACGCTCGTGCCGCCGGTGCATTGACGATCCGATCGGCAAGCCGCTTCCCCATCCGCCGCGGCCGGTGCTGCGGGTCAGCGCCACGGCGCGCATCGCCATCGCCGGCCAGGCGCCAGGCACGCGGGTCCACCTATCGGGGGTGCCATTCACCGACCCGTCCGGCGATCGGCTCAGGGAATGGATGGGCGTCACGCTGGCGGAGTTCTACGACGCCTCCCGCATCGCCATCATTCCGATGGGCTTCTGCTTTCCAGGCCTCGATGCCCACGGCGGCGACCTGCCACCCCGGCGTGAGTGCGCTCCGCTGTGGCGCGACCGCCTGCTCGCCTCCCTACCGCACCTCGAACTCGTGTTGCTCGTAGGGCTTTATGCGCAACGTTGGCACCTGCCGAAAGGCTTGGGCGGCCCCGTCACCGATGTCGTCCAACGCGCGGCGGAGGTGCTGGCTCTCGACACGCGCCCGCGCCTCCTCCCGCTGCCGCATCCCTCATGGCGCAACAACCATTGGATCAAGGCCAATCCCTGGTTCGAGAGAGACGTGCTCCCGCTATTGCGCTCGGAGGTGCGCCGCTCGATCGGCTGACGGAGCGCGGGCATGCCCCCTCGCCAGCTCCGGATTAAGTCGCAGTGGCCTCGTCCAGGCTCATGTGCTTCGCGAAATAGGCTTGCTCACCAATCCGTTGCAGAAGATCGAGTTGCAGCTCCAGCCAAGCTTTATGCCCCTCCTCGTCGAGCACGATCCTCTCGAAGATCACCCGGGTCCCGATATCGCCGGTCTCACCGGCAGCGCGTGCGGCAGCGGTATAGAACCGGATCGCCTCCTCCTCGTCGACGAGGTCGGCCTTGAACATGTCGGCGAGACCTTGGGCCCGCTGCGGAACTTTAGCGGCCTTGAGTTGGGGGTCACCCTTCAGGAACATGATGCGGCGCACGTAGTCCTGGGCGTGGGCCATCTCCTCCTGCATCTCGCTCCTCATCTTGGCCGCCAGCCGATCCAGGCCCCAATCCTCGAGGACATGCGCGTGCAGCATGTACTGGTGCACTGCGGCCAACTCCATCGACAGAGCCGTCTGCAGATTCTTGATGCTGGTATCCTGGGCACTCATGTCAGCCTCCGTCTCAAGTAAACGATCATGCAACTTGCAACGCTCAGCGTGCGGCATCAGATCTGGACTTGAAGTGACAAAGTCACGCCAGGGCCGGGCAAGGGGCGAGAAATTCGAGAGTGCCCTTTACAGCCACACCTCGCTCGCCTTAAGGCATGTGGCAATGGGTGGTTAGCTCAGTGGTAGAGCGCCTCGTTTACACCGAGGATGTCGGGGGTTCGAAACCCTCACCGCCCACCATCGCGACAACTGCGGCACAGAACACGCTGTCACCCCTCTTCACTTGGTCGGTGGCCTTGTCGGGTTCAGCTTGCGTTCATACGTGTACCCATATCCGCTAAATGCAATCGGAGCGGCGCAGACCCGCTGATCGGCCGGAGACCTTATCGAGCCGCATACGGCGGCGATGGAGCTTCGAGGCCGGCTACGGGTTTCGTCAACTGGCCTCGGGCGAGGCACTCAAGCCAGGACAGACCGGGCAAGTGTTATATGGGGAGGGCGCAAATTGCTTCGGCGCAGCACGTGCAGTATCGCTCTCGCAGCCTTCATCGGCCTTTCGTCGAGCGGGGGCTTGGCGCAGACAGAGCCGCGCGAGCCGGCGCAGCCACTACCGCAAACCAGCCTGCCGGCTTCAGCTGCACAGGGGGATACACCGGGAGTGACGGTTGCGCAGAGTGCAAGTTGCGTCAGCGAGTGTCAGGCCCAGCATGATCGCTGTCGGGTCGCGACGAAGGGCAGCCGCAGTTGTGACGAAGAGCGCCAGCGCTGCCTCGAGATCTGCCTGCAGAAAAAGAAGAAATAGGGCTGCGCCCGCGCCCGATCGAAAAATTCCTGCGCATTCAGCCGACGATCACGACGCACAGCCGTCGGGGTCCGTGCGCGCCCGTGACGAGACGTCCCCCGACATCGGCCGTCCGCGAAGGGCCCGACACGAGATTGAGCGTGCGCGGCATCGTCCCATGCCCGTAGCGCTCGCGGATCAGATCGAACGCCGCCTCATAGGGACCGACCAGATCCGCCGCGCGCACGACAATAATGCTGGTCTCCGGAAGAAACGTCACGGTGACTGGGTTCTCGGGCCCCGACGCCAGAACCAGCGTTCCCGTCTCGGCGACCGCAGCCACAGCGTGCGTGAGCCCCACCTCGTCGGCTGGCACGGCTGGTCCCTTGGTGATCGAAATCGCCGGCTCGCGCGACCAATCGATGCCGCGCAGCCACGCATCCTCCCCGGCACGTAAGGTCAGCGGCAGGTTCTGCCCCCGGAGATAGCTCGCAACGATCCTCGGCAAATCTGCCTCGCTCGCGCTCTCGACCACGGTGGCGTTGCCAGCCCGGAGTTGCGCCGCGAACAGTGCCTTCAAGCCGGATGCGTCCTGCCGGGAGCGCTCAGGCACGAGATGCCGCGCCTGGCCTGCAATCCGGGCCTCCACGGCCTCGCGCTTGCCGCCGCTATTGCCGAGCCGTGTCCGGATGGCACCCAGGACTTTCTCGCGGCGGGCCACCGCTGCTGCGTCGCTCATCTCGGCACCCCTCGCTTGTGCTCGGCCCAGAGCTGCTGGAACGTACGCCCCTGTGGCGCGGCCAGATCTCGGTGGCGCGTCCATCCGCCCGCCAGCGGCAGACTGCGGAAGGCGCCACGCGTGCGCCCCAGCGCCGAGAGCGCCGCAATGCCGAGGCGCGACGCGAGGTGGTATAGCCGCGGCCGCCGAGCGAGGTAGCTCCAGGCCTTCAACGCCGATCGCGCCATCCGCGTGCCGCCACCCGCCGCGAACTCCTGCTGCCGCCACTCGCGCATCAGGCCCGGCAGTGGGATCTTCATCGGGCACACACTCTCGCACCGCCCGCAGAACGTCGAGGCGTTCGGCAGATGCGAGGCTTCCTCGAGCCCAATCAGCGCCGGGTTGATCACGGCGCCGATCGGACCTGGATAGACCCAACCGTAGGCATGGCCGCCAACCGCGCCGTAGACCGGGCAATGGTTCATGCAGGCGCCACACCGGATGCAGCGGAGCACCTCCCGGAAGGGCGTATCGAGCAGCGCCGATCTGCCATTGTCGAGCAAGACGACGTGGTACTCCTCCGGCCCGTCCGCATCCTCCGCCCGGCGCGGACCCGTCGAGAACGTGGTGTAGACGGAGAACTCCTGTCCGGTCGCCGAGCGGGCGAGCAGCCGGAGCAGCGTCGTCACGTCCTCCAGCGTCGGCACCACCTTGTCGATCGAGGTGACGACCACGTGCACCTTGGCGAGCGATTGGGTCAGGTCGCCATTGCCCTCGTTGGTGACGATGATCGAGGAGCCCGTCTCGGCGATGAGGAAGTTGGCGCCCGTGATGCCCACGTCGGCCTTGATGAACTTCTCGCGCAGGATCTCGCGCGCCTCGCTGACGATCTTCACCGGCTCGTCGAGCGGGCGATCCTTTGGCAGATGCGTGTGCTGGCGGCGGAAATCGGCCTCGATCTGGGCTTCGGTCAGGTGGATCGCCGGAGCGATGATGTGGCTCGGCGTCTCGTGCCGGATCTGCACCAGGTATTCGCCGAGATCGGTCTCGACGACCTCGAGACCCTGGGCCTCGAGGTGGGCATTGAGCGCGATCTCCTCGGAGACCATCGACTTGCCTTTGGTCACGAGGCGCGCATTGGCGTCGCGGCAGATGCCGGCCACGATCTCGCGCGCATCCGCAGCGGTTGGTGCCCAGTGCACCTTGGCACCGGCGGCCGTGGCCTTTGTCTCCCAAGCCTCGAGGTAGAGGTCGAGGTGCGCCAGCGTGTGGTTCTTGATGTCGCGACCGACATCGCGCAGCGCCTCGAATTCGGGCAGCTTGGCCTTCGCGGCCGTGCGCTGTGCGACGAGTCCGGTCGGCAGGCCCGACAGCGCGCGCTGCAGCTGCATGTCTTTCAGCGCGGCCTTGACGTTGGACTTGAAAGCGTGGGCGGTGACGTCCATGCGCGATTCCGGTTCCTGTTCCCTGACCCTTCTTACGGCGAACGGCGCCCGAGCGCGAGAGGGCGACGCGCATCTCTGGCTCCTAGCCGCCTCGGAGCGCCGTCTGCTACGAAGACTAGGATCGCAGGAGAGTCCAAGCCATGATTTACGAGTTTCGAACCTATACGTTGCACGTGCGTACCATGCCGGAATTTCTGAAGCGCTTTGGCGAGGCGTTGCCGCGACGGCTGGAGCTATCACCCTTGGCTGCGTGCTGGGTGACGGAATTCGGGCCGCTGAACCAGGTGATCCACGTCTGGGCGTACAAGGACACCAACGAGCGGGCGCGGGTCAGGGCCGAGGCAGTGAAGGCCGGGGTGTGGCCACCGAAGGTCGCCGAGTTCATCACCGACATGAAGTCGGAGATCCTGGAACCGCTGCCGTTCTCGCCGCTGCTGGAGCCGTCGAGCCACGGGCCCTATTTCGAGATGCGGAGCTACACGCTCCGGGCCGGCGGCGTGCCCGAGATGGCAGCCAAGTGGGAAAAGCACCTGGCCCCGCGCCTCGAGCTGTCTCCGCTGATCGGCGTCTTCACCTCCGACATCGGCAAGCTCAACCAGTGGGTGCACATCTGGGCCTACAAGAGCCTCGATCAGCGGATGGAGGTGAGGAAGACGATGCAGGAAAAGGGCATCTGGCCGCCGCCCCCGCCCGTGCCGACGCTGCGGCAGGAGGCGAGCCTCATGCTTCCCGCCCCCTTCTCGCCGATCAGGTGAACCCGGACGCGCGCCTGCAGCGGGTTTCGTCCCCGGCCGCAGCCGCGTTCCCGATTGCGAGCCCGGCAGAGCCTGCTAGGTTCATCGCGCATCGAGCCCAAGGAGCCCGAACGTGACCATTCGCAATGGCGTCGCCGATGCCGTCGGCCGAACGCCGCTGATCAAGCTGAAGCGGGCCTCCGAGGAGACCGGCTGCACGATTCTCGGCAAGGCCGAGTTCATGAACCCCGGCGGCTCCGTCAAGGACCGCGCGGCGCTCTACATCATCGAGGATGCCGTGAAGCGCGGCACCTTGCAGCCCGGCGGGACGATCGTCGAGGGCACGGCGGGCAACACGGGCATCGGCCTCGCCGTGGTCGGCAACGCGCTCGGCTTCAAGACCGTGATCGTGATCCCCGAGACGCAGAGCCAGGAGAAGAAGGACACGCTGCGCCTGCTGGGTGCCGAGCTGGTCGAGGTGCCGGCCGTCCCCTACAAGAACCCGAACAACTACGTGAAGTATTCGGCCCGCCTCGCCGAAGCGCTGGCGAAGACCGAGCCCAACGGCGCCATCTGGGCCAACCAGTTCGACAACACGGCCAACCGCGACGCGCACGTCGCGACGACGGCGCCGGAGATCTGGGCGGACACGGACGGCAAGGTCGACGGCTTCGTCTCGGCGGTGGGCTCGGGCGGCACGCTCGCGGGCGTCGCCATGGGGCTGCGCGCCAAGCGGGCGGACGTCAAGATCGCGCTCGCCGACCCGCCGGGAGCGGCGCTCCACGCCTACTATACGTCGGGCGTGTTGAAATCCGAGGGCTCCTCGATCACCGAGGGCATCGGCCAGGGCCGCATCACGGCGAACCTCGAGGGGCTGTCCGTGGACAAGTCCTACCTGATCCCCGATGCGGAGGCGGTCGGCATCGTCTTCCAGCTGCTGGAGGAGGAGGGTCTGTGCCTCGGCTCGTCATCCGGCGTCAACGTGGCCGGTGCCATCCGTTTGGCGAAGGATCTCGGCCCCGGCCACACCATCGTGACCATCCTCTGCGACTACGGCACGCGCTACCAGTCTAAGCTCTTCAATCCGGATTTCCTGC
>LNFM01011982.1_pt1 | contig 15309 bp, 13 predicted proteins | sample 596031 | NCBI WGS metagenome assembly LNFM01 (sample SAMN04254537, study PRJNA301005) | activated carbon metagenome | isolation source: dual media filters at the Ann Arbor, Michigan drinking water treatment plant | place: USA: Ann Arbor | reverse complement strand
TGGCAGCATCGCGACCACCGCCATCTCGCCGATCTCCTCGGCCATGCTGTCCCGCGCCGAGCGGCTGGAGGCGACGTTTCTGCGCGCCGGCGGCGGTGTCACGGCACTGGCCGGCGGCAGGCTTTGGCTGCGCCAGGCCGACCGGGCGCTGGAGCCCGGCGGCGTGGCCATCATCTCCGGCCGGCCGACGCGGCTGCTCTCCTCCGGCCGCAACCTCGAATTCAGTATCGAGGATGTGACGATCTGGCGCCTCTCCGCCAATGACCGCCCCCTGCAGCGCCTCTCCGTGCCGCGCGCGCAACTGATGCCCGGGCGCTGGGTGCTGGAGAACGCCGTGTTGTTCGGCCCCGACCGCCTGCCGCTGCCACCCACCACCATGTCCCTGCCCACCGATCTCACGCCCGACCGGATCGAGGACAGTTTCGCCTCGCCCGATACGCTGAGCTTCTGGGCCCTGCCGGGCTTCATTGCGATTCTTGAACAGGCCGGCTTCTCGGCCATTCGCCACCGGCTGCAATTCCAGTCGCTGCTGGCGCTGCCGGTGCTGGCCATTGCCATGGCGCTTCTGGCGGCGGGGTTCTCCATGCGGCCCTCGCGCCAGGGCGGCGTCGCGCGCATGGTGGGGGCGGGCGTGGCCGCCGGCTTCGCGCTGTTCGTGCTGGACAAGGTGACGGCGGAATTCGGCGAATCCGGCGCGCTGCCGGTCTGGCTCGCCGCCTGGGCACCGAGCATGGCCGGGCTTCTGTTGGCGACGGGCCTGTTGCTGCATCTGGAGGACGGGTAAACCGCAGGCATGGCAGCAAAGCCCCCCAGCGCCCAGGCCGCTCTCATCCGCTTCGGCAGCCGCCGTGAGCGGCGCCGCGCCGCGGCCATAGCCCGCCATGCGCGCCGCCTGGCGGCGCCCGGCGCCCTGCTGCTCACCCTTGCGCTGATCGGCCCGTTGGAGGCGCAGACCGGCCGCGCCTTCACCGACCCCAATTCGCTGGGCTCGCCGCTGTCGGGCAGCAGGGATGAGATGTCAGCGCCCGGTGTTTCCGCGCCGACCGGCGCCGGACGGGCCCCTGGCCCCGCCGCCGTAACCTCCGGCACGGCGACGCAGGCGCGCCCCCCGGTCAACAACAACGCCCCCGTCACCTTCACCGCCGATGAGGTGGAATACGACCGCGAGCGTGGCATCGTCACCGCCCGCGGCCGCGTCGAGGCCTGGCAGAACGAGCGCATCCTGCGCGCCGACACCTTCATCTATGACCGCAACAACGGCATCGCGACCGTGCGCGGCAATGTCCAGCTCATGGAGGCCGACGGCCAGGTCCTCTTCGCCGAGGAGGCCGAGCTGGGCGAGGGTTTTCGCGAGGGCGTGCTGACGGGCGTGCCAATGGCGCCCGCCGCACCCCGGTGCCATTGCCGGAGGGCGCGGCCCCGGGCACCCAGCCCGCCACCTTCACCGACCTCACCCGGGTGGTCTATTCCTCCTGCAACCTCTGCGAGCGCGACCCGACAAGGCCGCCGCTGTGGCAGGTGCGCGCCCGCACCGCGACGCAGGACAGTGCGGTGCAGCGGGTGAGCTACCGTGACGCCAGGCTCGAATTCTTCGGAATTCCCACCTTCTATTCGCCGTTTTTCTCCCACCCCGATCCGCAGACGCCGCGCGCCTCGGGTTTTTTGTTCCCCACTTTGGGCAGCACGCGGTTCCTGGGTGCCTTCGCCCAGACGCCGTATTTCTGGGCGATCGACGAGCAGTCGGACCTCACGATCGCGCCGATCTTTTCCACCCGGCAATACCCTAACCTCTCGGCCGAATACCGCCGCCGTTTCAACAATGGCGATATCCAGATCCAGACCTCTGCCGGGTACTTCAACGGCAATGACACGCGCGGCAACCGCGAATTCTCCAGCCATATTTTTTCTCGCGCGCGGTTCCATCTCGATGAGAACTGGCGCACCGGGCTCGAGGTGAACCGCGCCACCAGCGAGCTCTACCTGCGCACCTATCGCTTCGAGTTCCGCCGGGTGCTGACCAGCCTGGCCTATCTGGAAGGCTTTTGGGGCACCGAGGGCTATGCCCGTTTCGATGCCCGCGTCTACCAGGGCCTGCGCACCTCCGACAGCAACCGCAGCCTGCCCATCGTCGGCCCCAACGCCTATGGCGAATATGCCCCCCGCGAGAAGGTCCTGGGCGGCTTCCTGCAGGCCGATGCCGGGCTGCTCGCCATCACCCGCGAGATCGGCGCCTATAGCCAGCGCCTCGCCACCCGCGTGGCCTGGCGGCGCGAGGAGATCGACCCGGTGGGCGGGTTGTGGAATTTCCGCATTCAGGGCGATGCCCGTGCCTACAATGCCGGCCGGCAGCAGCTGACGCCGAATTTCTTCACCGATGCCAATGGCCAGACCGCGGTGGGCAATGTCCGCGCCGCCGCCGAATGGCGCATGCCCCTGGTGCGCGACTGGGGCAGCTGGGGCCAGCAGACCATCGAGCCGCGCTTCCAGGTCGTCACCGGCCCCAATACCGGGAGCCAGAGCAACCTGCCGAACGAGGACAGCATCGATCTGGAATTCACCGATGCCAATCTCTTCAGCATCAACCGCTTCAATGGCCGCGACCGGCAGGAAGGCGGCACCCGCTTCGACGGCGCCATCCGCTCGGCCTGGAATTTCCCCAATGGCGGCCAGGTGGAGGCGGTGGGCGGCCGCTCCTTCCGCGTGCACCAGGACGCGACCTTCGCCAATGGCACCGGCCTGGAGCGCCGCGGCAGCGATTATGTCGGCCGGCTGACCGTGGCGCCGACCTATTGGTTCGATGTCTCCACCCGCGCCCGGCTGGATGGCGACACCGGCGCGCACCGCTTCAGCGACTACATCGCCAATACCAGTTTCCGCAACGTGCTGGGGCTGGACAATCTCGGCCTGCAGGCCGGCTATCTCTACACGCTGCCGCAGACCTATCTGACGCCGGTTCGCAAGCGCAACGAAGTCATGCTGGGCTTCACCGCCTCCACCCGCACCGCCTCGGGCGCGAATTGGCGGATTGGCGTCTCGGCGCGCTACGACATCGATCTGGACCGGCCGGTGCTGGTCCAGGGCATCGCCGGCTACGAGGATGAGTGTTTCATCCTGGAGGGCCGCTTCATCCGCCGCTTCGCGCGTGACCCGTCGACGCAGCAGCAATATGCCGGCAATACCATTTTCCTCATCCGCCTGGGCTTCAAGACCCTGGGCGAATACGGTTTCAGGGCGCTCTGACCATGAATGCACCCCGCTTTACCATCCTGGCCATCGAGCGGCGGGAATGGCCTTTTTCTCTCCGCATGCCCTTTCGGTTCGGCGTCATCACCGTGCGGCATGGGCGGCAGGCGGTGTTGCGGGTGCTGATCCGCACCGAGGATGGGCGCGAGGGCTGGGGGGTTTCAGCCGAGACCCTTGCCGCAAAGTGGTTCGACAAGAACCAGGCGCTGTCTGATGACGACAACATGGACCAGCTGCGCCGCGCCCTGGAAATCGCCAGCGAGGCCGGGTTGGCGCATGGGGCGGACACCGCCTGGGGGCATTGGGCCAATCGCTACAAGGCCCATGTCGCGGCCTGCGGCGCCGAGGCGCTGAACCCGCTCATCGCCAGCTATGGCCAATCGCTGCTCGACCGCGCCTGTTTCGACGCGCTGCTGAAGCTGGTGGAACTGCCCTTCCACACCGCCATGCGCGGCAATTTCGGCGGCATGGCGGCGCATGACATCATCCCCGATCTCGGCGATTTTGCCCGCCACACCGTGGGGCTGGTGGACCCGATCACCGCCGCCGATGTGACCGAGCCTGTGGATGATGGCCTGCCGGAGACGCTGGAGGAGGTGGCCGCGGTCTATGGCCATCGCTGGTGGAAGCTGAAGGTGGGTGGCAATCTTTCCGCGGATATCGACCGTCTCTGCCGCATCGCCGCCGTGCTGGATGCGGGGCCCGCCTATCAGGCGAGCCTGGATGGCAATGAGCAATATGCGGACGGGGACAGCGCCCTCGCCCTGTGGCGCACCATGATGGCCGAGCCGCGCCTGACCCGGCTCTGCGCCTCCATCGCCTATATCGAGCAGCCCGTGGCGCGTGCCCGGGCACTGGAGACCTCGATGGGCGCGCTGGCCAAGGCTCGCCCGGTGATCATCGATGAAAGCGACGGCGACCTTTCGGCCTTCGTCACCGCGAAGGGGCTCGGCTATGCCGGCGTTTCGACCAAGGCCTGCAAGGGATTCTGGCGCAGTTTCGTGAACAACGCCCGGTGCAAGGCGTGGAACGATGCCGGCGGGTCGTATTTCATGTCGGCCGAGGATCTGACCACGCTGGCGGGGCTCTGCGTGCAGCAGGATCTGGCGCTGGTCAGCGCGCTTGGCCTTGGGCACGTGGAGAGAAACGGGCACCATTTCATCGCCGGTTTCCAGGGGCGCCCAAAGGCCGAGGCGGTGCGCTTCATGGAGGCGCATCCCAGCCTCTACGCCGATACGGCGCAGGGGCCGCGGCTGGCCATCAAGGGCGGCGTGCTGGACATCGCCGGCATCGCCGTGCCTGGTTTCGGCGCGACCGAGGAGCCCGATTTCACCGCCATGGAGCCCATGCCGGCGGCTTCCTGGCCGCGGGCTTGATCAGGCCTCAGGCCGCCTAGAGCATGATGCGTTGAGGCGGAATCGCCGAACACGCTGAATCATCTCTCAGCGACGGCGAGACCATGCGCAGTGAACGCATGTGAACGCAGCATGGTCTAGGAAATCGTTCCCGTCATCGGGCTCGACGGATCGGCCCGGTAGTCACGCGGCATCCGCCCCGCCAGAAACGCCGCGCGCCCGGCGATGACTGCGTGCTTCATCGCCGTCGCCATCATCACCGGGTCCTGCGCATGGGCAATGGCGCTGTTCAGCAGCACCGCGTCGCAGCCCAGTTCCATCGCCAGCGCCGCGTCGGAGGCCGTGCCGATGCCGGCATCGACCAGCACGGGCACTTTCGCATTCTGCTTGATGCTGCGGATCATATAGGGGTTCACCACCCCCATGCCGGAGCCGATGGGCGCGCCGAGCGGCATGATGGCAACGCAGCCCATCTCCTCAAGCCGCTTCGCCGCGATCGGGTCGTCGGCGCAATAGACCATGACCTCAAAATTGTCGGCGATCAGCGCGGCGGCAGCTTCAAAAGTGCCGGCCATGTCGGGGTAGAGGTAGGGCGGTGGCCCCAGCACCTCCAGCTTTACCAGATTCCAGCCCCCGGCCTCGCGCGCCAGGCGCAGCGTGCGCACGGCGTCCTTCGCCGTGTGACAACCTGCGGTATTCGGCAGGTAGGTATAGTCGGTGGGGGCCAGAAAATCCTGCAGCATGGGCGCCGAGGCATCGCCGATATTCACCCGCCGGACGGCGACGGTGACGATCTCGGCCCCGCTGGCAGCGGTGGCTGCGGCGGTCTCCTCCAGCGATTTGTAGCGGCCGGTGCCCACGATGAGGCGCGAGGTGAAGGTCCGGCCGGCGACGTTCCAGGTATCCGCCATGGCTCAGCCCCCCCCAATAAAGTGCACGATTTCCAGCTGGTCACCGGGCGTGAGGCGCGTGGCGGCATAGGTGCTGCGGGGCACGATTTCCTCGTTCCGCTCCACCGCGACCTTGCGGGTGTCCAGGCCGATCTCGCGGAGCAATTCGGCCACCGTCGCGGCCGTGACCGCACGCTGCTCACCGTTCAACATGATGGCGATTTCCATACAGCCTATGTGGCGTGGCGGGGGCGCCGGGGCAAGTCAGCCGCAGCGCACCGACATGCCGCCATCCACCACCAACTCGGTGCCGGTGATGAAGCGCGCCTCATCTGAGGCCAGGAACACCACGGCATTGGCGGTGTCCCGCCCGTCGCCGGCGAAGCCGAGCGGTATGCGGGCAACACGCTGCTTGATCAGCGCCTCGACATCGCCGCCGGTGCGCTGGCCGGCCAGCCGCACCTCGACCATGGGGGTGTGCATCTGCCCCGGCACCACGGTGTTCACCCGGATGCCGCGGGCGGCGTATTGCACCGCCACGACCCGGCCGAACTGGATGACGCCCGCCTTGCAGGCGGCATAGGCGATCTGGGCCGAACCGGTCCAGCGGATGCCGGAGGTGGAGGCGAGGTTGACGATCGCCCCACCGCCCTGGGCCTCCATGATGGGCAGCACATGCTTGCAGGTGAGAAAGACGCTTTTGAGGTTGAAATCGACCTGGGTGTCCCAGACCTCCTCGGCCATCTCCACCGGGCCACCGGCGGCGGAACCGCCGACATTGTTCACCAGCACATCGATGCGGCCGAAGCGGGCGTGGCAATCCGCCACCATCGCGGCCACCGCCGCATTGTCGGTCACGTCGCAGGCGGCGGTGGCAAAGCGGCCGCCGAATTCGGCGATGCGCTCGGCGGTTTCATCCATGGCGGCGAGGTTGCGGTCCACGCCAAACACCTGCGCACCCTCGCGGGCAAACTGCACCGCCGCGGCCCGCCCATTGCCCCAGCCGCTGCCGACCGAGCCGGCACCGGAGATGATCACGATCCGGTCCTGGAAGCGTTTCGACACGGTTGTTTCCTTTTGCAATCAGAGGCCGGAACGCACCGCCGCCGCCACCCGGGCGACATCGCCCTCGTCGAGATAGGGGTGCATCGGCAGGCTCATGACCTGATGGCACAGCGCCTCGCTCACCGGCAGCGGCGGCGCCTGACCGATGGCGCCGGCATGCGCCGCCGCATAGGCGGGCTGGTGGTGCAGCGGCTTGGGGTAATAGACGCCGAAGGGAATGCCCTGGGCCTTCAGCGCCTCCTGCATGCGGGTCCGTGCCACGGCATTTTCCAGCTTGATGGTGTAGAGGCCCCAGGCGTGGCCCGGCACCATCTCGGGCAGCGCCACGGTGCCGGCGAGGTGTTGGGCATACCAGCCGGCCACACGGGCACGGGCCGCGAGTTCATCGGCGAAGAGGTCGAGCTTGCACAGCAGGATGGCGGCCTGCAGCGTGTCCAGCCGGCCATTCATGCCGGTGCGCAGCACCTCGTAGCGGCCGCCGCCCTCGCCATGCGTGCGCAGGGAGCGGTAGAGCGCGGCGCGATCGCCATCCTGGGTCAGCAGCGCGCCGCCATCGCCGTAGCAGCCCAGGGTCTTGGTCGGATAGAAGCTCAGCGCCGTGGCGCCGGCGAAGCAGCCGAGACGACGGCCCTGGATATCGGCGCCAAAAGCCTGCGCGGCGTCATCGAGGGCAAACATGGCGTGCTCGGCACAGATCGCCTCGATGGCCGCCCAATCGGCCGGGCGGCCGAACAGATCCACACCCACCACGGCGCGCGGACGCAGGCGCCCCTCCGCCGCCACCAGCGCGATCCGCCGCCGCAGATCATCCAGATCCATGTTGAAGGTCACCGGGTCCACGTCACAAAACACCGGCGTGGCGCCGAGCACCAATGGCACCTCGGCGGTGGCGGTATAGGTGAAGGCGGGCAGGAAGACGGCGTCGCCGCGACCGATCCCCTCCGCCATCATCGCGATCTGCAGGGCATCGGTGCCCGACGACACACCCACCGCATGCCCGCAGCCCGCGAATTCGGCCAGGCGCTGTTCCAGCTCCGTGACCTCAGGGCCGTTGATGAAGCGGCCGGAGGAAAGGACATGGGCGATGCGCGCATCCAGCCTGTCGCGGATCAGCGATTGCTGTGCCTGCATGTCGAACAATGCGATGGGTTTTTGCGGCTGGTCGTTCATGGCACTGGGTCTCGGCCAGGGCGCCGCGTCGATCAAGCCCCCCTGGCGTCAGGTTTCATGTCGGGCTGTGACAATTCCCCCGGCCTTGGGCTATCGCGGCTGCTCCGCCTGCCTGGCGGGCGCGGCCTCATGGGTGAATTCCGGCACCAGGCGGCCAAGCTGCGCCAGGGCCAGTTTCGCGCTGCCGGCCTGGGCCAGCGCCGCCATCTCATCCATCGCCCGGCCCACCAGCGCCGAATCGCCGGTGCGCGGCGTGGCCATCAGCAGGCCGGGATAGGGTGTCGCGCGCGGCGGTTCCTGGCCGTGGAACAGTTCCTCATAGAGTTTTTCGCCCGGCCGAAGCCCGGTGAAGCGGATTTCCACATCCTCATCCGGCCGCAATCCGGCGAGGCGGATCATCCGCCGCGCCAGGTCCACGATCTTCACCGGCTGGCCCATGTCCAGCACGAAAATCCCGCCGTCGCGCAGCCCGGGCAGGTTGCTCGCCGCATCGCCGGTGCCCACCACCGCGGCCTGGAGGACGAGGCCCACGGCCTCGCGCACCGTCATGAAGTAGCGCCGCATATCCGGGTGGGTGACGGTGAGCGGCCCGCCGCGTTCGAGCTGCCGGCGGAACAGCGGCACCACCGAACCCGTGCTGCCCAGCACATTGCCGAAGCGCACCGTGATGCAGCGCATCGCCGCCGCGCGCTGGCCGTCGAGGTCCAGCGCCTGGCAGTACATTTCCGCCAGACGCTTCGACGCGCCCATCACCGAGGTCGGGTTCACCGCCTTGTCGGTCGAGATGAAGACCATGGCCTGGCAGCCCACCGCCCGCGCCGCATCGGCCACGATGCGGGTGCCCTGGGCATTGGTCAGCAGCCCCTCCAGCGGGTCGGCCTCCACCATCGGCACGTGTTTCAGGGCCGCGGCATGGAAGACGAGTTCGGGCCGCACATCCTCCATCAGCCGGCGGATGCGGGCGGCGTCGCGTACATCGGCCAGCACGGCGCGGCGGGGCAGCTCGGGGTGGTGTTCGCGCAGCTCCAGGTCGATCTCGTAGAGCACGTATTCGCCATGATCGAGCAGGGTCAGCGAAGACGGCCCCAAGGCCGCGACCTGCCGCGCGAGCTCGCCGCCGATCGTTCCGCCCGCGCCCGTCACCAGCACGCGGCGGCCCTGCACGAGGCGCGCCATGCCCTCGCGGTCCAGCGGCACCTGTGGGCGGTCCAGCAGCTCCTCGATGGCGACGGGGCGCAGTTCAACCCGGGGCGTTTCCTCCGGCCGGTTGGCCGCACCCAGCAGCGTGGGCTGCGGCGCGCGCTTGACCGGAATGCCATGCCGGTCCGCCGCATCCAGCAGGGCTTCCAGCGGCGGCCCCTGCACCTCGGCGCCGGCCAGAACCAGCAGGGTGGGCAGGCGGCCTTCGGCGCGCAAGGTTTCCAGCACCTTCGAGGCATCTTCGACGGCGCCCAGGATGGGGTGGCCCTGGATGCGCCGCCCGGCCTGGCGCGAGCGCTGGGTGAGGATGCCCAGCACGCGGTAGCGCGCCTGGCGCTCCTGTGCCGCGGCGCGGATGAACAGGTCCGCCGCATCCGCCGCGCCGGCCACGACCACATCGGTTCCGGCCTGGGAGGCCGGCAGCCGGCGCTGCGCCAGCACCCGTGTCGCGGCGCGCGCGCCACCCAGCGCCGCGGCCGTCACGAGCGCATGCAGCACGATGAAAGCGGGGTGTTGTGGGTGCCATGCGCCCAGCAGCTGCAACAGGGCCGCCAGGATCACCGCCGCCGTGACGGCAGCGCCCGCCACCGCGCCGGCATCGGCCAGGCTGGCGAAACGCCAGTATTGCCGGGCCAGGCCGAAGGGCCAGCCGGCCAGCAGCAGGCTCGCCATCGCCAAAGGCAGGGCCAGGAACCACCAGCCCGGGGGCGGGGCGACGTCGGACAGCGCCAGCCACAGGGCCATCGGCAGGGCGATGCCGGCCAATGCCGCGTCGAGCAGACAGTTCAACAGGATGCGGCGCGGGGCGCTCTTGGCCATGGGTTGCTATAGGGCCGCGCGCTCGGGCCTGCCAAGCAGCCCGGTGTAGAGCGCGCGCAGCGCCTCGGCCTGGCTGCCCCAGCCGAAGCGGCCCAGCGCCGCCGCGCGTCCGGCCTCGCCCATGGCGGCGCGTCTCGCAGGGCTTGCCAGGGTGGCGATGGCGGCGGCGATCGCGCGCGGGTCGGTCACGTCGACCAGCAGGCCGCATTCGGCCTCGCGCACCATGGCGGCGACCTCGGTGGCGAAATCGGGCGCGATGACGGGCAGCCCGGCCAGCATGCCATCGGCCAGCTTATGCGGCAGGGCGAGGCGATGATTCTCCTCGCCGGGCTGGAACAGCACCAGGTTGATGTCGGCCTCGGCCGCCACGCGTGCCATCTCGCCCGGGGCTAGCCAGCCCAGAAAGGCGATGCGGTCGCGCAGACCCAGCCGCGCGGCCTCGGCGAAGAAATCGGCCTCGCTGTCATCGGTGAAGCGGCCGGCGATGGTCAGTTCGGTGTCGGCGGGGGCCAGCGCCAACGCGGCCAGCATCTGCGGCCAGCCGCGGGCGCGGGATATGGCGCCGAGATGCAGCAGGGTCAACGGGCCGGGGGCGTGGCGGCGGGGCGGCACCACCGGTGCCTCGGCATAATTGCGCACCGCCACGCAATCCCGCCGAAAATCCTCGGCCAGACCATCCTTGGCCACCACCACCGCATCGGCCTGTCGGCCCATGGCGCGGCAGGCCATGCGCAGCAGGCGGCGGGCCAGGGGCCGCAGCGGCCAGGGCAGGCGGCTGTCCAGCCGGCTGGGGTAGTGTTCGTGGACATCCAGCACCACGCGGCCACGGCGTGCCATCAACGCCGCCAGCCAGGCGTCGGGCTCATGCGCCATGATCGCGCGCGGGTCCATCAGGCGGGCGAGGCCAGCCAGGCGCGGAATGTTGCGAATGCGGCCGAGCCAGCCCGGGCGGCGGGTATAGGTGCCGATCAGCACGCCCGACACGACCTCCGGCGCCCGCGGGGTGCCGGGGCAGAGATGCATGACCCGCCACCCCGCCTGGGCGAGCGCCGCCCCTTCCTTGCGAACGATCCGCACATCATCGGGCGGATGCGCCGCCGAGAGCATCAAGACATCAACCCGCAAGTGCCGCGACCTCCACCACATCGCAGAAGGTAGCGCTTTGCAGGCGTCTGTCCCAGCGGCGCTGCGCCTGCTGCCTGGAGGCGGCGCCCATCGCCTCGCGCCGGGCGCGGTTCAGGGCGAGCTCGCGCAGCGCCGCGGCCAGCGACAGAGGGTCGTTCGGCGGCACGACGATGCCCGAGGGCCCCTCCTCGATCACCCGTGCGGCATGGCCGGGCACATTGCCCACCATGGCGAGGCCGGCGGCGCAGAAATCCATCAGCTTGTTGGGCGCGGTGAACTCAGCGAAGGCATCGACGGGGGCCAGAAGGAACAGGCCGATCTGCGCGCCGGAGAGCAGCGCCGCCAATTCGTGCTTGGGCATCGCCGGCAGGAAGGAGATGTTGAGCAGGCCATGCGCCGCGGCGCGGGCCATCAGCCGCGGCTTCTCCGCACCCTCGCCCACCAGCAGGATGCGCAGCGGCACGTCGCGCAGCAGCGCGGCGGCATCGATCGCGACATCGAGCCCATTCGCCCGGCCATGCGCGCCGGCATAGACCGCCAGCACCTCATGGCTTTTCGCCTCATCGGGCCGGTGCGGCGCGATATGCGGGCCGAAAATGTCGAGATCGGCGCCGTTGGGAATGGTGTGCACCCGTGCCGCGCCGCGGGCGCGGGCGGTCTGTGCCATGCCCTCGCTCAGCGCGATGACGGTATTGGCCCGCGCGCATGCGGCATTCGCCAGCTTTTCCATGGCCCAGAGCCATGGCGGGGCGACGCCGCCCATCGCGCGCGGCAATTCGGGCCATGGGTCGCGGATTTCGAAGACCAGGGGCGCGCGGGCGAGGAGGCCAGGAAGCACCACCGTCAGCGGCGTGGAGGAGGCGATGACCACGTCCCATGCCTGTGCGCGCGCCAGCCATGCCGCGCGGGCGGCGAAGCGCAGGAAGGCGAGGATGCGCGCGGCCTGGCCCATGGCATTGCCGTAGCGAATGTCGAATTCCACCACCTCAAAGCCATGCACCATCCCCTGCCGCCGGCCCAGCCGGAAGGCGCCTTCCAGGCCGCTGGCCCCGCCCTCATACCGGCCACAGGCCATGGTGACGCGATGGCCGCGCTGGGCCAGGGCGCGCGCCATGGCGAAGCCGCGCGTGGCCGTGCTGCCGGCGGGCGTGGAGAAATGCTGGTGGAGGTAGAGGATCCTCAGCCGCGGCAGCACCGCCGGATGACGGCGATGATCCTGTCCTGGTCCTGCGCCGAGAGGCTGCTGCCCGAAGGCAGGCACAGCCCTTCCTCGAACAGCGTGGCCGCCACCTCGCCGCCCGCCTGTGGCGCGCCGCGGAAGGCGGGCTGGAGATGCAAGGGTTTCCAGACCGGCCGGCTTTCGATCTGCTCCGCCGCCAGCGCGCGGCGGATGGTCTCGCGATCCGCCCATGCCTCGCCGGGATCGAGCCGGATGACGGTGAGCCAGCGGTTGCTGGTGGCCCAGTTCGGCTCGGCGATGAAGCTGAGGCCGGCGAGGTCGCTCAGGCCGTCGCGATACGCGTCGTGGATGTTGCGTCGGGCGGAAACCCTTTGCTCCAGCACGGCGATCTGCGCCAGGCCGACGGCGGCCAGCACCGAGGACATCGCGTAGGAGAAGCCCACCACCTCATGCTGGTAATGCGGCGAAGCCTCCTTGGCCTGGCTGGCGAGGTGACGGGCCTGGTCGATCAGCCGGGCATCGTCGCTGGCCAGTGCGCCGCCGCCGCCGGCGGTGATGATCTTGTTGCCGTTGAAGCTCAGCGCCATCAGCCTGGCCCCGGCCCCGGCATGGCGGCCATGTTGCATGGCGCCCAGGCTTTCCGCACTGTCGCTGAGCACCGGCACGCCCCAATGCGCGCAGGCATCGACGATGGCGGGCATGTCGGCGGGTTGGCCGTAGAGATCGACCGGGACCACCACCCGCGGCAACCGGCCGCGCCGGGCGGCGAGGGCGAGTTCGGCGCGCAGCAGCTCCACATCCATCGTCCAGTTGTCCGGCGTGACGTCGATGAAGCGGGGTGTGGCGCCCATCTGAACCGCGGGGCCGATGGAGGCGATGAAGGTCAGCGCGCTGGTCCAGACCTCATCGCCCGGGCGGACGCCCAGAAGCTGGAAGCCCAGATGCAGCGCCGCGGTGCCCGAACTGACGGCGACGACATGCGGCAGGCCTGTGGCCTGTGCGATCGATTGCTCGAAGGCCGCGGGAACCGGGCCGGCAGGCGCGATCCAGCCGGCATCGAGCGTCGCCTGCAGCGAGTCCAGCTCGCCGCCGGCGAGATGGGGTGGTGAGAGGAAGACGCGGCGATGGCTGGCTGGAAGCGCCCGCACGGCGTCGCCCAAGGGCGGCGCGCCGCGAAGCGATCCCGGAAAGGCCATTTTGGCCTGCGTCACTGGGGAATAGAGCACTGCCACACCTCCACCTACAACCGGAGGTTACACATACATTTGATTGTTCGTCCAAGAAGAATTGCACGCGAAAGATGCATTATTTTTCGTTCGCGCAACCGTGACGGTTCATGCGGTGCTCGGCGATGCTAAAAATATCGATTTCTCAGAAGCATCCGCCAATCCGTTCACTGCCTGTGACAGCCGCCTGCCGCCAGGCTTCGGCGGGTTGCCCCGTCACGACAGAGGATCATCGCGCCATATCGAGAGATCATTTCGATCTCGAATACAACTCATGCTGCTGTCACACGGCCCAATCAGGCGATACGAGCCCATCGTTCTTTCGGCGTGACGAATGCGAATGGGTTGCCTCGGGCCGGCGTCAACGCGGGTCGCGCGGCCAGTTGATCCGCGGCTCGGCGCGGCCTGTCCCGCGACCCTGCGGCGCGGCTTCGGCCCCATATTGGCCCGCGCGCGGGGGGCTTGGCATCTCCAGGTCATCCATCATCAGCGCGCGCTGCGGCTGGCCGGCCAACCGCGCCGAAATCGCGCGCAATTCCGCCTGAACCTCATCAAGCTGCACCTCGATCGATTCGAGCCTGGATTTGAGACCGAAGACCGAAAAAGGCATGACCAGAAAACACAGCGCCAAAAGGGCCAGTGCCAGCGCCAGAACCAATCCGGTCCATCCCGGCAGGCCAGGGATGGTCAGGGCCGCGATGATCGCCTCGGGGTTCACCCGCCGGTCACGCTCATATGGCGGACCACGGCGGCGGGCCGGGCACGCTCGATGACGAAATCATGGCCCTTGGGCTTGCGGCTGATCGCCTCGCGGATGGCGTCCTTCAGCGCGTCGTCGCGCAGCCCGGCCCGCAGGGGGGCGCGCAGGTCGGCCGCATCGTCCTGGCCCAGGCACATGTAGAGGGTGCCGGTGCAGGTCAGCCGCACGCGGTTGCAGCTCTCGCAGAAATTATGGCTGAGCGGCGTGATGAAGCCGATGCGCGTGCCGGTCTCGGCCACGTCGAAATACCGCGCGGGGCCGCCGGTGGCGTAGCCGCTTTCGGTCAGCGTCCAGTTCAGCCGCAGCCTGGCGCGCACCACGTCGAGCGAGAGGTAGCGGTCGGTCCGGTCCTCCTCCACCTCGCCCATCGGCATGGTCTCGATCAGGCAAAGGTCGAAGCCATGGGCGCCGCACCATTCCAGCATGCGGTCGAATTCATGCTCGTTGAGGCCGCGCAGGGCGACGGCATTGATTTTCACGTGCAGCCCAGCGGATTTGGCGGCCATGATGCCGGCCTGCACCTGCGCCAGATCGCCCCAGCGCGTCGCCTCGCGAAAACCCGCGGGGTCGAGCGTATCCATGCTGACATTGATCCGCCGCACGCCGGCCGCGACCAGCCCATCGGCCAATTTGGCCAATTGGGTGCCATTGGTGGTGAGCGTCAGCTCTTCCAGCCCCCCCCCGCTCCCTGGAGGCCCTATGCGCTGGCCCAGCCCGCGCACCAGCGACATGACATTGCGCCGCACCAGCGGCTCGCCCCCCGTCAGGCGGATTTTGTGCACGCCCATTTCGATGAAGGCGCCGCACAGCCGCTCCAACTCCTCCAGCGTCAGCACCTCGCGCTTGGGCAGGAAGGTCATGTCCTCGGCCATGCAATAGACGCAGCGAAGGTCGCAGCGATCCGTCACCGAAACGCGGAGATAGCTGATGTGCCTGCCGAAGGGGTCGATCATGGCCCTGATTTGGGGCGGCATGGCCCCCATGCGCAAGCCCCCAGGGGCATCCCCGCTGGACATGGCCGGTCTTGCGGGTAGCGTGGCGCCATTCATTCAGGGAGTTCAGCGGTGGCGGCATTGTCGCGTTTCAAGGTTCTCGATCTCACCCGCGTGCGCGCCGGGCCCACCTGCGTGCGGCAATTGGCCGATTGGGGCGCCGATGTGGTGAAGGTGGAAATGCCGGAGGGGCTCGATGCCGGCGACCCCATGGGCGGGCCACGCATGGGGCCGGATTTCCAGAACCTGCACCGCAACAAGCGCGGCCTGACGCTGAACCTGAA
>LNFM01008609.1_pt1 | contig 15309 bp, 13 predicted proteins | sample 596031 | NCBI WGS metagenome assembly LNFM01 (sample SAMN04254537, study PRJNA301005) | activated carbon metagenome | isolation source: dual media filters at the Ann Arbor, Michigan drinking water treatment plant | place: USA: Ann Arbor | reverse complement strand
AAAGCTGATGCAGCAACTGCTCCTATTAACACTTTTCTCATATTTTTTCCTTATTAAAATTATAAAAGGGTTTTTATTCTACCCTGAACTTCACACACCTGCAGCAAATCCTGTCAGTTTGCTATTCCAGCATATACAGCTATGCCGTATTGCCACGTACTTACCGAACCAGCTGCAATTTATAATGATACTGCTTTGCTGAGACTTAATGGTAAATTAATTAGTTCCAGCGGAAATGTTAAAATTATCAGCTGTGGAAATCGGCATTGCAATATGCTTGGTTATTCTTTCAGATCATATGATTAGCCATAACCAGGAGTCGTGTGCTAAACAGCGTAGCTAATCCGTTATTGCTCCGGTACTGGCGCTGGATACCTGCTTCGCGTATTTGGCCAGTACCCCGCGCGAATAACGTGGTTGCGGTGGTTGCCATACCGCACGCCGCTGCGCCAAAACAGCATCCGGAACATTTAACTGTAATAGCCGCTGTTCGGCGTCAATGGTAATCGAATCGCCTTCCTGTACCAGGGCGATAGTACCTCCGGAAAAGGCTTCCGGCGCCACATGCCCAACCACCATGCCATAGGTACCTCCCGAGAAACGCCCATCGGTAATCAGTCCAACAGAATCTCCCAATCCCTCACCTATCAAGGCCGAAGTCGGTGACAACATTTCGCGCATACCGGGCCCCCCCTTAGGGCCTTCATATCGAATTACCACGACATCACCGGGCTGGATTTTTCGGGCAAGAATCGCTGCCATGCAGGTTTCTTCCGATTCAAACACGCGTGCGGGTCCGGTAATTTTAGGATTTTTGATTCCGGAAATTTTCGCGACGCAACCTTCCGTCGACAAATTGCCTTTCAAAATCGCCAGATGCCCTTGGGCATACATCGGATTGTTCCATTGACGAATTACACTCTGATCGGCGCGCGGCGCATCGGGAATATCTTTCAATACTTCTGCGATGGTTTGTCCGCTGATGGTAATACAATCTCCATGCAACAGACCATGCACCAGCAGCATTTTCATCACCTGAGGAATACCACCCGCGCGGTGCAGATCGGCCGTAACATAACGCCCGGAAGGTTTTAAATCACACAACACCGGCACTTTACCGCGTATCCGTTCAAAATCGTCAATGTTCCATTCAACCTCAGCCGCATGCGTAATGGCTAGAAAATGTAATATCGCATTGGTAGACCCTCCCACCGCCATGATCACGGCAATAGCATTTTCAACCGATTTACGGGTAATGATGTCGCGCGGCAAAATCTGTTTTCTGATGGCACTAACCAGCACCTCGGCGGATTGCCCTGCACTGACTAATTTTTCATCGTCTTCAGCGGACATTGTTGATGAATATGGCAAACTCATCCCCATAGCCTCAAAAGCGGATGACATGGTATTGGCAGTGAACATTCCGCCACAAGAACCGGCACCGGGGCAGGCGTGGCGCTCAATCTGCAGCAATTCCTCGTCATCGATTTTATGCGCACTGTGTTGACCAACCGCTTCAAACGCGCTGACAATGGTCAGGTCCTGCCCCTTATAATGTCCTGGTTTAATCGTGCCGCCATAGACAAAAATCGCCGGCACATTCATGCGCGCAATGGCAATCATTGCACCCGGCATATTCTTGTCGCAGCCACCGATAGCAATCACACCATCCATGCTTTCCGCCTGTACGCAGGTCTCAATCGAGTCAGCAATGACTTCGCGCGAAACCAGAGAATATTTCATGCCTTCCGTACCCATAGAGATCCCATCAGACACCGTGATGGTACCGAACATCTGCGGCATAGCACCCGCCTGCTTCAGCGCCAATTCCGCTTTCAATGACAGCTCGTTCAAACCTTTGTTACACGGCGTGATAGTGGAATAACCATTGGCGACTCCCACGATTGGCTTATCGAAATCCCCATCATTAAAACCGACGGCGCGCAACATGGCGCGGCTGGGTGCGTGTTGGGCGCCTTGAGTGATGGCCTGGCTACGTTTATTGTCTGGCATGCTTGCTCCTGAATGAGATAAAAATACAATTTATGACAAGGCGAACGATTATCACAAACGCACTTGGTATAATGATGAGTATTTTACCGTAAATAAGGCCGAAACTATGCTCGTTCATCCTCAAATTGATCCCGTTGCCATTTCACTGGGACCGCTCTCCATCCATTGGTATGGATTGATGTACTTGATCGGCTTTGTGCTGTTCATCCTGCTAGGCCGTTATCGCATCAAACACAATCCGAATGCCGTCTTTACCAATGAAATGCTTGATGATGCGCTGTTTTACGGAATGCTGGGTGTAATCCTAGGCGGGCGCCTGGGACATGTGCTGTTTTATCAATTTAGCTATTACCTGGAGCACCCGCTGCAAATCTTTGCCATCTGGGAAGGCGGGATGTCTTTCCATGGCGGGTTTCTCGGCGTATTCGTCGCTATGATCCTGCTGGCTCGCAAACACAATCTGCCGTGGCTAGCAGTAACCGACTTTATCGTCCCATTGATTCCTCCGGGATTGGGAGCGGGCCGTATCGGCAATTTTATCAACGCCGAATTATGGGGACGCCCCACCGATGTTCCATGGGGAATGGTTTTCCCGTATGTCGACGAACTCCCCCGCCATCCTTCGCAGCTATATCAATTTGCCCTCGAAGGTGTGGTGCTGTTCATATTCATCTGGATTTATTCGTCAAAACCACGCGCAACTGGTGCTGTCACCGGCATGTTCATGATCGGCTATGGCGTTTTACGTTCGTTTGCAGAATTCTATCGTGAGCCGGAAGATGGTTTTATGGGGGTGCTAACACTGGGAATCACGATGGGACAATGGTTGTCCATTCCGATGATTTTGGCTGGAATAACTGCGTTAATTTGGTCAAGGCGTCAAACAATTAGCGTACAAAATAATCCACGGAAACGTAAAAAACGTTAACAGTGATGAAGTTTTATTTGAAGTAAATTTATCGCAGTCATTTCTCGCAGTATTTATTCCTTTTATTTGCTTAGTACTTGTTATAGCAGAATAAAGATTAAATATTGCGACTGCGCATCCTGGAACTTTCCATCTTCCTCGCTGCACAATGTGTAATCCTCATCAACGTGATGAAGCTCTGCCGAGATATGATTCCAAAACAAGTGCTCATACCGTGCGCGTGTTTTCCATTACCTTCTCAAGGAATTTGAACTCGATCCAAGCAGTAGCGGATAGCGTTTTCATCTGATCTAGCAATTATCAAGCGACAACAGCTGAATTCTAACCCGGATATTGCATGAATTCGCACGATGCTCACGCATGATATTGGTTCCACAAGGGATTTTTCGAAGAAGCGGTGTAGTTATTCATACACCTGACTGAGACAAATTCCTTGTGGAATCAAGCGACAAGTAAGCGCGTGTGCAATTCATGCAATATCCGGGCTAATTCCTTATATAAATTAACATCGCCTAATGGTTTTCCTTAGTTAAAAACCAGGGTTTCCCCAATATACTCAGTGCCATGACCGAATTAAGATGGCATTGTTCGTTCATCTTCTGAGGGTATTTATCATGAAAACACAAAAACTTTTAACATTACCAGCTTTACTGGTGCTTAGCTTATTCGCCTCATCGGCATTCGCAGTCGAAGGTATTGATGATAGCAACCATGCTGCTTTGACAAAGTATTATGAGAACCTGGCTAAGGATGCAGAAGCGAAATTACAAGAAAATAAAGCGGCACTTGATGAGTATGAAGCTCACCCTTATTACTATGGCAGACAAGGCCAAGATTTCCAATCGCATACTTTCGCCAATATCCACGAATATGAAGAGATTTTGGCGGAAAGCTTGAACAACGCTGATCTTCATAGAAGAGTGGCAATGGAACAAGGAAATCCGGTCATTAATAAAGCGAAGGTTAATCTAGATCACGATTCTTCGGTGGTAAGATAGTTCAGAGCAGTACGGCAAGAAGATCCTGCAAAGGATCTGAAATAGAGAGAAAATAACCACCGGCTTGCCGGTGGTTATTTTTTTACATTACAATTGAATCTATATCTCAGTCAAAAAATAAAGCATTGTGCGAATGATTGCTCCATTTTCTCGAACCAATAATAACGATTAAATAGCGGATCCAATAACCAACCTAACAACTAACTTTGTTTTTTCACCGTCACCCGGCATTCTGATGAAGCTTTACCGCTTTATTTATTGATGTACTTAATGCGTGCTACTGATCCTGAAATTGTGTTCCAAATCATCATTTATTTTCTGGAAGTAACCGTTTGGCAGGAAACCATATGGTAAAACGGCTGCCCTTGCCGACTTGGCTGGTAATCTCCAGGCGCGCCTGATGTCGACTTAAGACATGTTTGACAATGGCAAGTCCAAGCCCTGTTCCACCCGTTTCTCGCGAGCGGCTACTATCCACGCGATAAAAACGTTCCGTCAAACGTGGGATATGTTCCGGTTCAATACCGATTCCGCTGTCCTGTACAAAAAATAATCCCTCCCCGTCCCGCTTCTCCCACTTAATACTGATTTCTCCGCTATCGGGAGTGTAACGAATCGCATTGCTGATTAAATTCCCGAAAGCGCTGCGTAATTCTTCTTCACTCCCAAGTAACTGATCTTGCGAAGCGATATTCAATTTGATTTGATGGCGCCCTGCGCTGAGGGATTCTGCATCCTGCAGAATGCCACGCAACAAACTGGTCACATCAACAGCTCTCTCATTCACAATACTTTGTTCATTTTCAAGACGCGACAAAATCAGCAAATCTTCAATCAATCGCTGCATGCGTGTGGCTTGTTCTGACATTAACACCAGCGCGCGTTTATTAAAACCGGTGTTGACATTTTCATCCGCTGATAAAGTTTCAAGGAAACCGCTAATGACTGTGAGTGGTGTACGCAATTCATGAGAAACATTGGCAATGAAGTCGCGCCGCATGGTTTCAATTTTTTCAAATCGCGTAATGTCACGACTGATTAAAAGCTTCTGGTTATAACCATAAGGCACTAACTGCAGCGAAACAATGATTCCTTGTTGACGCGTTTGATTAAGAATTAACGGATTACTGTATTTACGTGCTGCCAGATATTCAACAAAAGGTATTTGTCTGACCAGATACGTAATTTGCTGGCCCGCATCCAATGACAGGTTAATGCCTAAATGCTGCTCCGCAACGGGGTTGCACCATTCAATCCGATCAGATTCATCCAGAATTACTATTCCATCAGGCATCGCGGAAGTAACGCTGCGCATCCGTTCCAATGCAAGGCTCAATAATTCCTGGCTTTGACTATGTTGACGCACATAGCGCGCCAACTGTGCAAATACATCATCCCATGCTCCAGAACCCGCCGGAATGCTCGCTGGAGAATGATCAGAAAGCTGCAACCAGCGTTCTAACGCAACCAAATGGCGGATATGGTGAAATACCATCCATAACAGCGCGATACTGAAAAATATTAATGCCTTAACAGCACCAAAAATCATCCACAGCACTGCGGCGGTAAAAATGATAAAAATGATATTAAAAGAACGCTGCCAAATATCAGACACTTAAATAATCCTGAAAAAAGGTAACAACGCGGGAAAGGTATCGCTTGAGGTAGTTTTGAGAATTTTCAGACTCGATAATGATAATCAGACAGTGAATACAATTTAAAACACAAGTGGAATCAATCAACTCACTATGGATGTCACCGTGCGAAATGTTGCAATTTATTTTAGGGCACCTCTAAAAATCCAAATTTCGTCACAACACTTTGTTGCTCACAAAAAATGTTTCCTTACATATCAGTTATATGCTGCGTCACCATTTTTTACTCGCGCCTCGTTTTGTTTAGAACTTTGAATTTTTAGAAGTGCCCTTTATTAGTTTTGTGTATTCGAATCTTTAGCTTGTAGCGTCGCTACCGCAGAAAACCGGTAACCGGCACCTCTGACAGTTTGTATCCACTCATCTTTACCTGCCAATTGCAACGCTTTACGTAACCGGCGTATATGTACATCCACAGTACGTTCTTCGACAAACACATGATCTCCCCATACTCGGTCCAATAATTGGCTGCGTGAATATACTCGTTCGGTATGCGTCATCATAAAATGCAACAGTCGATATTCAGTAGGCCCTAACTCAATTTCTTTATTCCCGTCTGTTACCCGATGATTGACCGGATCGAGCCGCAACTCATCAATCTCAACCACTTCATCAGAAGCTTCCAGAACCAGTCTGCGTAGAACCGCATTGATACGAGCGATCAGTTCTCGAGGCGAGAAAGGCTTTGTAACGTAATCATCCGCGCCAACTTCCAGCCCGGCAACCTTATCCGTTTCCTGAGTACGTGCGGTCAGCATAATAATGGGAATTAAGCGGGTGCGTTCGCCGCGCCGCAAAATTCGGGCGAATTCAATACCATTCATGCCGGGTAACATCCAATCCAGTAAAATAAGATCCGGCAATTCATTATTAATGATCGACATTGCTTTCTCCGCATTCTCAGCACTAACAGTTTCATAACCCGCTTGCTGTAGATTATAAATGATCAATTCCTGTATAGCAGCTTCATCTTCAATGATCAGTATTTTTGCAGCCATGAGTAAATTCCTGTATCAATCAAATTTTTTTATACAGTTTTGTTACAATGGACTCAATAACTATTACTTCTAAACAATTTGCACTGAACAACAAACATGGCCGGTTTATCCAAAGAAACGCCTCATCCCACAGAAATCAAGCTACATCAAAAATCCAGAATCTTGGATATCACTTTCTCCGATGGAAAAAAATTCCAATTTTCATGTGAATTTTTGCGTGTCCATTCGCCTTCCGCTGAAGTGAGCGGTCACGGCCCAGGGCAAGAAGTGCTACAAACCGGCAAGAAAATGGTTAGTATCCAGAAAATTGAGCCTGTTGGCAATTATGCCATACAACTCAATTTTACCGATGGCCATAACACGGGACTCTATTCATGGGATTTGCTCTATAACTATGGTCTCAATCAGGATAAAATATGGCAACGGTATTTGCAACGCATGGAAGAAGCCGGTGCCAGTCGTGAACTCGATATCGGAACGCAAACAACGAATCATTCCTGCATGTAAATTGTGGCATTTCGATTGATTAATTTATAATCGAAACAAGCTTATCAACAATTCTCTAATAGCCAATTCAAACACAGACTCAATCACTATCATGACTAAAACTACTCATTTTGGCTTTAATACCGTTGCTGAAGATGAAAAAGCTGGAAAAGTTGCAGAAGTATTTCATTCAGTAGCAGAACGCTACAATCTGATGAATGATTTGATGTCTGTTGGTCTGCATCGTCTCTGGAAGCGCTTTGCCATTGAAACTAGTGGCGCTAGAAATGGTGACAAGGTGTTAGATATTGCAGGGGGTACTGGCGATTTAAGCGCACTCTTTTTACAAAAGGTCGGAAAATCTGGTGAAGTTTGGCTGACGGACATCAATAATTCTATGCTTTCAATCGGCCGTGACCGCCTGATTGATGAAGGCACTCCAACTCCGGTCGCGCAGTGCGATGCTGAGAAATTACCATTTCCCGATAATTATTTTAACTGTGTCAGCGTCGCATTTGGTCTTAGAAATATGACGCATAAAGACATGGCATTGAAAGAAATGCTGCGTGTCATCAAACCGGGTGGAACTGTCATCGTGCTGGAATTTTCCAAGATCTGGAAACCATTGCAACCCGCCTATGACACTTACTCATTCAAGTTACTACCCGCCATGGGAAAGGTGATTGCCGATGATGCAGAAAGCTATCAATACCTAGCCGAATCTATCCGCATGCATCCATCCCAGGAAGAATTAAAGGAGCTAATGGAACAAGCCGGTTTTGAACGAGTGGAATACTTCAACATGACAGTGGGTATAGTGGCGCTACACCGGGGATATAAGTTTTGATTATTTCTAAATTTTACATCGATGAAAACTTTTCCTAATTAGAAAGATTCTTCAGCCAAACCCGATTTTCTTAATCACAAGGTGCATACTAACCCAAACGAACTCATTAAAGAGAAACTACCATGGCCATGAACCTAAATTCCTCTGTTAGGTCATCTCAACAGCAAAATGGGGTGGAGACGAGCTGAGAAGCTGTAATTTTTCGGCCTGGTGGCCATAATTTTGTTAATAATATAACGCGCAAGCGCGCCCCAACGATCTGCTTTGGTCAACTGAGGCGCATTTGCCAGAACATGATAAAAACCCATTCGTATATTGGCGATCATCGACTTGATATGGTCTCTGGCTGCGTGAGTCAGCGTGAGCAGTAATCGGGATTGACCGGCATGCAGTGTCAGGCGTGCAATGCCGCCGAGCTGAGCAGCATGGGCGGCTAGTGATTGCCTCCAGGCGTGTCTTCTGTTGTGACAGTCTGACGTACCAACTCCACCAATTGTAGATAAGCGCGACTGCCCGCGCTGAGAGGTTGCAACGTCCAGGTCATGAATGGTATAGCCACCCCAGCCCCATTGTTTTTTCAGCTCATCGAAGCCATTCTCGCAGTCGGCCCGATCCCGGCATAACTGGCCAATGGCTTCGAGAGAATAGTCTGAACTGGTCACCAGAATGGCGTACTCCCAGCGTCTAACCTTGTCTGAATGGTCAATGACCACGGATGGCAAGACCCACGAAATCAACGTGCTGGATTTCAGTTGCCTGTTCACGCTGCATCAAGCGGGTGCGTTCTTCGTAACTCGCGCCAAACGTGGAATGAACGCACACAGGGTGTATTCAATGAAAGTCGATCGGAATACCGGCATCATCTGCGATCAACGCATCGTGCTCAATGGTTTCTACATCTCGCAGGACCATCCCGAGCAACTGAGACGCATCCGCTTCAAAGACCTGGAAACCGGCAAAACGTTGGTGTTCCTGACCAACAACACGTACTGCCTGCACTGACCGCCGCACTGTACAAAAGCCGCTGGCAAGTCGAATTGTTCTTCAAGTGGATCAAGCAACATCTGCGTATCAAACGCTTCATCGGCAACAGCGAGAACGCGGTCAAAACGCAAATCTGGTGCGCCGTCGCCACTTACGTGCTGATCGCCATTGTCAAAAAGGGGCTTCAAATTGATGCCTCGCTCTAACTTTGCTACAGATTTTACCGGTCTCTGTTTTTGAGAAAAAACAGTTGCAACAAGCCTGACCAGGCGCCGCCTACATTTCAGAACAGTGTAGCGCTGCTAACCAACTAAATTTATTCAACTTTTAACCGGACGCTGCTGATCACATATGTATGTGATCTGGCATTAAGTGCCCTTCCAAGATTTGGCATCCCTTTTGGTCAAGCTAAAAGAATCAGAGTGACCATGTCTCGCGTTCAAACCTTTACCAGTCCCCCGGCAAAGCCGGGGGACTGCCTTATTTATCCTTTCCATTTCCAATTCAGGATTTCCGGCATGTCCTCGCCGTATTGATTAATATACTGTTTGTGTTCGATCAATTTGTCGCGGATCGCTTGTTTGACATAAGCCACACGGGTACCGAGTTTCGGCACACGGTCAATGACATCGGCGACGAGGTGAAAACGATCCAGATCGTTCATCACCACCATGTCAAACGGCGTCGAAGTTGTACCTTCTTCCTTGTAGCCACGCACATGCAGATTATCGTGGTTGGTGCGGCGATAAGTAAGCCGGTGAATTAGCCACGGATAGCCGTGATAGGCGAAAATGATGGGTTTGTCTTTGGTGAATAATCCATCAAAATCTTTGTCGCTCAAGCCATGCGGATGCTCGCTTTGCGGCTGGAGACTCATCAAGTCCACCACGTTGATGACCCGTATTTTCAGTTCGGGAAAATGTTTCCACAGCAGCTCGACGGCAGCCAGAGTTTCTATTGTCGGCGCATCACCGGCGCACGCCATGACGACATCCGGTTCTTCACCCTGGTCATTACTGGCCCATTCCCAGATGCCGATCCCCGCGGTGCAATGCTTGATGGCTGCGTCCATGTCAAGCCACTGCGGCTGAGGTTGCTTACCGGCAACGATCACATTCACGTAATTACGGCTACGCAGACAGTGATCGGTGACGGACAATAGTGTATTTGCGTCGGGCGGCAGATAGATGCGGATGATTTCCGCTTTCTTATTGATGACGTGATCGATGAAACCAGGATCCTGATGGCTGAAACCGTTGTGATCCTGCCGCCATACATGCGAGGAAAGCAGGTAGTTCAACGACGCAATCGGCCGTCGCCACGGAATTTCATTGGACACCTTGAGCCACTTGGCGTGCTGATTGAACATCGAATCGATGATGTGAATAAAGGCTTCATAGCACGAGAAAAAACCGTGGCGGCCAGTGAGCAGATAGCCTTCCAGCCAGCCTTCGCATTGATGTTCGCTCAACATCTCCATAATCCGCCCATCAGGTGCGACGTGGTCATCACCTGGAACAATTTCTGCAGTCGAACAGCGCTTCGTCACCTCAAATACCGCACCCCAGCGGTTTGAAGCCGTCTCATCCGGACTGAACACACGGAAATTGGTGGTATTCAGTTTCACTACGTCACGGATGAATTCGCCCTGGGTACGTGTCGCTTCAGCGGTTACGGTACCGGGCTTCGCCACTTTCACTGCATAGTCGCGAAAATCCGGCAGGCGTAAATCACGTAACAGCAAACCACCGTTAGCATGCGGATTGGCACCCATACGACGCATGCCTTGCGGAGCTAATTCGGCGAGTTCGGCAAGGAGTTTCCCGGTTTCGTCGAATAATTCCTGTGGGCGATAACTCTTCAGCCATTTTTCCAGAATCTTCACATGCCCCGGCTGGCTCATGTCACCCATCGGCACCTGGTGCGAACGAAAAGTCCCCTCGGTTGGCTTTCCATCCACGACTTTCGGACCAGTCCAGCCCTTCGGCGAGCGCAGGATGATCATCGGCCAATGCGGACGCTTCGTGAATCCATGCGTGCGGGCGTCGCGCTGGATGCTCTGGATGTTGGCGATCACGGCGTCAAGTGTTGCCGCCATGCGCTGATGCATTTCCAACGGATCATCGCCTTCGACGAAATACGGCGTATAACCATAACCACGGAACAATGCCTCCAGTTCATCGCGGGGAATGCGTGCCAGTACCGTTGGCCCGGCAATCTTATAGCCGTTCAGGTGCAGAATGGGCAGTACCGCACCATCGTGAACCGGATTGAGAAATTTGTTCGAGTGCCAGCTCGCGGCAAGCGGACCGGTTTCCGCTTCGCCATCGCCGACCACACACGCGACCAGTAGGTCGGGATTGTCGAATGCTGCGCCGAAAGCGTGCGACAACGAATAGCCCAATTCCCCGCCTTCATGAATCGAACCGGGCGTTTCCGGGGCGACGTGGCTGGGAATGCCGCCGGGGAAGGAGAATTGCTTGAATAGCCGCTGCATGCCATCTTCATCTTGCGAGATATTTGGATAAACCTCGCTATACGTGCCTTCCAAATAAGTGTTGGCGACCAGTCCCGGTCCGCCATGCCCAGGACCGGTAATGTAGATGACGTTGAGATCATGCTCCTTGATGACTCGATTCAGGTGCACGTAGATGAAATTTAGCCCCGGTGTCGTCCCCCAGTGACCCAACAGGCGCGGTTTAATGTGCGCCAGCGTGAGCGGTTGTTTCAGTAGCGGATTATCAAAGAGATAAATCTGTCCAACTGACAGGTAGTTTGCTGCGCGCCAATACGCATCCATCTTGTGCAGCAATTCCGGAGAGAGTGACTTGGTATTTTTTTTCATATTTAAATTTCCTTTATTGATGCATCGAATCCGAGCACATGACACACCGATCTTGCGATCATCAATTCTTCATCGGTGCGAATAACGCGAACCACGACCCGGCTGGTGTCCGCGGAAATCACTTGCGCGTTCTCCGCGTTGCGTAATTCATCCAACTCAATGCCGAGGAAGCCGAGATCTGCGCAAATCCGTAAACGAACCGGCGGCGCGTTTTCACCAATGCCACCGGCGAAAACCAGAGTATCGAGTCCATTAAGCGCAGCCGCATACGCACCGATCCCTTTTTTCGTCTGATAACAAAACAACGCCACCGCTTCAGCTGCCCGGATATCATGAGCTTCCCTTGCGAGCAAATCGCGCATGTCGGAACTGGTTTCGGATATTCCAAGCAACCCGGATTCGCGATTGATCATTCGATCAAATTGCTCCGCAGTCATCGACTCGCTGCGCGCCAAAAATGAAACCAGCCCGGGATCGATGTCGCCGGAACGGGTACTCATCATCAGACCCGCAGCGGGTGTCAACCCCATCGTCGTGTCCATGCTGCGTCCATCGCGCACCGCAGCCAGGCTCGCGCCGTTGCCCAGATGCGCGAGAATGACACGCCCGTTCGCCGCTTGCGTGCCTGCCAGACGTTCAAGTTCCTGCATCAGGTAAGCATAAGACAAACCGTGAAAACCGTAACGCTGAACACCCTGCGCATCGTATCGGCGTGGAATTGGCAGCAGTTTCGCCACGCGCGGCATGGTGTGATGAAACGCCGTATCAAAACAGGCTACCTGCGGCAGTTTCGGACGACGCTGGCGGAACGCCTCGATCAATTCAATTTCACGCGGTAAGTGTTCTGGATCAAACGGCACGATGCGATGCAATTCATCCAGTAATTCTTGGGTTGCAAGCATTGGTTCGGTGTGCTTCATGCCGTGCACTACGCGGTGTCCGACAGCCTTGACCGAAGCAAAACCATGCTGCCTTTCAAACCAGTCAATCAAGGAATTAGCCGCCGATTTGGGATTGGAAGCTACAAAGCTGCTAATACCCCGCTGGTTCCTAATTCGATCGTTGAATTCCAAACTTGTGTCAGGCAGGCCGATACGATCAATCTTGCCATGCAGCATTCGCACCAGCGGTTCGCCTATTTGATACAGCGCGAACTTGATACTCGACGAACCGCCATTGATGGTCAGAATATGCACAGGATCTGTCATTCATGTCTCCTCGTCACTGCCATCACTCGCCGTACCTGCGGCAAAACCAAGTCTTCACTAACTGGGGCAGTATCATAACGTGATCAGCCAAATCACGAGGTAAGCGCATTGCGCTGTAAGTCTCTCGTGTACGTTGATGCGCAGACAATATTTCTATTTTCAATCTTGTATTCTCACGTACACGCTCACAAGGTGGGCGGGCCCTCCTTGCATGAAAGCCGCTTTCAGAAACATCAAGTACCCGATACATGAGCGCAATCGGATATTTTCGTCGCATCGACTCAATCAGACCGTATCTCATCGCACCTCCTTGGCGAAATACATCGCACACTTTTTTGAAGTCACGCTCTATCTTTACTTCTGCTAATTCTCGTTTCACTCTGGATAGCTCAAGTTCAGTCAGTGGCTTCTGATGCTTGCCTACCCTTGGGATAACGACAGTCGTTCTGCTGCTTCTACCAGGATCAATCCACTTTCTTTAAAAAATTTAACTAATTGATCACGAGACTCCTGACTATATTGGGTGCGCGAAAATCAGCTCCTCAAACCAGTCAGTGCAAGGCTTCGCACAACTGTTCGGCTTTGTCTGTCCCCAAAGCGCTCAATATTGGCATTGGCCAGAAATAATGCCAATGCCAAAACCATGTTCCGACGTTTACTGCGATTGCTAGGACTTAACGCCGCTTCATTGAAACTGTTTGAGGACGGCATTTTTCTCGGCAATACAATCTATTAGATTTTTCCAGGATTCTGCAAAAGCCTGTACACCTTCATGCTGGAGTTTGGCTGCAAGTACCGCATCATCAACATTAACCCGCGCAAAAGCGGCAAGCACCGCTTCGGAATCACCGCCATCGCTTGGCATAGTCGCTTTCACTTTGCCGTGCTCGGCAAAAGCAAGCAGTGTCTTATCGGGCATCGTGTTGATAGTATCCGGTGCCACGAGCGCCTCGATGTATAGAGTGTCCGACGCATCAGGATCTTTACTGCCCGTGCTACCCCAGAGCAAACGCTGTGGCCGTGCACCGGCACCTGCCAGTTTTTGCCAGCGAGGTGAGGCCAACAATTCCCGGTGGGATTTGTAAACGCGTTTGGCGATGGCGATACCGAGACAGTTATGCAACTCCTGTGGCGTTTTATCCTTGATGGCTGTATCCCAGCGGCTAACAAAAATGGATGCAACAGAATAGACTTTCGGATCGAGACCTGCAGCGATTCGCCGCTCGATCCCTTGCATATAGGCTTTGGCAGCTGCCATGTAGTGCTCGCACGAGAACAGCAACGTCACATTTACCGGCACACCCGCGAAGATGCTCTCCTCGATCGCGGGAATTCCTGCACGAGTGCCTGGAATCTTAATAAAAAGATTAGGGCGCTTTGCTCGTTCATAAAGCATCGCTGCGGCCTTGATGGTATCTTCCGTATCATTCGCGAGCAAGGGAGATACCTCCAACGATACCCAGCCGTCAATTCCGTCCGTGGCTTCATGAATCTGCCGAAAAAGGTCGGCGGCTTGAATTAAATCTTCCAAAGCAAGCTCAAAGAATAATTCCTCGCCGGATTTACCCTCAAGCGTTTTTTGGCGGATCGCATCATCATAGAGTTCGCTATTTTGTATAGCGTGTTCGAATATAGTGGGATTGGAGGTGAGTCCTGTCACAGAAAGCTCTCTGATGTAGCGGTGTAATGTACCATTCATCAGCAGTTCACGAGTAATGTTGTCAAGCCAGATGCTCTGGCCAAGTTTCTGTAGTTGTTGTGTGGCAATCATTTTCTTCTTTACCAGTATCGGGTTGTGCAATTTTTTAGTTGTCGAAATAACACGTTAACGTGTTCCAGATTTTAATTATCTGACGAATTGGATACCCGGTGAGAATCAAGATCAAGAACAACCTTTACTTAGACAGTTTCAATTGTCTGCTTCATATTGGGAACCCAATCAATTGGCTCACTTATCTTGCATTGCTGAATCATAAAAATCTAATGGCCATTCTACAGGAAAAATTTATTTTTCATTCGGAGTAGGATAAATTAGGCTATGTAGTAATTACTTGTTGAAACTGTCTTACTTTTCCAAGTGACATTAGGAAACAAAGGGATAAGCACTACTCCGATTTGCTCTGCGCTTGTGTCACGCTGCTAAGCAGCAATTCTTCGGTGATGTGCGAGCCGTGCTTACCGACAATAATCAAATCGGCATCAAGTTCCAATGCGCACAGGATGTGGAGCTCGCTGCCGCCGGGTGCGGCAAGGCGGAAGGCGCGCGCCACCGCATGGCGGGCGGGTGCAGAGAGGTCAGTGGCGGCAAGAATGCGCATGAGCGGTTTCATGGCTTGTCTTCCTTGGG
>LNFM01008608.1_pt1 | contig 15310 bp, 14 predicted proteins | sample 596031 | NCBI WGS metagenome assembly LNFM01 (sample SAMN04254537, study PRJNA301005) | activated carbon metagenome | isolation source: dual media filters at the Ann Arbor, Michigan drinking water treatment plant | place: USA: Ann Arbor | reverse complement strand
AGCAGATCGCCCACTTGAGTCAGTGCCAATTCAGACGTTTCAAGAAACGTTTTTGCAAACAGAATATTTCGGTCGTACTGCTCCATGTTTTTAATATTAGTTCGATTGGCCATCGCAATGCCCACGCCGGTTGGATCATCAGACGGTTTATTGATTCGCTTCTGGGTCGTGGCTTGATTTTGCAATTGTGACAATTCAGAACGCGTTTTTTGAACGTTTCCAAGAAGCTGAGTTTGATTCATTTTATCAGTTACTCGCATGCCGCTTTATTCCTTAAAGTCGCTTCAAGTTTAGAACCGTGTCAAACATTTCATCTGCCGTTCGAATCATGCGCGCGGAGGCCTCGAATGATTTTTGAAATTCAATCATCTTTGCCGCTTCTTCATCAAGACTAACACCGCTTAAGCTTTCGCGCATATTTTTCAGCTGATCCATATTGAATCTTTGAGGTTCCAGTTCGCTGCCGTTTTGCTTTGCCAAGAGTCCCACTTCAGCCACTTTCATATTGTAAAAGTCGTCGAAGGTGTTTCGTCCGTTGGCCATGATGGGTTTAAATTGCAAAGAATGAATCGTATTGGCAACGGTGTTGTCGCCAGGTGCATTCGGCTTTGATGCGATTGCAATTTTACCAACATCTTTATCGATGGTTTGATTCAGTTTCATTTTTTCAATGGAAAAAGTTCCATCTTGTGGCAAATCGAAGAAGTTGATGCCTTGAAGGTTGTAGCGATCAAAACCTTCTACGTGGACTTTGTTCACTTCGCTCGCCACGTTATACGCGAGCTCATCAAGTGATCCTAAAAGATCTTGCACAGATCCGCCTCTAACAGCGATGGCGGCACCGACACTTCCACGGCTCAGTTGATCCGTGATATCAAATTGCGCGCCACCTTCGCCATTTGGAAGCGTGAAAACTTTGGCTTCGCCGCCAGGCATGAAACTGGTTTTCAGCGTGGCGGCCGTCGTTCCAGCAACCAGAACACCTGTTTTCCCAGCGCTAATATTCAACATTCCGGTCTTTGTGTCTTCCGCATAGGTGATATCAATTTTTTCAGAAAGATTTTTAACTAGTAGATCCCGCTTATCGCGTTCGTCGTTCGCATGGGCGCCGCTGATTTCAACTTGCATGATACGTTCATTTAATCTTGCGATTTCCTGACCCATTAAATTGGCTTCAGAAATATTGGATTCGATTCCTTTGTTCAGCTCTGTTGCCACACTTTTGATTTGAGTGCTGGCGTCCTGGAAATTTTTGATCAGTTGGCGCGCGGTTTCACGAACCTGAGTTCTTGGGACCGCACTTTCAGGATTATTAGCCGCTTCACGAAATGAATTGAAGAAATCCGCGATGGCAGAATTAATTCCTTTCACGGACTGTTCGTTCAAAACGCCTTCAAGACGATTCAGTGCCGTTGATTTTCCGTCTAGGAATGCGAACTCGGAACCTTCTCTTTGAATTTGTCGCTCAAGCCACGGGGAATTCGTTCGACTAATCGCACCCACTTGGGAACCTGTGCCGATGCGATGATTTCCGGAATTGAGCGCAGGGCTTGTTTCAATGTCAACACGCTGGCGCGAATAGCCTTCAGTGGATTTGTTGGCAATATTGTGCGACGTGGTGTTCAGTGCGGACTGACTGACCACCATTCCCTTTCGCCCAATGTCCATTAACCCATGAATCTTTGCCATCTATTTTTAAGCCTCTGTTAGTTTGTTCGTCTACGCCTCACGTGAAACCAAATGACCAGATTTTTCTGGGCCGGTTTGGTATTGTCCTTTGTTCTGGTAGGTTTTTTGTCCCATTAAATTTTCTTTGAAGCTATCAAGGGACTTATTCACATTGTTCAAAGCTAGCTCTGCTGCTTTTGCGTTGTTGCGATTGATTTCGAATAACCGACTCAGAAGTAATTCCAAAGCCGCATGAATATTTCGTAGTCGCTCTCCGGACGGGCCACCCAATTTTTGAGCGATTTCAAGCAAACGTGGTTGTGCTGTGTCTGCACCAACTGCTTGCGCCAGGTCGGTGGCGTAGTTCACGCGAAGTGCATCTAAACTTTGAATCGATTGAATTAAATTTTCTTTATTTTGATTGAGCTCGTTCAATTTCTGAATGTTCGATTCCTTCAAGACATCTTTTTCAGATCGGACGAGCTCTAGAAGGTGGCGATAATTTTTTGTGAGTTCTTCTAGATTTTTAACAAGCTTTTCGAACGTGCGCTCGGCTTCAACAGACTGTTTCGCTTTAATTAATTCTTGAATTTTCTGATTCATAAAAACTCTCTTCCTTGAGGTTTTTTGATGAGGGGGTGAAAACCTTTTTCAAGATTTTCAGTTCGATCTACTCGGTGTCGGATCTTCGCGCGCCGGCCATCATCAAATTGTCTTCTACCATACGATCAGCAACAGCTTTCGCATCCACTTTGTATTTGCCTTCGTCGATCAATTTTTGAAATTTTTCAACTTTTGCGAAATCAATATCGGGGCTTCCCATCGCGAGCTCTTTTGCTTGACGAATATCTTTAGCTTGTGATGACAAATCAATTTTCACGGCATCTGCGGATTTATTTTGTAAAAGTTCCTTTACTGAATTGGTCGAAGCCGCGGCACCCGACTTTGCAGCCTTTGAAGACTCATCCGTTTTGGATAGATCATTTAAGTTCAGATTTTGCCCGACTTTATTGTGTGTAATTTTCATTTCCATCCTCCACGATTTTTATTCGATAAGTCCATTTTAGTGTATCACAACGAGACTGATTTCCCAACTCATTCTGAGACGACTTAACTGGACCAAAGCTCATTTTCGTTACCCAATAGGGTCAAGTTTTGGTCTAGTTTCCGCAGCAACTGGTCTATTTTTCAGTTAAGAACTTAAGTGCCGCATTGAATCTTACCAATGCAAATTACAAACCTTCTTTCTTCGTTTTGAAATTCTATGATTGAAAGAATTTGCCAGATTTCATCAACCCGAGTTCATGCCATCATTCTTTGATCTAAATCTCGGCTGATAAGCAATTAACTGCAGAAGTTCAAGCGTGTTCTTTTCGATGTAGGCGATTACAGCTTTAAACTCTCGACCCCAGCTTACTGCTCTTGAGTAAACAAGATAGCTCCAAAACACTCGTCGGTTCTTTTGACACCCAAATACCAATTCTTTTCCCCAAGCCGCTGGTCTATCTCGATGAATTGAAGGGGCACCGCCCGCAACTTTTTTCAATGGAAAATCCTTCAAGATTCTTTGCGCGCTGTGGCCGGCAAGAACTCTGAAAAAGTTTTGAAGTCCTTCCCTCGTTTGGGCCTTCACGAGCAGGTGCATGTGGTTTTCTTGAATGGCATACTGATAGACTTTCACTTGAAACCGAACAGAGTTCTTCTTAATCAGGGTAACGATCAGCTTCTTGAAGCGAAACAAAGATCTCCTACCCGTGGCATGATGCGATTTTAACGTGACGTGATGGCTTTGTTTTATGCTTAACGGTCTGGTTACGCGCCGTTTGCCAACCGCTAAACTTCCGCCGTGAGCTGTTTTTGATTCTAACTTTGGAATAAAACTGATCTGCTTTGATTTTTTCATGTGCACCGCCCTTGCATTGGATTTGTTAGCAAATCAATAATGCGGGCGGTGCCTCGGTTTACCGAACAAAGAACGGGAAAACAGAAGGCTCGAGTCCGAAGTGCGGAGTCGATGAGATTGAAGTTGATCGGGACCAATTTGAACTAAGGCGAGCCCTCTGTTCGGCCGTCGTTTAAATTAAAGGCTTCGTGCGCAGACAATGCAGGTTAATGAAATAAAGAATAACATCTCGATAAAAATGACGAGCTTCATAAGAACCTTTCATTCGCATTTCCGCAGAAGAATGCTACGACAAAAAAAAGAATTTGTCTTGTTAGACTCTTGTCAATTTGGCGAATGAGCTGAGGTTAAGGTCTCTGCCAAATTACTATTTTGTCGAATTTGATTTTTGAATTTGGTAAACGAGCTCATCACCCGAAAGTCCATTGATCGATCCTGAAAGATCTGCGTCCTTCAGCGACTTTGCGAGTTCGCCATCTTTTAACATTTTTGTTGTGTCACCATCTTTGCGAATTCCGATTTGATCCCCGTGACGTTCCAAGATATTTTCATAAATGAGATCTGAAATTCCAAAGCCGCCGCGCTTATTCCATTCGGCACTGTATTGTTCGTCCAATTGTTCTGTGAATATTTTTTCAGCGTTATTTTTTTTGATCATACCGCCGTCTTCAGACAAAGACGACTTCATATGTCGCATCATTTCTTTGATGAAAAATTTTTCGTACATGTCAGAAACGTCCCGAACTTTTTCACGCATTGCGGAATCGCTTGAATTAAGGTCATTCACTTTGGAATCAATACTTTTTTTTCCGTCGGCTGCAGTAGACGGACCGATTGCCAAATGATTGAATTTTCCAGCGCCAATTGTGGACATAATTACATGACCTCAAGTTCAGCGTGCAGCGCGCCTGCGGCTTTAATGGAATGCAAAATAGAAATCAGATCTTTTGGCGCAACCCCAAGCTTATTCAAAGCTTGCACAAGATCCCCGACATTAACACCTGCTTCAAGAACCGTAATTTTGTCTTCAGACGCAACAGGCTTTTTTGTCTTCTGATCGACAATCTTTAAACTTAAGTTGCCGTGGCTGATTCCCACTTTTGAAATTTTAACTTTGTCCCCGATGATGATTGTGCCCGTTTTTTCGTTGATCACGACCCGCGCTTTTTGATCCGGATTGATTTCAATGGCTTCGATGGTGGCCATCAATTCGACGCCTTTATTTTCAAAACTCACAGGCGTCACGATGTCGATCGTTCCTGCGTCTGTTGCAGATGCATACTGTCCAGAAAGTTCTTTATTAATTGTTAGCATCGTTCGCGCAGCCGTTGTGAAGTCAGGATTGTGAAGCGTTAAACGAAACATTTTTCGAGTTGAGAAATCGGCCTGAATGTCGCGCTCGATCATGGCTCCGTTCGGAATGTTCCCCACGGTTGCATGCAGGTCCTTGCCATCGCCCAAAACAGAAACAGAACCTTGCGCCACTGCGAAAATTTCGTCGTTAGCGGCTCGCAGCGGAGTCTGTAAAAGTACGCCGCCAACAAGACTTGTCGCATCCCCAATACTACTGACTTTGATGTCTAACGGATTTCCGGCCTTTGCAAATGGCGGAAGGCGCGCTGTCACAATCACGGCCGCTACATTTTTACTTGTTAACTGATCTTGTTCGATCTTCACACCCATTTTATTGATGAGTCTTGCAAAAGATTGCCCGGTGAACTGCGCACCAGAATCGCCCGTTCCCTTGAGCCCGATGACGAGTCCATAGCCGATAAGTTGATTTTCCCTGACGCCGCGGATGCTCGCGATGTCTTTCAATCTTGCGGCGAATAGATCCAATGAAAAAAGAGCTGTTAGAACAAAAACTATATTTCGCATCGTGCTTACTCCAGTTTAGTCGTTGCTTTTAAATCAGCTCGGTCGTCTTTTTTGACATGAACGATATCAAACTGAGGCTCGACAAGTTTATTTGAACTGACTTGTAGATCATCAAAATCGTCTGATTTAATTAAACCGGTCGCGATAACTTTGTAGGGACGATTCTTAATCGTGAGCATCTGAACTCCCGATACACGATACATTCCGCCATCAACTTTTTCGATAATTTTGGATGGAATCATTTCGATTTCCTTCAGGTCCACTTTAGCTTCTTTAACAGGAGCCGGTTTCGAGCTGCTCGCCGTACTTGCCGGTTTACGGGCATCAACCGCTTTTGTCGCTTGCTCACGCGCAACTGTTTCTTCTGGAGGATTTTCAGCATCCAAGAGCTTTTGTGTTTCTGTTTCAATTTCTGCTAAGCGGACTTTTTCAGCCTCTTGCTTCTTTTGTTCTTCTTCGGCGACTCGGCGCTGTTCTTCAAGTTCCGATAGCAAATCTTGGATTGTGTTCACTTTCAGTTGGACTTGCTTCATTGCAGAGCCTTCGACTTTGATGGCTGTTGGATCGCCTTCTTGTCGCTTTTTATTTTGAGCAAAAAGATAACTCTTTTGACCTTCCATGACCCACAAAGATCCCGCCCCGGCTTGTAAGTCTGAATCTTCCATCATTTTTGTTTTCGTCATTCGCTTGTAATTTCGATCGACTGACGGAACCAGTTGTGAATTTGCTGAATAAGTTTCTAATTCAGGCTCTGGCATTGGTTCTGGCAAACCTGTCACCGCATTCACAACAATCTTTGGATCATTTGAAAAGAAGCGGTCAATCGTTGCGCAGCTTGTGAAAAAAACGATAAGCCCCAAGCCTTTTAACATTTTCAAAAGTGTCATACCAAATCTCCTATTCGATTTTGACAAGGCCCTTGGCCAAAATTTCTGCTGCAAATACTTTTTGTGAATCTATATTTCTGACCCGAATAATATCACCGATCGCACCAGAGTCTTCGGCGATGGCGGTGATCGAAAGTTCAAATCCGCTGCGGTCAACCTGTGCTTTGACGATTTGGCTTTTCCGTATGATTTGTTCTTTTTTCAGATCTCGGCTAGAAATCGTCTGCCCCATCGACAAATGTCGTGCCGTTTGCATTCCATTTAAATCTTTTTCTGACATGAGAAGATCCATCGTCGGCCGTAGCACCCGACGCTCCATTTTATACATGGATGAATCGATGGACGTATTGGCTGGTACATTTCGCGTTACGACTGGAACTTCGGCGTACTTTTTAATTTCGACAACAACCCACTGCGATCCCAAGTCTTGCGGTACATTGTTGATGTCTTTGTACTGCTGAGGGCTTCGAATGGGAATCATAGAAGTTTCTTTATTGAGATCCACATTAAGCTCAAGCGTCCAGTTCGCAGTGATTCCGCGCGGTACATTCTGAATGAAGATTTGGTATTCACACGTCGAACATCGCGATAGCAATTGCGATTTAATCTTTCGCTCGAGCTCAAGCCTAGAAACAGACTGATTTGAAAAGATAAGTTTAACAGATTCTGGCAACACGAACCGCGCACGAAGTCCTTTCAGAGCCTCGAGCATGGTCGAACGCTGAATGCGTGAATCATTCACTGTCAGAAGTCGCTTTTTTAATTCTTCAATAACGGCAGGATTTCCACCGCGAACTTCCACGATGTCATAAAGACTGATTCGATCGCGCGGCGAAACTTCGACGGTCCCTGCAATCATAACTTCCGGAAGCGAAGTGGATTCCGCTTGTGCGACTGTCGTTGATTCCGCTTGCGCGTATATTGTGACTGAAAGCGCAATGAAAGCGAGTAGCACATGAATGGCGATAAATTTTTTCAGTGAAAGATTCTTCATTTTATCCTGTCGCCTATCTCATCGTGTTCGCAGTTTGAAGCATTTGATCTGCCGTCTGAACCACTTTAGAATTCGTTTCATACGCACGCTGAGCCGCAATCATATTAATCATTTCATCCACAATATTGACGTTGCTGGATTCAAGTTCTCCTTGTGCCAAGTATCCAACACCAGAAGCTCCCGGAGCTTGTGTTTGAGCCACTCCGCTTGCAATTGTGGACTCATAGAGATTACGTCCCACGTTTTTCAGGCCCGCTGGATTCATAAAATTTGCGATATCGATTTGTCCTACAACTTGTGGCTCAATGTCTGCGCCAACAAGCACGGTGACTTGTCCGGCTGGACTGATTTCAATTCCCCGTGCATCGACTGGAATCGTGATGTTGGGAATCAAAAGATTTCCATTCTTATCTGCAACTCGTCCATCAGCGTCTCTCTTAAAGGCACCGTCACGCGTATAGGCAATTTGACCATCGGCTGTCTGCACTTGAAAGAAACCAGGCCCTTCAATGTGAATATCTAATGGGTTTTTCGTGATTTGAACTTGTCCCATCGAAAAGTCTTTTTGAATTGCAGCTGTGCGAACACCAAGCCCAGTTTGAACTCCGGTCGGAGACACAGATTGTAATCCCGACGCCTGGCCAGGATCTTTTAAGTTATGGTAAAGCAGATCTTCGAATTCGGCGCGGCCCTTTTTGAAACCTGCCGTGTTCACGTTGGCGATATTGTTTGCAACGACATCGATATTGTTTTGTTGCGCAATCATTCCGGTCGCTGCTGTGTTAAGACTTTTCATCATAAGTCATTACCCCTTTGTGTTTCCAACTTGATTGATCAATTTGTCTGCCATTTGATCGTAGGTCGAAATTGTCTTTTGAGTTCCTTCAAAAATTCTTTGAGCCATAATCATATCCGTCATTTCTTGAATGATATTGACGTTACTTGTTTCTAAAAATCCTTGTTTTAAGGAAGGATTACGAACAGTTTGCAGTTGTGGTTCGATATTGGGTTTGAACGTAAACGAATTTTGTCCCACTTTATGCAAGGATTCAGGATTTGCGACTTGAACGACCGAAATCTTTCCAAGTCTTTGGCTTCCTTCTGCCACTTCACCGTTATCTGTTAATGTGGCCGGCTGAGTTCCACTGAAACGCACGATGCGATCTTCAACTGGTAAAGTGGACGCATCTTCGCCTTCTTGCAGTTCACGAAGAACGGGATGACCATCTTTATTCACCAATTGACCAGTAGAATCGACAGAGAAATTTCCAGCACGAGTGAGACGAATTCCCCCGGGCGTGCTGACTTCAAAAAATCCGGCACCTTCAATGGCCACGTCTAATTTTCCACCTGTGTGCTTCAGACTTCCTTGTTCAAAATTTGTATACGTTCCTGCTGAATTTACAAAAGCCTTATCGCCACCATTCATATCGTAGAAGCTCTCGATAGAGGCTGGAACCCGTGGCACTTGCATCACGTCCTGATCTTTTTCAATGGAGGTCAGGTACTCATTAAAAGTTTGGTGATCTTTCTTGAATCCAGTCGTGTTCACATTTGCAATATTGTTGGCGATCGTATCAATTTTTTGTGTCTGGGCTAAAGCACCGCTAAGTGCCGTAAATACTCCCTTTAAACTCATAGATCCACCTCCACTACACAGGTCAAAGCAAGTGCAAGGCCAACTAGACGCAGCAAAGCCTAGACTTTCGGTCCAACAAAAAAAATCCCTGCATTTGTCCAGATGAGGTCCAGTAAAAAATCATCTCTGATATCGAAACTAGGTTCCGGCAGCGCTCTAATAGCAAAAGGAGAATGAAAAAAGCCCTTAGAACGAGTTTCTTTTTCTCGGCGAAGGTCTAGGAAAGTCTTTCCTGTCACAGGTTTGGCGATTTAAAATTCTACAAGCGTCAAAAATCTCGCTCGCTTAGTTTTAAAATTTCAGTGAAACTATTTCTATGTTGATTCAGCGAAAATTTATAAGCATCACTTTGTGGCTCGCGGCTTCTTTCACTTTATCAGTTTCTGAAACTCACGCTTCCATTCAGAACATGACATTGAAAGAAAAGCTTATTCTTCTTGAAAGAAAGCAAACGGGTCAAACAGAGCATTTCATTTTCGACTTGCCTGTGACCTACAATAAGAAAGTCAGCACTTGGATTTCATTTTTTCAAACCAACGGAAAAAACTTTTTCAAAAATTGGCTCGAAAAAAGTTCGAAGTATATGCCTTTGATTCAAACCGAACTCAAGCGCGCGGGATTACCACTCGATTTGGCCTATATGGTCATGATTGAGAGCGGATTCAATGCGACCGCGATCAGCTCAGCTCAAGCTGTCGGACCCTGGCAGTTCATTTCTTCGACCGGAAAGAATTACGGACTCAAGCAAAATTTTTGGTTGGATGAACGCCGAGATCTTCGTAAAAGCACACGTGCTGCTATTGCCTACATGAAGGATCTGCATAAAGAATTCGGTTCGTGGTACCTTGTCGCCGCAAGCTACAACATGGGTGAAGGTGGCCTACGTCGACAAATACGAAAGCACAAAACGACAGACTACTGGGAACTGGTCAGAAAAAAAGCTCTTCCTAAAGAAACTCAAGACTATGTTCCAAAGATTCTGGCCGCGATGATGATTGCGAAAGCTCCGAACCTCTATGGCTTTCGTTCGATCGAGCCTATGTATCCACTTGAATACGAATATGTCGAATCACCGGCGAATACTGATTTAGATCTGCTCGCCGATCATTTGAATGTTACCCGAAAGGCCATCCGCGATCTGAATGCGGAACTCATTTTGGGTTACGTTCCAAAAAACGTGGCTTTGCATACCATTCGCGTTCCAAAGGGTGCGGCCACCCAAGCACGCAATTATTTCCGTGATCAAAGCAAACGATATGCGTTAGAGTAAATCTAATGCCATCGACATCCACCGCCCAAAAACTGATCGTTCAAAAATTCGGGGGCGCTACACTTTCAACGCCTGAAAAAATTCGTGCCGTGGCGGAACGAATCGCAGCTCAAAGAAAATCTGGTGTTTCCGTTGTCGCCGTTGTGAGCGCCATGGGACAAACCACAAATCAATTGATTGAACTCGCCAAACAGGTTTCTAACAATCCCTCATTGCGGGAAATGGATATGCTGATGTCCGTGGGCGAACGTATCAGCATGTCATTATTAAGTATGGCTTTGAATGACCTGGGCTGCGAAGCGATTAGTTTCACAGGAAGCCAAGCCGGAATCCTGACCGATGACGATCATATCAGTGCCAACATCCTGGATGTAAAACCGATTCGTGTCGCACCGGCATTAGCGGCTGGAAAAGTGGTGGTGCTGGCAGGGTTTCAAGGCGTCAGTGCGAAAACGAAAGAAATCACAACCCTAGGGCGGGGCGGTTCGGATATTACAGCCGTCGCCGTGGCCCAAGCGTTGGGCGCTGATCGATGTGAAATTTTGAAAGACGTTGATAGCATTTTTTCAGCTGATCCTAATATTGTGACTGATGCGCAACCCATTCGTGAATTATCGGCTCAGTTGCTATTTGAAATGACCTGCTGGGGCGCCAAGGTCGTCAACTACAGAAGTGCAGAACGATTTTTAAAATTTTCTCCGAAAAATTTAGAACTTTATATTGGCCCTGCGCATGCGGTGGGTCTTGGAACCGTGATTCGCAATGAAACTCAAAACTCTAAAGAGCCTTCATCCGCATTGTCGGTTAACTTAGTAAAGGAAGCTTGGCTGATTCATACCAGTCAGCTTTCGCATATGACTTTAAATGGATTTCAAGTCCTCACAAAAGCCAACGAAACTGAGACCTGGATCACGGCACCTTCTGAAGTTTTGGATTTACATCGGTTGTCGACAATCGTTAAAAAATCAAATGCGATCGTAACCGTGACTTTTGCAAATTCGATTTTGAATCCGGCGAATTTACCACAATCAGTTAAAAATCAAATTTCAGAATTTCATTCATTAGGTGAAGTCGTTCCGACCTCAGACCTATACCCGCATTCCGCGCATGTTGCCGTTCTGCAATTATCGGCTCAAGCGAAAATGATTCAAGCCCACAAAATACTATTCAAATAAATTATTTTCTTTTTACGATTTCGACATTTCCATTTTTGTTCAACTTTGCATAGATCAGTTCCCCTTCGGACGGAAAAATTTCCACTAGGGCGCTGATATTGACCTGATGGGTAACAAGCAGAAACGGCGCTTTCTTCTTCACTTCAGATTGTAGCCATGCTTTCAACTGATCTGTCTGAGATTTTTCATTTTGTCGATCTTGGAAGAATGAATTCAACAGCGGAAGCTCGTTGACGTCCCCAAGATTTAAGTTTTTAGCCGTATCAAGACAGCGACACCATTGACTGGAATAGATCTTAATTCCTTTAGGTAAAAGCTTTCCAAGTTGTTGGGCTTGCGAAATTCCTTCGGGCGACAAATTTCTTTGTGTGGTGCAATCCCCCAACTGAAAATTTTTTGGGTCGCCGGTTCCGGGTGCTCGGGCGTGTCGAACCATGATGAAGTCAAAACTTTCTGCCTGAGCTGTTAGGCACGAAAAAAAGAAAAACAAATGCAAAATAAATTTCATTAGACAACAGACTATAAAAAATGTCGTGGGTTCACCACGACATTTTCAATTCATTGCATTTCAACACGCAGGTGGAACTACTTGGATGGCATGCCATCCAAGAATGTGTGGTACTGCGTCGCATACTGCGCATTCATTTGTTTCCAGATGTCGCGGCTCTTCGGTCCGACTTCACCACTAACGCCGGCAACCCCACGTAATCCGGTTGGACGCCATTTTTCTGGATCGATCCTTCCGTTTTTCTTTTTCAAATCTGCAGCTCGGCCCGGTCCAAAGCCACCTTTGCCTCCGGATCCGCCGCCACCAAAGACTCGGTCCGCAACTGTTTTCAAAGCGCTAAATGCTCCGCCAACTAAACCTTGTGATTCTGGTTCAGCCGCGCCTTTTTCGCCAGGGCCGCCTCCACCACCAGCCGCACCCGGAGCCGAAACTCCGCCACCGCCACCACCACCGCTAGTCCCAGCAAATGGATTCATACTTGGACCAGTCGCAGCTGCAGGAGGTTTGCCACCAGCATTCGGATCTTCATTCACATTAAAACCATCACCATTAAAATTTGTAGGCTTCGACGCCGCACCAGCTTTAATTCCACCCGGAGCCGCTAAATTCGCGGTAGAACCTGGCGCTGCTAGTTGCGAGTTTCCAGTTCCGACAACAGTCGTCGTTTTACAAACTGGGTCACTCTGGTTTCGCTGACAGATACAAGAAACATGGTTGTAGTATTGTTGATTGTTGCAATTCACAATTCCATCTGACATAGGACAACACACCTCTCCTGGATTGGCTGCACAAAACTGCGGTGTTAAAGTACCCGCAATCAGTGCGCACCGATTAGCGTTGACACCCACTGCGTTTTTGCAGGCGGTTGCCGATATCGCTGCCTTCACCACGTCTTCGGCGTATCCCAATAAATCCCGTTCATTTTTCGGAGCATCATATTCACATTTTTTTGCATTTGCCTCAGATTCTGTTTTCAATTCCGCAACTAACTGACGGATGGAACTTTGTGTAACCCCATCCGAAAGCTCTTTCTCAGAGTATGTTGGCGCTCGTTTTTCGCGAACTGCTTTAGCGTCCGCAGCGATCACAGCAGCTCGACTGGCACCTCGAACCTGAACAGGTGCAGCATCTAATGCAGCTAAATCGGGGAACTTTTTGCGAAACTCAGCAGTACATTTTTTATCGAGTTCTTCCCAATTATATTTATCTCCTAAATTTGCACAGCTCGCTTTACAAGAAGCAATTTCTTTCGAGCAGGTCTCTTTGAGTCCATCCAACAACCACGACGCTGCAGTGGTTTTCTTGGCAACATCACCACAAACATCGGCATTGCCACTTTGAACACCTTTTTGCGTGTGCACCTGTGCAAGAATACCTAAAATTCCTTTTGCTGTTTCGTTATTTTCATCGCTTTCTAAGGCTCTTTTGTCGCAAGTTTTCAGCGCGGATACTGATTGATCCATACACTTTGCAACTCTGTTCGCGGCATCCGAATATCCACATGCTTGTAAGATTGCTTCGGTGTCATTCACAGTCGGGGCAGCGGCCGCAACAACTGGCGAATCGCACTTTTGATTGTTGGAATTTATCGAATACTGCCCGCGCGTTGGGCTTTCGCAAACGCATGCATCAGCTTGCCAACCCCCGTCTGCAAACTGCCCTAAGACACCACCGGCAGCAGCGCAAGAGCTTGCAACACTCGAATTATCGCATTTTGCGGTTTGATCATAGACGTTGATGCCACGCTCCGAGTTATTGCATTCGCAAAATGGGGTTCCCTCATCTGATTTTGTTGGTGTTCCTAGCTTCTCTTTGCAGAGCCTAGCGAACTCTTCGCTTCTTGCGACTTTTTCTGCGGATGATTCTGTAACACATTTTCCATCAACAGCCGGATCGCCTGTCGCCTTGCAAGTACAGTCTGCTGTGCTGGGATGTTTTTCGACATCATCACCATTGCAAAAAGTATCTGCAACTTCTTCTCTTTGCTCAGGCGAGTCGTTACATCTGCCGTTGTGCCAAAACCCTTTATTTGCCTTACAATAGTTTGGTGATTTACAATGGTTAACAGACCAATCACAAACAGCACCAGAATTTGAAGATTGAACACACCCAATCTTACTAGGTGGTCTGCCTTTGGAAATGCAAAGTCCTGCGTCTGTTAAAACTTCAACAGTTCTGGTGCCATGCTGTGCGTTACCTGCAGTAACATTATGTCCGATACATTTGCCACCGCTGTCTTTTCTGGCGCAGTTATCCGTCTTTTTAATTTTTTGTCTGCCATCAAGCGAACCGAAATTTCCTAAGCCACCGCTTGCTTGTTCAAATGTTGTCTGCCCCCAACTCGCCTCACCAACGAAGATCACGTAGCAAAAAATGCTGAGTAGCCAAAAGAATTTAAATTGTAAGTTTGTGAAAACTTGCATGATGACCTCATTCTATGACTCTCTTTCCATAAGAGTTTCGTTGAGTTAACTCATGATCTATTTCGGATTTTTCATTCGAGGTCTTAAGACGAAACTCTAGCTTTGTTTCAACTTGATACGCATTTATTCGATGACGCCGCGAAGCTGTCGAAATCATTTCGAAAAACTGATCTGAAGTGACCAATACCTATTCAGTCGCAAGTCAAATTGTAGTAATCCGGCATGGGCTCCGAATGACTACAATTTTGAAAAATGCAGTCCCGACAGGAACGATGTTGTTTTTAGAGAAGCTCAAATAGCTTCTCTAATTTAGAATTAGCACGAAACAACTACTCTCGACTTTTCTTTCCGTCTTTACAAATTTTAGTTCCGCAACCAATTTGGCATCCATTCTTATTCACACTTCCGCGCGGATCCCAATAACAGCCCGGCTCTTCTGGACAAATGAATCCAATCATTGGACAGGCAATCGGACCACCTGGTGGGTTCACAGGCGGTTGGGGCGGAGGAACTTTGCAAATTTTTGCCCCGCAAGAAACGACGCATCCGTTTTTGTCAAACTCTGGTCGTCCAATGTAGTGACAACCTTCTTCAAGCGGCGCGCATGCAATTGCCGGACATGCTTTTGGTGGCTTACAGACTGGCGGTCCCGGAGGAGTTGGCGGAAGTGGCGGAGTGATCGGCCCTGGATTTTCATCACACTTCCATTGTCCACAATCAATCTGACAACCATTTGCATCTTCTGATGGTGGTGTTACTTGGCGACAGTTCGTACCTTCTGGTTCTAAGCACGCGATCATCGGACAAGCGATCGGAGCTGGGCATTGCACTGGTCCGCATGCAACAAGGCAACCTTTTTTATCGTACTCTTTGTTCGGGTACGAACATCCGCGATCTAGCGGAGCGCACTCGATCGCAGGACACGCCACTGGCGGCGGCAAACATGAAATCTCTCCGCACGAAGT
>LNFM01008607.1_pt1 | contig 15311 bp, 17 predicted proteins | sample 596031 | NCBI WGS metagenome assembly LNFM01 (sample SAMN04254537, study PRJNA301005) | activated carbon metagenome | isolation source: dual media filters at the Ann Arbor, Michigan drinking water treatment plant | place: USA: Ann Arbor | reverse complement strand
CGCAAGGTCATCCGTCATCATGCCAGCATCCGGATACGGAAAAGGCCGCCCCCTGCGGGACGGCCCTCCTGTTTGGTCTTCAGTCCGAACCGAGTGGTTCAGGCCTGCGCGGGGAGGGCGCCCTTCGCCTTCTCGACGATGGCCGCAAAACCTGCCGCGTCGTCGAAGGCCAGCGCCGCCAGCATCTTGCGGTCGATCTCGATATTCGCCGCCTTGATGCCCGCCATGAAGCGGGAATAGGTGATGCCATGCTCGCGGACCGCGGCGTTGATGCGCTGGATCCAGAGGCCACGGAAATCGCGCTTCTTGTTGCGGCGGTCGCGATAGGCGTATTGCAGCGCCTTCTCGACCCGCTCCAGGGCGGGGCGATAGGCGGTAGACGACCGACCGACATAGCCCTTGGCGAGCTTGAGGATCTTCTTGTGACGGGCGTGCTTGGTTACGCCCCGCTTCACACGTGCCATGGTTCAGATCCTCCCTTACCGGCTCGAACCGTAAGGCATCCACTGCTTCACCGTGTCGCTATCCTGCTTCGGGAGCAGGAATGTGCCACGGTTCTGCCGCTTCATCTTGTTCGTCTTCGCCGTCAGCATGTGGCGCTTGTTGCCGGCGCCAGCCTTGACGCGGCCCGACGCCGTCAACGTGAAGCGCTTCTTCACGCTGGACTTGGTCTTCATCTTGGGCATTTGGACCTCCAATTCGGTCTGGCCGGTCCCACCTTGCGCCGGCAACCCTCTCGGGCGACCGGGCCGCACCATGCGGCGGGGACACGTATCCGCGGCCAGGCATGCCCAACCAGAGGCCATGACCCGCGGAGCGCGGCTTTTAGCGGCACAGCCCCCGGGATGCAAGCGAGGCGGAAGCCGCCGCTCGACAGGCCCCAATCGCTGCGCCAGAGGATAGCGCGCCGGACGGAGGCCCATCATGTCGCTTTTCGATCGCTATCTCTCGGTCTGGGTCGCGCTGTGCATCGGGGCCGGCATCGCACTGGGCAGCCTGTTCCCGGGCGTCTTCCAGATGGTCGCGGGCTGGGAATATGCCTCCGTCAACCTGGTCGTGGCCGGGCTGATCTGGGCGATGGTCTATCCGATGATGGTCGCGGTGGATTTTGCCAGCCTGCGGCACATCCACCGGCGGCCGAAGGGCCTGGTCATCACGGTCGTCATCAACTGGCTGGTGAAGCCCTTCACCATGGCAGCCCTCGGCGTGCTGTTCTTCGAATATGTCTTCGCCGGGCTGATCGAACCGGAGGATGCCGGGCAGTATATCGCCGGGCTGATCCTGCTGGGGGCGGCACCCTGCACCGCCATGGTGTTCATCTGGTCGCAGATGACCCGCGGCGATGCGAACTACACGCTGGTGCAGGTCTCGCTGAATGATTTGATCATGGTCTTCGCCTTTGCGCCGATCGTGGCCCTGCTGCTCGGCGTGACGGATATCGCGGTGCCGTGGGAGACGCTGCTGCTATCCACCCTGCTGTATGTGGTGGTCCCCCTGGCGCTGGGCGCCGCCACGCGCTGGGCGCTGTTGGGAAAAAGCCAGGGGGGTGGGGAAGGGGAGGCGCGGGTCGCGGCCTTCACCGCGGGCATCAAGCCCTTCTCCATCCTCGGCCTGCTGGCCACGGTGGTGCTGCTGTTCGGCTTCCAGGGCCAGGTCATCCTGGACCGGCCGCTGCTGATCGCGATGATCGCGGTGCCGCTGCTGATCCAATCCTACGGCATCTTCGCCCTGGCCTATGCCGCCGCCTGGGCCTGGCGCGTGCCGCACCGGGTGGCCGCCCCCTGTGCGCTGATCGGCACCTCCAACTTCTTCGAACTCGCCGTCGCGGTGGCGATCGGCCTGTTCGGGCTGAATTCCGGCGCCGCCCTGGTCACCGTGGTCGGCGTGCTGGTGGAGGTGCCGGTGATGCTGTCCCTGGTCGCCTTCGCCAACCGCACGCGCCGGCACTTCCCCGAAGGCGAGGTCGGCGCGTAGGGGGGGCTACGCCGCCGCCGCCAGGCTCTCCCGCCGCAGCAACGCCGTCAGATGCGCGGCGATGGCGCCCATGCCGGTCTGCGCGCCGCTGCGCCCGGCGCGGGCCTCGGCCTCCGCATTGTAGTTGGTGTTGGTGTTGACGTCGTAGGCGAAGGTGTTGCCGTGGATGTCGCTGATGAACTCGATGGCGCCGACGCCGATCTGGTTCGCCAGCAGGAAGGCCTCCATCCGGTGGATCAGCGGGTGCTGGAACCCCTCCTGGATGCTGAATTTGTGGGTGGCGGCCACGGCCGGGCACACCGCACCCTCGCCGACGGCGCAGGCATCCGCCGGGCACAGCTCAAAGCCCTCCGACGTATCCACCTTCACCGCGTACAGGAACCGGCCGCCGACGAATTCGGCACGGGTGATGAAGGGCTCCGCCGCCTCGATATAGCGTTGCACCAGCCAGATGCCGTCGCGCGGATGTGCCTCCGAATCCGTGGTGACTTCGAGCAGGGCCAGCGCCTCCCGCAGCCCCGCCTCGCTGCGGACCAAGCGCACACCCAGCCCCTTGCCGGCGCGGTTGTGCTTCAGGATCAGCGGGTAGCCCAGCTTTGCGGCCGCTTCGGGGATGTTCTCCCGCCCCACCACCGCCAGGGTCGCCGGCACCGGAATGCCGTGGATCGCCAGCGCCTGGTACTGCGCGACCTTGGAGAGTTCGAGTTGCAGCGCCCGTCGGCCATTCACCAGCGGGCGGTTGTGCCGTTCCAGCACCTCGATCACCGCACCGGCATATTCCGGCGCATAGACATGCCCGCGGGTGTGGGAGGAGGCGCTCATCCGGTTGTAGAACACGCCCGCAGGCGGCGGCCGGTTCAGGTCCAGCACCCCGCGATCGAGGAACCACTCCTCGAAGGGCGTGCCGAGGGCCGCGAAGGCGCTGCGCAGCGGCGCCACCCAGGCGTCATTCTCGTGAATCACATGGACCTTGGTCATGGAGGCGAACCCTCTCGGCAGGCTGTTTTCCCGCCAAGAAAAGAGGATTTTTCCACGCAAAGGCAATAGAGGCGTCTGAGAAAGATTTTTCCTCTATCGGGTGGCGCCTCGGCGCAAAATCCGCGCCCTATTCCGCCGCGTCGCCGAGTACGGCCTGCTCCGCCCCCGGCGGGCATTCCGGCATGTCGCGAAGGAATTTGTAGCGCCCATGCCCCTTCAGCGCCGCCAGGTCATGCGCCACCAGGCCCGGCATCGGCAGGTCGGCCACCACCGCCTCCGGCCCTGCGAAATCCACCGTCACGGCGCCCACGGCCGGCATGCCGCCATGGCTCGCGGATCCAAGGAAGGCCATTGCCGGCAGCCACAGATGGCGGATCCCATCCACCACGCGGTCCCGGCTGGCATGCAGATGGCCCGAGATCACCATCCGCACCCCGCCATCCCGCAGCAGCGGCAGCAGCGCCGCGCGGGGTGCCGGGTTGAGGGAGGTGGCGGTCGCCTCGTCCTCCCCCGCATGCTCCACGAAAAGCGGCTTGTGCAGCACCAGCGCCACAGGCCTGCCTCCCGCGCCGGCCATCTGCTGCACCAGCCAGGCCACCTGTTCCGCCTCATCGGCCAGGCCGGAGCCGAAAAGCTGGGCGTTCAGCCCCACCAGCCGCCAGGCGCCGACGTCCAGCACGAAGCGATCGGTGCCGAAGGCCTCGTTCCAGCGGGCGAGGCGCGGCGGGTCGATGATCTGGTTGGGGTCCTGGCCGGGCGGCTCGTCGCCCACATCATGGTTGCCCGGCAGGGCCAGCACCTCGCCCCGCAGCCGGGACAGGGCGCGGGCGGCGAAGTCCATTTCCGCGTCGCTGTCCGGCCCATTGATGCAGAGGTCGCCATTCACCACCACCGCCTGCGCGCCCGCGGCATTGGCGGCGTCGCAGCCGATCAGGAAGTTCTGCCAGAAGAACCCATGCGTCGGGGAAAGATGCAGGTCTGAGAGGAAGACGATCTTGCTCATGCCGGGATTCCTTCAGGAAAACTGCAATTGGGAGGCGCGGAAATCCATGTAGTACAGCGGCGGATGCTGCCATTGGATGGCGCGGCGCTTGGCGAAATACTCGCGCACCGGGTACAGGATCAGCGCCGGCGCCTCCGCCTCGAATTCATCGAGCAGCGCCAGCCACAGCCGCTTGCGCTCTGCCGGATCGTTGGCCAGGCGCAGCGCGCGCACCAGCTCGTTGAACCGCACCGGCTGCCAGAAGCCGCTTTTCTGCAACGAGTAGTCTTCCGACAGATGTACGGCCAGGCCGCCGCCCAGCGGGTCGGGGAAGCGGAAGGCGACGGAGGTGGGGCGGATATCGGCGCCGGGCTGGGTGAGCAGGGACAGGTTTTCCCGCGTCTCCAGCCGGGTGTTCACACCGACCGCCAGCCACATCTGCTGCACGATCTGCACCGCCTGCAGCATCTGCAAATAATAGCCCGGGGCGATGCGGATGACGATTTCCTCGCCGCGGTAGCCGGCCTCCCGCAACAGGCGGCGGGCCAGGGCGGGATCGTAGGCGAAGCCCCGGCGATCGGCGTCGTACAACTCGCCGAAGGCCGGGATCTGCAAGGCCCGCATCGGCCGGAACGCCGCGCCCCACAGCGTGCGGCCGAGCAATTCGGTGTCCACCGCATGGTTCAGCGCGCGCCGCACCCGTGCATCGCGCAGCGCCGGGCGGCTGGTGTCGTAGTAGAGGATGTGGGCGAAATCGAGCGCCACATCCACGCCTTCCAGCGTCGGGTGCCGCGCCAGCGCCTCGATCTGCTCCGGCAGAAGATTGGTCACCAGGTCGAAATCGCCGGCCTGGAGACCGGCCAGGCGGGAGGATGCCTCCGGCACCACGGTGAAGACCACCTGCCGCGCCGGCGGCCGGCCCTGCCAATACTCGTCATGGCTCTCCAGCACGGCGCGCTGGTCCCGCTGGAAGCTCGCCACGCGATAAGGCCCGCTGCCGATCGGTCTTGCCCGCAGCCCGTCCCGGCCGCCCTCGGCATAGGCGCGGGCCGAGTGTACCCAGCCGCCATAGGCCGCCAGCCGCTGCGGCATCACCGGGTCCGGCGTCTTGGTGCGGAACACGACGCGGTGCGGCCCATCGGCCTCCACCCCCGCCAGGTGGCCGAAATTCACCCGGCCTTCGAAGGTCTGCACCGGGTCGCCCCACATCCGCTCGGCGGAGAAGGTGGAGAGCACATCGGCGGAGGTCAGCGCGCTGCCATCATGCATCCGCACCCCCTCGCGCAGCGTGGCCACCCAGGTCAGCGGGTCGCGCTGTTCCAGGCCGGTGGCCAGGAAGGGGGTCAGATGCTGGCCGCCCTGCGCCGCCTCCGCCCGGAAATCCCGGCGCCAGAGCGTGTCGAAGACATTGGTGGTGATCCGCAGCCCGACATTGGAGATCGCCTCCAGCGGTTCCAGCGTCGGCGGCAGCGCCTGCACGGCGATGCGCAGCACCGGGCGCGCATCCGCCTGGGCGCCGGCCACGCGTGGCAGCAGGGCGGGGGCGGCCAAGGGTGCGGCCAAGGGTGCGGCCAGGATCATCCGGCGGGTCAGGGTCATCGGCGGGGCCTCCTTCGGCGCGCCGCAACCTAGGCAGGCCGCGCGTCAGGCGGATGACAGGCCGATGAGCGGCGCGTGACGGTCGCGCCGCGGGTTTCGCCGGGCTGCCGCGCGCTCTATATCGGGCGGGTGACCATTCCCTTTCGCAAGATGCACGGCCTGGGCAACGACTTTGTCGTGCTGGATGCCCGTGCCCGCCCGCTGCCCATCACCCCCGCTGGCGCGGCGGCCATCGCCGACCGGCATTTCGGCATCGGCTGCGACCAGTTCATTGTCATGGAGCCCGGGACGGAGGGCGCCGATGTCTTCATGCGCATCCGCAACACGGATGGATCGGAGGCCGGCGCCTGCGGCAATGCCACGCGCTGCATCGCCTCCCTCGTCGCGGATGAGGCCGGGCTGGACCGCGTGGTGGTGCGGACCATCGCCGGCGACCTGCCGGTGGAACGCCTGCCCGGCGGGCTGTGGCGCGCCGATATGGGGCCGGCCCGGCTGGGCTGGCAGGATGTGCCGCTGGCGCGGGAGGTGGACACGCTGCACCTTCCCCTGGCCCGGGGCGATGTCGCAGACCCGGCCGCCTGTTCCATGGGCAACCCCCACGCCACCTTCTTCGTGCCGGATCTGGACCGGGTGCCGGTGGCGCAGATCGGCCCGGGGCTGGAGACGGACCCGATCTTCCCGGATCGCGCCAATATCGGCTTCGCCCAGATCCTGACGCCCGAGCATATGCGGCTGGTGATCTGGGAACGCGGCGTCGGCATCACGCTGGCCTGCGGCTCCGGCGCCTGCGCCGCCATGGTGAACGCGTATCGCCGCGGGCTGACCGGGCGCCGCGCCACCATCACCATGCCGGGCGGCGACCTGATCATGGAATGGCGTGAAGACGGCCATGTGCTGATGACCGGCCCGGTCGCCACCGCCTTCACCGGCACGCTGCCCGACTCGGCTGTTGCATGAGCGTGCGGACGCTGAATTTCGGCTGCCGCCTGAATGCCTATGAGACCGAGGCAATGCGCAGCCTGGCCGAGGCCGCCGGCCACGACGCCACCACCCTCATCGTCAACACCTGCGCCGTGACGGCGGAGGCCGAGGCGCAGGCCCGCCAGGCCATCCGCCGCGCAGCACGTGAGAACCCCGGCGCCCGCATCATCGTCACCGGCTGCGCCGCGCAGATCGCGCCCGATGCCTGGGCCAGGCTGCCCGGCGTGGCGCGGGTGGTGGGCAATGCGGACAAGCTGCGCCCCGCGGCCTGGGCGCCGGATGCGCCGGCCGGCCCGGTCCCGGACATCATGCAGGCGGCGGCCCCGCCAGCCCTGCCGCTGACGGAATTCGCCGGCCGCGCCCGCGCCCTGGTGCAGGTGCAGCAGGGCTGCGACCATCGCTGCACCTTCTGCGTCATCCCCTATGGCCGCGGCCCCTCCCGCTCCGTCCCGCTCGGCGTGGTGGTGGAGCAGGTGCGGGCGCTGGTGGCGCAGGGGTATCGGGAGGTGGTGCTGACCGGCGTCGATATCGCGAGCTACGGCCCGGATTTGCCCGGCCAGCCGCGCCTCGGCCAGATGGTGCGGCGGCTGCTGGCGCTGGTGCCGGAATTGCCGCGGCTGCGGCTGTCCTCGCTGGACCCGGCCGGGATGGATGACGAGCTCTGGCGGCTGCTGGCGGAGGAACCGCGGCTGATGCCGCATCTGCACCTGTCGCTCCAGCATGGGGCGGACCTGATGCTGAAGCGCATGAAGCGCCGCCATTCCCGCGCGCAGGCCCTGGCACTGGCGGCGCAGGCCCGCGCCCTGCGGCCGGAGATCGCCCTCGGCGCCGACCTCATCGCCGGCTTCCCGACGGAGGAGGAGGCGCATTTCGCCGAGATGCTGGCGCTGGTGGCGGAAGCGGGGCTGAGCTTCCTGCACGTCTTCCCCTTCTCCGCCCGCCCCGGCACCCCGGCCGCGCGCATGCCGCAACTGCCGGTGCCGCTGCGCCGCGAACGCGCCGCCCGGCTGCGCCAGGCCGGTGCCACCGCGCGCCAGGCGCTGTTCGCCAGCCGGCTTGGCCGGGTGGAATCGGTGCTGCTGGAACAGGGTGGCCGCGGCCATACCGAACAATTCGCCCCGGTCCGGGTGGCTGGCCAGGCGCCGGCCCCCGGCAGCCTGCGCCCGATGCGGGTGCTGGCCGCCGATGACCAGGGCCTGATCGCGGAGGCCGCCTGACCATGGCACTCAAGGGATTCTGGGACCGCCTCCGCGGCCGCGAGCCAACGGCCGAGCCCACCACCCAGCCGGCGCCCGTCACCCCGCCGCCCGCCCAGCCACCGACACCCGCCGTCCCGGGGCTGGAAACACCTTCGGCACCGATGCTGCCGCCGGTCGCCCCGCTGCCGCCCGCCCCGGCCGTGCAGGCCCCCTTTTCCGCGCCACCCGCCCCGCAGACCACCCCGGAGCCGAAGCCGGAGCCGCGCGAAGCCCTGCCCCCGGCCGATGACGATGCGGCACTGCGCGAGGCCCTGGCCAGCAGCACGCCGGAGCCGGAACCCGAACCGGCCGCCGCCAGCGGCTGGTTCGCCCGCCTCAAGACTGGCCTCTCGCGCTCCACCGCGCGGCTGACGGATGCGCTGACCACCGTCTTCCGCAAGCGCCGGCTGGATGATGCGGCGCTGGAGGAGCTGGAGGATACGCTGATCGCGGCCGACCTCGGCGTGGCCGCGGCGCGCCGCATCGTCGAGGGTTTTCGAAAAACCCGCTTCGGCAAGGAGGTCTCGGACGAGGAGGTGAAGGGCGCGCTTGCCGATGCCATCGCCGAGATTCTCGCGCCCGTCGCGAAGCCGCTCGAGATCCGCCAGGACCACGCGCCGCATGTGGTGCTGGTGGTCGGCGTGAACGGCACCGGCAAGACCACCACCATCGCGAAGCTCGGCCAGCAATACCGCGCCCAGGGCCTCAAGGTGATGTTCGCCGCCGGCGACACCTTCCGCGCCGCCGCGGTGGAGCAACTTCAGATCTGGGGCGACCGCACCGGCTGCCCGGTGGTGGCGCCGGCCAAGATGGGCGCGGATGCCGCAGGCCTGGCGCATGATGCGCTGGCCCGCGCGCGGGCGGAGGGGATGGACCTTCTGCTGATCGACACCGCCGGCCGCCTGCACAACAAATCCGCGCTGATGGAGGAGCTGGCCAAGATCATCCGCGTGATCCGCAAGCTGGACCCTTCGGCGCCGCATTCGGTGCTGCTGACGCTGGATGCCACCACGGGCCAGAACGCGCTGCAACAGGTGCGCATCTTCAAGGAAATGGTGGCCGTGTCCGGCCTCGCCGTGACCAAACTGGATGGCAGCGCCAAGGGCGGCGTGGTGGTGGCGCTGGCGCAGGAGATCGGCCTGCCGGTGCATTTCGTCGGCGTTGGCGAGAAGGCGGCCGATCTGCGCCCCTTCACCGCGGCGGATTACGCGCGTGGGCTGGTCGGGCTCGAATAGGCAGCACGCGCCACAACCGCCGCCGACGGCTAACCAACCAGTAATCGGCTGCGATACGATTATGCTTTTGATCAGGATCGCCAGCGTCTAGCTTCAACCGCAGTTGCGCAATGATCCGCGTGCGGATGTTTTGGAGGCGACGCAGGATGCGGTCCATTTGGCTTGCCCTGTCCCTGCTTCTTGCCCTGCCCACCGTGGCGCAGGCGCAATCCGGCAACCCGCTGCATGACCAGCTCTCCAGCATGTCCGAGACCACGCGGCGGGCGGAGGTCCTTCGGGTGCTGACCAGTGGCGGCGCCCTTTGCCCAGCCCTTGTCACAACCTACTTCGCAGGCTTCGACCAGGCCCGCACCGCCTATTGGGATCTGCGCTGCGCCGCCGGTGGGCAATTCCGCATGGCGCTGCCCGCGCAGCGTTTCGCCCGGCTGAGCCTGGCCGTCTGCGGGGCGCTCGGCGGTGGCGTTGCCTCCGGCCCCTGCTTCCAGCCGGTTGGCGAAGCGGAACAGCCGGTGGCCGCGGCAGCCGGTTCCGGCCTGGGGGTACAATTGGCCGGCGGGCAGCCCGCGGCGCCGGCCGATGGCCGCTACGGCGCCATCTATGCCACGGATGCGCCCCTGGCCGCCTTCGGCTTCGGCAATGGCTCCACGGATCGGCTGGCAGTGAACACCGCGGCGGTGCGCGTCTGCCAGGCCATGGCCGGGCGCGTGCCTTGCAAGTTCCAGGGTGAGATCGTCAATCGCTGCGGCGCCCTGGTGCAGGGGGTGACGCGCCATCCGAATGCGGTGGCAATGACCGGCGATCTCAGCACCATGGTGCTGGCGCGCAATTTCCCCGGCCTCGGCACCACGGTGCAGGAGGCGGAGGCGGAAGCCATGCGGGCCTGCCGTGCCCTGCAAGGCGTAACCTGCCGCGTCGCGGCCTCGGGCTGCTAGGCGGGCATGATCATGCGCAACATCCTCTCCGTCGCCCTTCTCGCATGCGGCCTCACGGTGCCCGCCCTTCCGCAACCTGCGCAGGCGCAGCCGGTCGATTCCGCGCTGGCCGTCCTCCGCGCACGGGGTGAGCTGGTCTGCGGCGTGAATGGCGCGCTGCCTGGCTTCTCCGCACCGGATACCCAGGGTGCCATGCGCGGCTTCGACGCGGATTTCTGCCGAGCCGTCGCCGCCGCCGTGCTGGGCGATGCCGCCAAGGTGCGCTTCGTGCCGATCGAGACGCCCGATGCCGGCTTCGCCGGGCTCGGCGCCCGGCAGATCGACCTGCTGGCCCGCAACACCACCTTCACCTATTCGCGGGAGACGACGCAGCCCGTCGCCTTCGCCGGCCTCACCTTCTTTGACGGCCAGGGCCTTCTGGTCGGCCGCGACTCCGGCATTGCCAGCCTGCGCCACCTGGATGGCAAGCGGGTCTGCATCACCGGCATCGCCGGCACCACGGGGCGTGAGGTGGTGGAGAGCGAGACGGCACGCATCGGTATCGCGGTAACAGTGATCGAGGCCGGCGGCGGCGCGGCACTGTTGCAGGCGCTGGCTGCCGGGCGCTGCGAGGCGGCCTCCACCGATGCCTCCCAGCTTGCGATCCGGCGGGTGACGGAACTCCCCAACCCCGAGCGCTTCGTCCTGCTGCGGGAGGTGCTGAGCCGCGAGCCGCTCGGCCTGCTGGTGCGGGAGGATGAGGAGGCGCTGCGCCAGGCGGTGTTCTGGGTGGTGCAGGCGATGCTGGAAGCCGACGAATACGGCGTCACCAGCGCCAATCTGCTTTCCATGCTGCAATCCAACGACCCGGTGCTGCGCCGCCTGATCGGCGTGGAGGAGGGGCTCGGCGCCGCGATCGGCCTGGATGCCGACTGGTCCCAGCGCGTATTGGCCCAGGTCGGGTCCTATGCCGAGGTCTTTGACCGCAATCTCGGCGCCGGCAGCCGCTTCGGGCTGGACCGCGGGCCCAACGACAACTGGCAGCGCGGGGGGCTGATGTTCCCCCTGCCGCTGCGCTGAGGATCCACGCCATGCGCCCGACGCTGATCCTCGGCCTGTCCGCCGCCCTGGTCGCCACCTTGGCCACCAGCCTGCCTGCCCCCGCGGCCGCGCAGGCCACGCTGCAACAGGTGCGCGCCCGCGGCGAATTGGTCTGCGCTGTCAATGGCGGCCTCGCCGGCTTTGCCCTGCCCGATACGCAGGGCGTCATGCGCGGGCTGGATGCGGATACCTGCCGCGCGATTGCCGCCGCCGCGCTGGGCGATGCGGGGAAGGTACGCTTTGTCGGGCTGAACGTGCCGCAGGCACTCGCGGCGCTGCGCGAGGGGCGGGTCGATGTCGCCTCCCGCAACCTGACACAGACCATGGCGCGCGACGCGGAGCTTGGGCTGTCTCCGGCCGGGATCAATTTCTACGATGGCCAGGGCTTCCTGGTGCCCGCTGCTGGCGGCACCACGGAGGCGAAGGGGCTGGACGGCAAGCGCATCTGCGTCACCGCCGGCACATCCAACGAGCAGGTCATGGCCGATACGGCGCGGCGGCTGGGCATCGCCTATACCCCGGTCACGGCCCCCGATTTCGCCGGCATGCGGGATAACTACCTTGCAGGTCGCTGCGATGCGGTCAGTGCCGATTTTTCCATCCTGACGGTGCTGCGCCAGACCGGCACCGCCGACCCGGCCGCGCATCGGCTCTTGCCTGATATTGTAAGCCGGGAGCCGCTCGGCCCGCTGGTGCGCGATGGCGACCCGCATTGGCGCAGCCTGGTGTTCTGGGTGGTGAATGTGATGCTGGAAGGCGAGGCCTACGACATCGGCCGCAGCAACGCCGTCGCCCGCCGCGCCGACCCCTCGCCGCTGCTGCGCCGAATCCTGGGCGCGGAGCCGGGGCTCGGCGCGCCGCTCGGCCTGGCGGATGACTGGGCCTTCCGTGTGCTCAGCCAGGTGGGCAACTATGCCGAGGTCTATGAGAGCAGTCTGGGCCAGGGCTCCGTGCTGAAGCTGGAACGCGGGCTGAACGCGTTGTGGCGCAGCGGCGGGCTGATGTACCCGATTCCGATGCGGTAGGATCCGGCGCGCTGGAGGCGGACCCTACTCCAGCGGAATCCGCAGCCGGGCGCCCGGCGCCAGGTCCCTCAGCAGCACATCCTGGCGGTCCGACAGATGCTCGCGCCCGAAGGTGAAGCCGCGGCGCTGTTCACGGTCATCGATGATCATCGGCTCCAGCCGCGGCCCTACCGGCGTGCCGAAGATGTCGGGGGGCGCCTGGATGTCCCGGTTGGGCATCGGCGCCAGGTCGCCCAGCACCAGGGCTTGGCGCGGCAGGCCGGGCAGGTGTGGCGCAGGGGGCGGCGGCAGGGGCAGTTCCTCCACCACGCCGCGCCGCTGCGCCAGCGCGCTGGCCGGCGCCAGAAGGCCCAGGCCGGACAGCAGCAGGTTGCGCCGGTTCACAGCGCGGACGCCGGCAGGGGCGAGGTGCCCCGCAGATCCGCCGGCGGGTTGCCGCGGGGGGCGCCGAGCGGACCGTCCCCGGCCTCACGCCAGGCGTGCAGCACCCAATGGACGGTGGGGAAGGCAAGCTCGTCCCAGGGGATCTCGTCCCAATCGAACAGCCGCACCTCCAGGCTTTCCGGACCTGCGGCGAAGCCGGGGCTGGCCAGGCTGGCGCGGAACAGGATCTGCACCTGGCCGATGCGCGCGATGGAATAGACTGCAAGCACGCCATCCAGGCGCAGATCGGCGCAGGCTTCCTCCTGCGCTTCTCGCCGCGCGCCTTCCTCCACCGTTTCGCCGAGTTCCATGTAGCCGGCGGGGATGGTCCAGAAGCCGCGGCGCGGTTCGATGGCGCGGCGGCAGAGCAGCACGCGGCCTTCCACGGCAACGACGGAGCCGACGACGATCTTGGGATTTTCATAGGCGACATAGCCGCAATCGCCGCAGGTCAGCCGTTCCCGATCCTCGCCGGGGGGCGTTTTGCGGATGAAGCGGGCCGGGTCGATGGACATGCCCTGAGGGTGGCGCCGGTTGCGCCACTTCGCAAGCCATCCGTGATCACGCCGCGGCCAGGTCACGGGAATCCCGCGATTTCTGCCGTCTGGGGTGACGTGAGGCCCGGCGAGGCGAGAGGCCCGGTGTCAGACCCGCAGGTCGAGCAGCGATCCGCGTGGCATCGGGCCGCCCGGTGCGGCCGGCAGCGCATCCAGCGTGCGCTGCTGCGGCGCCGGCATGGGCTGCATGGGTGGCGGGGACGCGGTGGCGCCGCGAGCCTGCGTGGCGCCTTGCGTGCGGGAGACCTCCGCCGTGAAGGCGGACAGGGAGTTCATGGCGATCATGCGAACGACCATGAAGCGTAGATCTGAATGATCCGTAAACCTGTAGGCGGATTTCGCCGATGGCGGTCGGATGGGGCGCATGACGGCAGAGTGCCGCCATGCGCCGTTAACCTTCTAGCAACCTATAGTGGAATCAGGACCGGAAATTGAGATTTCGTAAATTTCCTGGTCAGGCCGTCTCCAGCGCCTTCACACCCGGCAGGGTCTTGCCCTCCAGCCATTCCAGGAAGGCCCCGCCGGCGGAGGAGACATAGGTCAGCCGGTCCAACACCCCCGCATGGCGCAGCGCGGAGACGGTATCCCCGCCGCCCGCGATGGATTTCAGGCCGGAGGAGGCCGTCAGCCCGGCGACGGATTGCGCGACGGCCACCGTCGCCGTGTCGAAGGGCGGAATCTCGAAGGCGCCGAAGGGGCCGTTCCAGACCAGGGTCGAGGCCTGGCGCAGCCGCTTCTCCACCAGCTCCACCGTGTCCGGCCCGACATCGAGCGCCATCATATCCTCCGGCACCCGGTCGATCGCCACGGTGCGGCTTGGCGCATTGGCGGCGAATTCGCCGGCCACCACCAGATCCACCGGCAGCAGGATCTCGCAATTGGCGGCCGCGGCCTCGGCCATGATGGTCCGGGCCGTCTCATGCATCTCGGCTTCCTGCAGCGACCGGCCCATGGCGTGGCCCTGGGCGGCGAGGAAGGTGTTGGCCATGGCGCCGCCGATCACCAGCACATTCACGCGCCGCGTCAGATTGCCCAGCAATTCGAGCTTGGTGGAGATCTTGGCGCCGCCGACGATGGCGACCACCGGCCGCGCCGGGTTGCCCAGCGCCGCATCCAGCGCCTTCAGCTCCGCCTCCATCAGCCGCCCGGCATAGGCGGGCAGCAGATGGGCCACGCCCTCCGTGCTCGCATGCGCCCGGTGCGCGGCGGAGAAGGCATCATTCACATAGGCATCGGCCAGCTTCGCCAGGCCGGCGGCCAGCGCCGGGTCGTTCTTTTCCTCACCCGCATGGTAGCGGGTGTTCTCCAGCAGCAGCACCTCGCCATCGGCCAGCGCGGCGGCGGCGGCCTCGGCCTGCGGCCCGACGCAGTCATCCACCCAGGCAACCGGCCGATCCAGCGCCGCGGACAGCGCCGCCACCATCAGCTTCAGCGACATCTCCGGCACGCGCTTGCCCTTTGGCCGGTCGAAATGGCTGCAGATGATGACCCGCGCGCCCTTTTCCGCCAGTTCGCGGATGGTCGGCGCCAGGCGCTCGATGCGGGTGCGGTCGGTGATGACGCCGTCCCGGACGGGCACGTTCAGGTCCGCGCGCAGAAGAACACGCTTGCCTTGTGCTTCCAGCGAATCAATGTTCCGGAACGACATCGTCTCGGGCCTCCTCAACCTGCGGTGGTGAAAATCAGTTCATTCATGAAGGACAGACGATGCGCTGGCTGATCGCTGCCGCCATTTTCGCCCTGCTCGGCCAGCCGGTCGTAGCATCGGCCCAGCAGGGCTTCCAGTTGCCCTCGGGCAACGTTCTCTGTGAGGTGATGGAGAATGCGCTGCGCTGCGAGATCGCACAGTTCAACTTCGCCCGTCCCGCCAAGCCGAAGGAATGCGACTCGGATTGGGGGCATGCCTATGCCATCGGCGCACGCGGCCGGGCGGAGGTGCTTTGCGCCGGGGATATGGTGGTGGATCGCCGCGTGCCGCGGCTGGAGTATGGCCAGCGCTGGCAGGGCATCGGCGTGACCTGCGAGGCGGAGCGCAATGGCCTGCGCTGCACGAATGGGGAGGGACGCCGCCTCGAACTCGCCCGCGGCCGCTTAGGCCTGTTCTGAGGCATCCCGCTGCCCGGCGCATGGCCGGGCAGCGGGTGCGCCCGACTACAGGCTGCCGAACAGCGCCGCCGTGTCCGACATGCGGTTCGAGAAACCCCATTCATTGTCGTACCAGGACATCACGCGCACCAGCGCGCCATCCACCACCTGCGTCTGCGTCGCATCGAAGGTGGAGCTGTGCGGGTCGTGGTTGAAGTCGAT
>LNFM01008606.1_pt1 | contig 15314 bp, 11 predicted proteins | sample 596031 | NCBI WGS metagenome assembly LNFM01 (sample SAMN04254537, study PRJNA301005) | activated carbon metagenome | isolation source: dual media filters at the Ann Arbor, Michigan drinking water treatment plant | place: USA: Ann Arbor | reverse complement strand
ACGACGAAGACGTGGCCTACCACGCCGAGCAGTGGCTGTTCGACCAGGCGCGCGACGCCGACCAGCGGCCCTTCCTGCTCTGGGCGTCGTTCACCCACCCCCACAACCCGTTCATCACCACCCCGGAGTTCTGGCAGCTCTACGACCACGCGAAGATCGACCTGCCCCGCGTGCCCTTCATGCCGATCGCCCAGCGCGATCCCTGGTCGCGCAGGTACGCCCACACGATCCGCGCCGACGAGCACGACATCTCCGAAGAGAACATCCGCACGGCGCGACATGCCTACTACGCGATGACCTCGTACTTCGACTCGCTCGTCGGCCGCCTGCTCGGCGTGCTCGACCGCATCGGGGCGACGCAGCGCACCCACGTGGTGATCATCGCCGACCACGGCGAGATGCTGGGCGAACGCGGTTCGTGGTTCAAGTTCCAGCCCTTCGAGTGGTCGGTGCGCGTGCCGATGATCGTGAGCGGCCCCGGCGTGAAGCGCGGCCACCGTGAGGAGAAGGCCGTGTCGCTGCTCGACCTGCTGCCGACCTTCAACGATCTGGCCACCGACGGCAAGGGCGTGCCGGCCATCGATCCGCTGGATGGGTCGAGCCTGGCCGGCATGCTCGCCGGCGACAACTCGGGCCGGGAAGACACGACGCGGATCGAGTTCCTCGGCGAGGGCGTGCTGGCCCCCGCCTGCATCCTCGTCCGCGACGGCCTGAAGTACGTGCATTGCCGGACCGACCCGCCGATGCTGTTCGACCTGAAGAAGGACCCCGACGAACTCGTCAACCTGGCGGGCCGGCCCGAACACCATGATGTCGAGACCTCGATGCTGGCCGAGGTGCACGCCCGCTGGGACTGTACCGCCCTGGAGCGCGACATCCTGGCCTCGCAGAAGCGCCGTCTGTTCGTCCAGGAGTCACTGCTGCAAGGCCAGTGGGCGGGCTGGGATCACCAACCGGCAAAGGACGCCACCCGGCAATACGTTCGAGGCGCGGTCGATCCGAACACCACCGCGACGAAGGCCAAGCGCCGCTATCCGTTCGTGCCGGCCGTGGCGCCGCACCATCCGCGACATCCAGCGCCGTCCGTGCAGCTCGCTCCTGACGCGGAGAAGGGCTGAGGTGAAGCGGTCGGCGCGGTCCCCGCCGACCGACGCGGAACGGCATCGCCGCCCCGAGCTCGGGGCGCATCGCAGGCGCTAGCTTGCTCCGCGCGCCCGCGCCAGCAGCAGGGCCTGGTCGCTCTGGTTGCTGGTGAGTGAGGCGGCGCGCTCGAACTCGGCGCGGGCCTCGGCCTCGCGGCCCAGCCGCCGCAGCAGGTCGCCGCGCACGCTGGGCAGCCAGGGGTAGCTGCGCATCGAAGGTTCCTGCAGCAAGGCGTCGACCAGCGGCAGCGCCGCGGCCGGGCCTTGTGCCATGCCGATGGCCACCGCCCGGTTGAGCTCCACCACCGGCGACGGCTGCGCTCGCGCCAGTGCGTCGTAGAGACCGACGATGCGCGGCCAGTCGGTGGCCGCGGCCTCGGCGGCGCGCGCGTGGCAGGCGGCGATGGCGGCCTGCAGCGTGTAGGGACCGGCCTGCGTCGACATGCCCAGCGCCCGCTCCAGCGCGGCCAGGCCACGTTGCATCAGCTCCTGGTCCCAACGCGAGCGGTCCTGCTCCATCAGCAGCACCGGCCGGCCTTCGGCGTCCCGTCGCGCCGGGAGCCGCGAGGCCTGCAGCTCCATCAGGGCCAACAGGCCGTGCGCCTCGGCGTCGCCCGCGTGCCCGGCCGGCGTGCGCTCGATCAGCCGGGCCAGCGTGCGGCCCAGGCGCAGCGCCTCCTCGCACAGGGCCGGGCGCATCCAGTCGCTGCCGCCGGTGGCGGCGTAGCCTTCGTTGAAGACCAGGTAGATGACCTCCAGCACCGAGCCCAGGCGCTGCGCACGCTCGGTGGCCTGCGGCACCTCGAAGGGCACGCGCGCCGCGGCCAGCGTGCGCTTGGCGCGCACGATGCGCTGCGCCATGGTCGGCTCGGGCACCAGGTAGGCGCGTGCGATCTCGGCCGTCTCCAGCCCGCCCAGCAGGCGCAGCGTGAGCGCCACGCGCGCCTCGGCGCCCAGCACCGGGTGGCAGGCGGTGAAGATCAGCCGCAGCAGGTCGTCGCCGATGTCGTCGGCATGCGCGGCGTCCAGGCCGTCGACGAAGTCGGGCACCACGTGGGCCTGCAGCGCCTGCAGGTCCTCGCCGAGGGCCTCGTGGTGGCGCGCCTGCATGGCGCGCTGGCGCAGGTGGTCCAGCGCGCGTCGCTTGGCGGCCGTCATCAGCCAGGCGCCGGGGTTGTCGGGCAGGCCGTCGCGCGGCCAGTGTTCCAGTGCCGAGACCAGCGCGTCCTGCGCCAGCTCTTCGGCCAGGCCCAGGTCGCGCACCAGGCGCATGGTGCCGGCCACGATGCGCGCGGCCTCCTGGCGCCAGACGGCTTCGATGGCGCGCTGCGTGGGCCCGATCGTGGGCCCGTCGGGCGCCTTCGTCGGGGCCTGCATTCAGCCGCGCATCGGCTTCAACACGAGCATGCTGCGCGCACTACTCGAAGCAGGGCGCGACCTGCCGCACCTCGACCGTGGCCCATTGCGCCGCGGGGCATTCGGCGGCCAGCGCCAGCGCCTGCTCTCGCGTGGCCACGTTCAGCAGGAAGAAGCCGCCCACCATCTCCTTGCTCTCGGCGAAGGGCCCGTCGATCAGCGTGCGGCGGCCGTCGCGCACCTGCAGTCGCACGGCGCGGTCGGTGCCGGCCAGCGAGTTGCTGGCCTCCAGCACGCCGCGGGCCTGCAAGGTTTCGGTGTACTTCAGCATCTGGGCGTAGGCCTCGCGGCCAGCGCCGTCATCGCGTTCGGCGCGCTGGCCGGTGGGCTCGACGATCAACAGCATGTAGGACATCTCGCCTCTTCCGCGTTTTGGGTGGGAGGCCCCCATTGTCCTTGTCCCGCGGGGTGTCTGCATGCGTTCTGCTGCCGACCGCGGCGCTGTGTCGCCCGCCTACACTGGTCACTTCCCGTCACCCCGCTCATGGTCGGTCCGTTCACTCCAATGCCTGGCGGTCCGCGCCTGCAGATTGCCGTCGTCGGCGCCGGCCTCGGCGGTCTCGCCGCCGCCTGGTGGCTGGGCCAGCGGCACGAGGTGAGTCTCTTCGAGCGGCGCCCGCGGCCGGGCTTCACGGCCAGCTCGGTGTCCGTGTCCGGGGCCCGCGGCGCGGGCGAGCCGGTGCGCATCGACGTGCCGCTGCGCGTGTTCTACGCCGGCTACTACCCGACGCTGGCCAGGCTGTACCGCGCGCTGGTCGTGCGCAGCGAACCGGTCAGTTACGCGGCGTCGTTCACCGACGGCCAGGGCGAGCTGTATTTCCGATACCGCAACCTGCGCGTGGCCGACCAGTCCTTCGGCCTGCTCGCGCCGCAGGACCTGTTGCTGGGTCGCCGCGCCCTGCGCATTGCCGGCGGGCTGCTGCGCTTCCATCGCCATGCGCTGCGCGCACTGCGGCGCGGCGAGCTGGCCGGCATCAGCATCGGCGAGTACGTGGCGCGTGCCGGCTACCCGGCCGACTTCGTCGAAGGCTTCCTGCTGCCGGCCATCTGCACCGTGTGCACCTGCAGCTACGGGCACGCGCGCAGCTTTCCGGCCACGGTCATCGTCGACTACCTGGCACGCGGCCTGGCCAGCGAAAGCGTGCGGCGCGCGCTGCACGGTGCCGACGACGTCGAGCGCCGGCTGCTTGCGGGCATTCCGCGCCTGCACACCGACGCCCGCATCGCCGGCATCCGCCGCGACGGCGCAGGCGAGGGCGGCGGCGTGCTGCTGCAGATGGAAGACGGCAGCCGCCAGCGCTTCGACCACGTCGTGCTCGCGGCGCAGGCCAACCAGTCGCACGAACTGCTGCACGACGCACGCGCCGACGAGGCTGAGGTGCTGCAGGCCTTTCGTTATGCGCCCGTGGAGGTGCTGACGCATGGTGACGCGGCCTTGATGCCACCCCGGCGCCGCGACTGGTCGCCGGTCAATCTCATGGTCAGCCCGCGCTTCGATGCGCCCGAGTCGACCATCTGGGTCAACGCCGTGCAGCCGGCGCTGCGCCATGCCGCGCCGGTGTTCCAGACCGTCCACCCGCTGCGTGCCCCGCGTGCCCACACGGTGATCGGCCATGCGCGATTCGAACGCCCGGTCGTCGATGCGGCGAGCCAGGTCGCGCTGCAGGGGCTGCAGCGGCTGCATGCCGAACCGGCGCGCCGCGTGTGGTTCTGCGGCTCGTACGCGCAGGCCGGTGTGCCGCTGCTGGAAAGCGCCGTGCGCTCGGCCTACGAGGTCGCGCTGCGGCTGGGGGCGGTCGACGCCGCGGCGGGCTGGGGCTGATCAGCCCGGCCAGCGCGCCGACAGCAGCGCGTAGCCCAGCCCGCGTCGCCGGCACGGCGGAATCATCGCGGCCGTGAGGGCCGGTCGCAGCCACGCCGGCTGCCAGGCGGCCGCGCCCAGCCGCCGGCGCTGCGCCGCGACGAAGCGGGCGAAACCGCCCAGCACCTCGTCGTCCAGCCGAAGCAGCCGGGTGTCGACGAAGCCCGCGGCCTGCAGCCGTCGATGCTGGTCTGCTTCGGGCAGCAACTCGGCGAGCGACAGCCCGCACAGCCCGGCCGCGGCGCGCAGCAGCGGCCGCGGCCGGGCCGCGGGTTGGCGCACCAGGTCGCTGAAGGCCAGCCGCCCGCCGGGGTGCAGCAGGGCGGCGGCGCGCTGCAGGAACACGGCGCGCGGTGCGAAGTGATAAGCCGCGTCGACGCACAGCACCGCGTCGAAACGGCCGAGCGCGACGGGGTCGAGCGCCATGGCATCGGCGGTCAGCACGCGGCAGTCGGGGCCGTGCCCGGCGGCTGCCAGCCGCCGGCGCGCGGCCTCGGCGGCCGCCGGGTCGCGCTCGATGCCCACCACCCCGGACACGCCGAAGGCGTCCCGCCACAGCAGCAGCTCGTCGCCGGCGCCGCAGGCCAGGCTCAGCACGCGCTGGCCGGGGCCCAGGCCGGCGGCGCGGCCGACCGCCAGGGCCAGCGCGCGCGCCGCGCTGGGATGGTTCGGGGCGTCCGGCCACAGGCCGAGGCTGGCCCAGCCTGCGCGAAGGGGGCCTTGGCTGGTGCCGGTGCTGCCGTGGTGCAGCAGCTCGGCCTGCGAGGCGCGGGGCCAGTCGGGCAAGGTCATGCGCAGGTGGGTGGGCATCGGGCAGGCCGTCGGTGGCGCGATTCTGGGTCAGCGCGGAGCGCCCGGCGCGCCGCCATGCGCTGGCGCCCCGTGCAGGAAGCCGCGTGAATTTCGCACGGGCGGCCTGCGTCCTGTGGCGGCGCGGCGGGCCGGGCGACTGCCTACATTGGCTTCCAAGGTGCCGCACCGCGGTGCCGACGAATCGCGGAGCCCGGAGACCCCCATGCCTGACACCACGTACCGCATCCACCGCTATCCCACGCGCTTCATCGAGAGCCTGGTGCTGGCCAATGGCCGTCGCGTCACGCTGCGCCCGGTGCTGCCGCAGGACGATGCGCTGGAACAGCAGTTCGTCTCGCGCCTGTCGCCGGCCACCCGGCGCATGCGCTTCCACGGCAGCATCAGCGGGCTGGCCGCGGCGCAGGCTGCCCGCATGTCCAGCATCGACTACCGGCAGGAGCTGGCCCTGGTGGTCACGGCGCTCGAAGACGACGACGCGAGTGGTGGCGACAGCGACGGCGGCATCGAGGCCGGCGATGGCGCCAGCGAGCGGCTGGTGGCCGATGCGCGCTACGTGCGCTGTGCCGACGGCTGCAGTGCCGAGTTCGCCATCGTGGTGGCCGACGACTGGGCCGGCCTCGGCCTGGCGCACCGCCTGCTGGCCGCGCTGTGCGACGGCGCCCGCCGCGGCGGCCTGCGCTGGCTGCGCGGCGAGGTTCTGGCCGACAACTCCCGCATGCTGAGCCTCATGCAGGCCTGCGGCTTCTGCCTGCGCACCCATCCGGACGATACGGGCCTGGTGATCGCCGAACGCCAGGTCGGCGATACGCGAAGCCTGCGCTGCCCGGACCGCGACCCGCACGCAGCGGCCTCCTTCGCACGCCGCGGTCGGGAGTGGCTGAGATCGTTGCGCTGGCTGTTGGCCGGCCCGCACGCCGACACACGTTGAAACGGGGTGCCGGCGAAGCGGCGGCGCGGCCTCAGGCCGCGCGCGTGGACAGCGGCGTCAACGTCGGCTCTTCGGGTTCGGGCAGGGCCACGCCGGCGGTGCCGAGTTCGGTCAGGCGTGCCGCCGCGTATTCGTGGCCCTGGCGCACGATGCTGTCGAACTTGTGCCACTGCAGCATGCCCACGCGCTCCAGCGGCGGGTTGAAGTAGAGGTCGGTCAGGCGCTTCGACTCGGCCTGGCGCGAGACGCTGTAAAGAATGGTCACGCGCATCAGGTAGGCCACCAGCGAGGGCAGCCTGAAGCGCCTGCGGCGGCGCGGCCGCAGCAGGTCCAGCGCCAGGGCCCAGGGCCCGGGCACTTCGGTGAACCTGAAGCGCCGCACGCCCTGCCAGCTCAGGTCGACGCCGATGACCTGCCCGACGCCGCGCCGCGTGCGCATCAGGTCGACCGGGAAGTTGTTGAAGGTGCCGCCGTCGCACAGCAGCTCGCCGTCGGCGAGCACCGGCGGCAGCGCACCCGGGATGGCGGCGCTGGCGCGCATGCTGGCGTTCAGCGGCCCCTGCCTGATCACCTGCTCGCGGCCCTTCGAGTAGTTGCTGGCCACCAGGTAGGTGTTCTTCCAGAGGTCTTCCACCTGCACGTCGAAGCCGAACAGCTCGTCCACGGCGCTGGTGACCACGCGCTTCAGGCGGCGCCCGGCGACCAGCGACAGCAGCGGCAGCAGGTTGTAGTCGCCGGTGGGGTTCTGCCTGAAGGCGCGCCGCGCCACGTCGATCACCCGGCCCACCGGCTCGTCGGCGGCCAGTATCGACGCCATGATGCCGCCCAGGCTGGTGCCGCCGAGGAAGTCGACCTCGATGCCGCGTTCCTGCAGCGCCTGGTAGACGCCCAGGTGCGCCAGCCCGCGTGCTCCGCCGCCGGCCAGCACCAGGCCCACGGCCGTGCGGCTCTGCACGCGGGCCAGTCGCGCCATGTCGCGGTCGACGGCGGGGCGCACGTGCAGGTGGTCCTGCACCGGGCGGCGCTCGAGCCAGGCGCGTGTGCCGCGCGGATGCCGCGTGTCGGCCGGGTGCAGCAGCACCAGCACTTCGAGCGCGGCGGCGCGGTCGGGCGGCGACTGGGCGTCCTGCGGTTCGTTGGGGTGCAGCACGGGCGGCTGCGTCGCGTCGGCCAGCAGCAGCACCTCGTCGCTGCTGCGTCTGCAGCGTTGTGTCCAGGGCGTGGGCTGATCGTCGGCCACCAGCAGCACGAAGTCATGCGTCGCTTCGAGCCGGTCGAGCAGCAGCATGATGCGGCGCTGCATCGCCGTGTCGCCGTCGGGCGCCTGCGCCGCGCCGGGGCTGCCCAGTTCGCGATCGATGGTCCCGGCGTCCACCACGCAGGCGCGCCCGGCGGGCTTCAGCGCCTGGGCCAGGCGCTGGGCGAACGGGCCGATCGACACGCCCGCGCTGATCGGCACCAGGGCCATCGTCACCGGACGCGACAGGCCCGACCGCGTGAGCGGATGCTGCAGGCGCTGGATGATCTGGCGCGTCAGGGCCACCGAGACGCGCGAGTCCTGGGCCAGCAGGCGATGGAAGGCCTGCTTGCCCAGGCGCACCAGCACCGAGTCGCGCACCGCCACCACGGTGGCCGAGCGGGGGGCGTCGGTGTACAGGCTCAGCTCGCCCACCACCTGCCCGCGTGCCATCTCGCGCACCATGCGTTCGACGCCGTCGTCGCCGCGAACATAGGCGCGAAGACGGCCGCTGATGGACAGGTACATCGAATCGCCTGGCTCGCCCTGCGCCATCAGCACCTGGCCGGCCGGCACTTCGACCCACTCCAGAAACGATCCCAACAGCGCCATCGTGGCGTCGTCGATGTCCCCGAACAAGGCTTGCAGGTGGTGGACGAGCAATTCGTCCTGGTAGCTCTGGCGCATCGTCGGGCCCTCCGGGGCCGTGGCAGGTGTGGCGATCTGGGGGTTCGGGGTCGTGAAGCCCGGCAATGTAACCGAGGCCCGGCCGGGCGCGGGCGGCGCGGCGGGCGGTCGGCGATACTCCGGCACCTCCTCTGTCTTCGAAGCTCCTGAAGCCGGCTTCGCCCACGATGTCCGGCTACCTCACGAAGCAAGAGCACATCGCCGTGCGCGGTGTGGACGACATGATCATCCGGTCGCTGCTCGACCGCCAGCAGTTCTCCGACGACGATGGCGAAGCCCGGCTGCTGGGCATCTCGTCGGCGTCCTGGCCCCTGTTCGGCCTGCTCTGGCCCTCGGGCGCGCACCTGGCGGCGCGGCTGGCAGCACGGCCGGTGCGTGCCGGCGAGCGCATCCTGGAAGTGGGTTGCGGACTGGCCCTGGCCAGCCTGGTGGGCCACCGCCGCGGCGCCGACGTCACGGCCAGCGACTGCCATCCACTGGCCGAGCGCTTCTTGCTGCACAACCTCGAGCTCAACGAGCTCGGTCCGTTGAAGTACCGCCACGGCCATTGGGCGGCGCCGGCGCCGCAGGTCGACAGCGTGGACCAGCCCGGCGAACGGGCTTGCGTGCGCGGCCTGTACGACCTCATCATCGGCAGCGACGTGCTCTACGAACGCGACGCCGACGCGGCGCTGGCGGGTTTCATCGGCCGCCACGCCGCGCCGGTGGCCGAGGTGTGGATCGTCGATCCCGACCGCGGCAACCGCCCGCAGTTCAATCGCCAGATGGCGGCGCTGCGCTTCCGCCTCGGCGAAGAGCGCCTGGATAGTGTGCCCTCGGCCTGGGCGGCGGCCTACAAGGGCCGACTGCTGAGTTACCGGCGCGGGTTGGACGACGGGCCCTGAAGGGCCCCTGCACTGCCGGGACCTTCAGCGCGGCCCGGGCCCGGGCCGCGGGCCGCGGCCGTCGCGACGCGGCCCGCCAGGGCCACCGCGACCTCCCTTGCCACCACCTGCGTCATGGCGGCGCGGCCGGTCGTCCCGGCCGCCACGTTCATCGCGCGGGCCGGCGTCGGGGCGTTCCTGCCGCGGCGGCGGCGGGTTCAGCCTGGCCCGCTCGGCGGCTTCCTGGCGGGCCACCGTGAGCTGCGCCTCGAGGTCGGCCTCGCTGATGCGCTTGAGCGCACAGAAGTTGGCGCGCGTCAGCGTGCTGCTGTCGTAGGCCCACAGCAGGTTGGCGCGCTCGCGCCGGGCTGGGTCCTCCGGCGCGCGCTCCGGCCGCGACTCGGTGCGGGCAGCGGGCTGCGGGTCGGGGCGGCCACCGGCCGCGGGTGGACCCGGGCGGCGGTCCTGGCCGGCGTCGGGACCGGCCTCGGCGCTTCCGTCCGGACGCGGGTTGCGAGGCCCGTTCGGGCGACGGTCGGGCCGGCCGGGTCGCTGGTCCGGCCGGCCATTGGGGCGCGGGCCGGGGCGGCTGTCGCGGCGGCCGTCCCGGCGACCTTCGGGGCGACCTTCGGGGCGACCATCAGGGCGCGACGGCGGCGCCTGAGGGACAGCACCTTCGGCAGCTGCCGTCCCGCCGGCGTCGGCGGGTGAGCCCGGCCCGCCCTGCGTCTCGCGGCGCGCGCGTTCGGCGGCCTGGCGCTCCTGGCGCTGCTTGTTGTCGGCTTCGCGGCGCGCCTGGTTCTCGGCGGCGCGACGCGCGTCGACGATGGCGCGGCGGCGCGCCAGTTCCTCGGTGGCGGCGGCCTTGTGCTCGGGCGCGATCTCGCCGGCCGGCGCGCCGTCCAGGTCGACCCGCTGGGTCGCGTTGACCAGCGCCTTCAGGTAGGCCGTGGTGGTCGTGTGGCGATGCAGGAAGGCCGACAGCGTGCGCCGCGTGAAGAGGCCCGGTGCGCGCTGCTGGATGTCGGCCTGGATGCGCAGCTTGACCGGCTGCGGCGCCGCGCCGAAGAGGGCCGGGAACAGCTCGGCCAGCCGCGCTGCACAGGCCGCGGGGGACAGCTCCGGCACGCGGGGTGCGCCTGGGGGCGCCGCGTCGGCGCCCTGCGAAGCATCGGCGCCTTCGGCGGCCGGCTCAGGCCCGGCCGGAGTGGCGGAGTCGCCCTGGTGCGGGGCCGTCTGTGGGGCGGTCGCTTCGACGGCGCCGAGGGCTGCTGCCTGCGATTCGGGCGCGACTGGCGTCTCTGGCGTGTCTGGCGTGTCTGGTGCCACGGAAACCACGGCCGTGTCGACCTCTGGGCCGGCCAGGGCAGGTGGCTCGGAAGCCGCTGCCGCATGGCCGAGGACCTCGGGTGACGGCACGGCCTCAGCCGCAACGGCCGCCGCGGGGGTCTGCGTCGCCAGGAGGGGTGCCTCGGCGGGAATGTCGCCGGGCTGCGGCAGGTGGTCGGACATGAGTCTCTGAGCGGACAAGGAGGGCGGCATTGTCGCCGCTGCGGCGCTGCCGTGCGAGCACGTCACTCCTGCGCCTTCTGCGTAGACTGCCGGACGCTGCCTTGCCCTGCGACCACCGAATGCCCACCCGCACCCGATCCAGGCCCCGTGCCACCGCTGCGACGAAGATGCCGACGCCTGCGCCGTCGCGGCCCGAGCGCTGGACGCTGGACGCTGCCGACGCGGCGCTGGCCACGCTGCACATCCCGCCCGATGCGGCGCGCGAACGAAGCTTCGAGATCGGCTGCGCGATGACCGTTCGCCTGCCCGCCGACAGCCGCGACGCCTGGCACCGCATGTCGGTGCAGGCCAACGGGTCCCAGCAATGGAGCCGGCAGATCGCCACCAGCAACCCGGGCAGCTTCGATGGACTGGACTACCGTTTCCGCCGCACCGTGCCGGTGGGCGAGTCGCTGCGCATCACGGTGGCGGTGGACTGCCGCGGGGCGCAGCGCCGCAGTCTGGTGATCGAGGCCGACGAGGCCTGAGCCCGGCTGCGGCGGCACCGCGGCAGCCGCCCACGAGAAATGGGGCGAAGCCGCATCTGTTCGGCGCTTCGCGGCCGGCTCGCCTGCCTAGCATCGGGCCGATATCCACTTGGCGGCACGACACATGGCTGACGACTTCGAACAGCGGCGCGCTCGCGGCTTGGCGGGGCCGGCAGGCTTGCGCACTGGGGCGGTGCTGCTGGCCGCCTGCGCGGGGCCCGCACTGGGCGCCGAGGCCCCTGCCGCGTGGGCGGCCCAGGCCGAGGCCCTGCAGCTCAACGTCAACCACGTCTGGACCATGATGGCCGCCGCGCTCGTGCTGTCGATGCAGGCCGGCTTCCTGCTGCTCGAGGCGGGCATGGTGCGCTCGAAGAACTCGATCAACGTGGCGCAGAAGAACATCACCGACTTCTTCCTGTCGGCGGCCGTGTTCTCGCTGCTGGGCTTCGGGCTGATGTTCGGGCCGTCGGTGGCCGGCTGGTACGGCCAGCCCGGCGGGCTCAGCGCCTTCGCGGTGGACGACCCCTGGATCTACACCTTCTTCGTCTTCCAGGCCATGTTCGTCGGCACCGCGGCGACCATCGTCTCTGGGGCGGTGGCCGAGCGCATGAGCTTCAGGGGCTACCTGGCGATGGCCTTGCTGATGGCGCTGCTGATCTACCCGGTGTTTGGGCACTGGGCCTGGGGCAACCTGCTGAACACCGACAACCAGCCCTGGCTGGCCAGCCAGGGTTTCATCGACTTCGCCGGCTCCACCGTCGTGCACTCGGTGGGCGGCTGGGTGGCGTTGGCAGGCATCGTGGTGCTGGGGCCGCGCATCGGCCGCTTCGACGAACAGGGCCGCCCCAGCACCATCCACGGCCACTCGACCGTGCTCAGCGCGGCCGGTGCGCTGCTGCTGTTCGTGGGCTGGATCGGCTTCAACGGCGGCTCGACCACCGCGGGCACGCCGGCACTGGCCAAGATCGTCGCCAACACGGTGCTGTCGGCGTCGTTCGCCGGCGTCGTGGCGATGGTGATCGGGCGCTGGCGCGACGGCCTGTGGGTGCCTTCGCGCTCCATCAACGGCCTGCTCGCCGGCCTGGTGGGCATCACCGCCGGCTGCGACGCCGTGGGCCCGGTCGGCGCGGCCTGGATCGGCGCCATCTGCGGTGCCGCCGTGGTCGCTGCGGAAGACCTGCTGCTGCGCGTGTTCAAGCTCGACGACGTGGTCGGCGCGGTCTCGGTGCATGGCGTCTGCGGCGCCATCGGCACCCTGCTGGTGGCCGCCTTCGCGCTGCCCGACAAGCTGGGCGGCGCCACGCGGCTGGACCTGCTGGGCGTGCAGGCCACGGGTGTGGCCGTCTGCTTCGTCTGGGCCTTCGGCATCGCCTGGGCCGGCTTCAAGCTGATGCACTGGACGGTCGGCCTGCGCGTCTCGCGCGAGGACGAACTGCTCGGCCTCAACGCCGCCGAGCACGGCGCCTCGCTGGGCACCGGCGCGCTGCAGCAGGCCCTGCACCGCATGATCCACGTCGACCGCGACCTCACGCAGCGCCTGGACGAGAGCGGCGGCGACGAGACGGCGGAGATCGGCGCCATCATCAACCCCTTCCTCGCCGAGATCCAGCGCCTGGTGGGCGACGTCAGCGCGCAGGCGCTGCACGTGGCCGGCACCTCGCAGCGACTGGCGCAGATGTCCGGCGGCATGGTCGGCACCGCGCAGCGCGTGCAGCGCGGCATGGAGGTCGTCAGCCAGCACAGCGGCGGGCTCGACCAGGGCACGCGCCAGGCCGCCGAGATCACCGAGGCGATGCGCAACGAAGCGCAGCAGGTCTGCGACGTGGCGCTGGGCATGGCGCAGCAGATCCGCGGCGTGAGCGAGGCGATGCAGCGCATGGCGGACTCGGTGCAGCACGTCGCCAGTTCGGCCGGCGAGGCCGACCTCATGTCGGGCCGCGCGCACGAGCTGGTGGCCAGCGCGCATCGCACGATGGGGGCGCTGGGCGATGCCTCTCAGCAGATCACCGGCATGGTGGGATTCGTCGAGAAGGTGGCGCACCAGACCAATCTGCTGGCGGTCAACGCCGCCATCGAGGCCGCCAACGCCGGCCCCGCCGGTCGCGGCTTCGCGGTGGTGGCGCAAGAGGTGCGGCAACTGGCCGACCAGACGCGCCGCGCGGCCGACGAGATCCGCGGCAAGGTCAGGGCCATCACCGGCAGCGCCGCCGACGCGCGGCTGGGCATGGACGAGGTGCGTGCGGTGATGGAGGCGATGCACCAGTCGGTGCAGCGCATCGCCGCCGCTGCGCAGGAGCAGAGCGCGACGGCGGCTTCGTCGATGCACTCGGTGAAGCAGTCGGCCGACCAGGCTTCCAGCGTGGCCGGCACCATGAGCGGCATGCGGGAGCGCATCGAGCACGTGGCGCGCTTTGCCACCGACGTGGCCTCGGCGGCCAGCGCGATGCACGGCAACGCCGGCGGCCTGAAGGCCGATGCCGACCGCGCCGTGGGCGATGCCAGCGGCGTGTCCGAGGCCGCCCGTCAGCTCGACAGCGTGGCAGGCCGTCTGCGCGGCGTCGGCGAGGTCTATTCGGTGCGCTGACCGTTGCATGGAGGTCCGGCCGCGCGGCCGGCCCCTCCGCGAGGCTATGCTGCGCGAGCCACCGAGATCGCCCGCCGTGCAGCCCAGCCCCGAAACGTCCCCGTCCGCTCCTTCCCCTTCATCGGCCGCCGTCGCCGCGCTCGACTTCGCTGCGCTGGGGCTGTCCTACCCCCTGCAGCGCGCTGCCGACCAGATCGGCTGGACCCGGCCCACGCCGGTGCAGGCGGCGGCGATCCCGCCTGCGCTGCAGGGACGCGACCTCTTCGTGCGCGCCCCCACCGGCTCGGGCAAGACCGGCGCCTACCTGCTTCCGCTGCTGCAGCAGCTGCTGTCCGAACCCGCGCTGCAGACGCACCGCCCGCGCCGCCTGCGCGCCCTGGTGATCGCGCCCACGCGCGAACTGGCGCAGCAGATCGGCCAGCTGGCACGCACGCTGGTACCGGCGCTGAAGTCGCTGGTGGTCGTGGGCGGCCTGTCCATCAACCCCCAGATGATGGCCTTGCGAGGCGGCGTGCACCTGCTGGTGGCCACGCCGGGCCGGCTGCTCGACCTGCTGCAGCACAACGCGCTGCACCTTCGCGACGTGCGGCACCTGGTGCTGGACGAGGCCGACCGGCTGCTCGACCTCGGCTTTGCCGACGAGGTCGAACGCTTGCTGCACGCCATGCCGCAGGCCGCCCCACGAGCCCATCAGACCCTGATGTTCTCGGCCACGCTGCCGACAGCCGTCGAAGGCCTGGCCGCGCGCGTGCTGCGCGATCCGCTGAGTCTGGTCGTGCAAGCCGCCGAGGCCGCTGAAGGAGGCGTGGGTGGTGCCGCGCCGCACATCCGCCAGCGTGCCATCGTCGTCGACGCGGCGCGCCGCACGCCTCTGCTGCGCCAGTTGCTGGCCAGCGAGGGCTGGCAGCGCACGCTGGTCTTCGTGGCCACGCAGTACGCCAGCGAGCACGTGGCCGACAAGCTGCGGCAGGCCGGCGTGCCGGCGGCCGCCCTGCACGGGCAGCTGAGCACCGGTCGCCGTGCCGAGGTGCTGGCCGACCTGCACCAGGGCCGGCTGGCGGTGCTGGTGGCCACCGACCTGGCGGCGCGCGGCCTGCACATCGACGGCCTGTCGGCCGTGGTGCAGCACGACCTGCCGCGCGCCGCGGCCGACCACGTGCACCGCATCGGCCGCACCGGCCGCGCCGGCGCCGAGGGCGTGGCCATCGCCTTCATCTGCGCCGACGTGCCGGGGCAGGAAGCGCATTTCCGCCTGATCGAGAAGCGCCAGCAGCAGCGGTTGCCGCGCGAGGTGGTGACGGGCTTCGAGCCGGCGCCTCAGGACCCGGCGGCTACGGTGTCGGAGACCACCGGCGGCATCAAGGGCCGGCGCAAGAGCAAGAAGGACAAGCTGCGCGAGGCAGCGGCACGGAGCGCTTAGCCCCGCGCCAGCCCTCAAGCTGCCTCGGCCCAGGGCGGCGTGCCGTCATCGGGCCTCACCGGCAGGGGCGCCGGGGCGGCGGCGTCGCGCTGCAGCTCGCCGCCCAGCGCATCGACCAGGTCGCGCAGCAGGCCGGCCAGCTCGCCGGTGCTCAGCGCCACGTCGGTGTCGAAGTCGCTTCCCGTGTCATTGCGTGCCTTCTGGTCGCCGCGTGTCACGCTTTCCAGCAGCACGTCGAGCAGCTTGATCTTCTTCAGCGCCAGCGTCTCGGTCAGCACGAAGGACACGCGGCCGCTCCAGGTCAGCGCCAGCTGCGTCGGCAGC